>Ga0224722_1000661_pt1 | contig 19929 bp, 16 predicted proteins | sample Balambano_FR1_Me_FD_161646 | JGI IMG/M metagenome (GOLD analysis project Ga0224722, IMG submission 161646) | Freshwater sediment microbial communities from Lake Towuti, South Sulawesi, Indonesia - Balambano_FR1_MetaG | ecosystem: Environmental > Aquatic > Freshwater > Lake > Sediment | place... | reverse complement strand
GGTCTTCCCACCCATATAGGTCAAAGCTAGTGTCAAATAGGCCAGCTTTTTCTAGCCAGGTACGGGCGATCGCCACATTACCTGTAGCAAAATAAGCCGCGGAATAATCCGTCAGTTTGTAAGGTTCGCGGGTGGGGTGCTCAAAGTTGCAGGTGTTAACCACACGACCATAGGTAAAGAGGCGATCGTGCCCTAGGGCTTGCTTTCCTGCTTTCAATGCCACAGCATGGCTTTGTAAAAAGAACTGGGTAACGATGAGATCGCTATCGATGAAGATGATTATGTCGCCATTGGCATGGTTGATGCCAACATTGCGGGCTTTGGCTGGGCCTGCATGGGGTTGTTGCAACACTCGCACGTGAGGCAATTCATCGGCATGGGTTTGTAGCCACGCGATCGTGTCGTCAGTAGAGCCATCGTCTACCACAATTACCTCGTACCCTTCAATCTGAGCCAGACTGATTTGCTGCTGCTCCAGAGCGCGCAAACATTTTTCTAGAATGGGCTTGCGATTGTAGGTTGGAATCACCACACTAAAAAACACAGCAGCTCTAGCGTCTCCTCATTACTAATTTCTATCCTTAGCGTGCCAACGTGACCCATCACATTCTGTTGTATGCCTCTCCCGCGATCGGCGGAATTTTACACTACAACCACTCTATCCTGTGTGCCCTCGCTAAACAGGGCTATCAACTCACTTATGTCCAGGATATTCCCGAAGCACTGGTGCAATTGTTTGGGGTGGAGGGGATGGCTCGCACTCGCGATCGTGCGGAGTGGTTTATGCAACAACAGCGCCAGCAAGGAATCACACAGCACCATTGGCTGGAATCGGCTAATGCTGCTGAGGCCGATCGCCTCCTGCAAGAAATTAATCCAGATTTGTTGGTGGTTTCCAATGGTGGACCGATCGCCAACTTTTTCCCAAAACGGTCGGCTATTCGCATGAACTTGCCTTTTGTGATTGTGGAACATCTGGTGCATCCCATTAAACCGAAGGAAGTTCCCCAAGCTTACGCCGAATTGGCTCAACAGTATGTGGAGGCCAAGGCGGTGATTGCTGTGTCAGAGAATAATCTAAGCTTACTCCGCAAATTGTTTGGCCTTGCAACTGATAAGGGGCAGGTGATCTACTGTGGCCGACCCGATCGCTATTTTCAGCGACCCAACCCCACCATACGGGCTACACTCCGCCAACTGTGGGGCATTCCCGACACTGCCGTGGTGTGCTTCACAGCAGCTCGCCTCGACATCATCAAAGGCTACCAATATCAGGTGGGAGCCATGAAGCGGCTGAAATCCTCGCCTATTTGGGAGCAACTCTATTTTGTCTGGGCAGGCGCAGGCACGATGGTCGATTCGCTACAGCAGTTAGTGCGGCAGGCAGGAGCCAGCGATCGGGTAATTTTTTTGGGAGAGCTAGACGATATCAATGACTGGCTAGATGCCAGCGACATTTTCTTGCTGCCCTCAGAATCCGAAGGCTTGCCCCTGGCCATGATGGAGGCTATGGCCAAAGGCTTACCGGTAGCCGCCTCTGCCGTTAGCGGCATTCCTGAAGGACTGGGCGATACCGGCAAGCTCCTAGCTTCGCCTTTGCTCGATGCCCAAGCCATGATTCAAGAACTAGCTGAAACCCTAGAACTGTGGGCTAGCGATGCTAGCTTGCGGCAACAACTTGGTCAAGCCTGTCGGCAACAAGCAGAAGTCTTGTTTCGGGAGTCTCGCATGGTAGAGGAGACGATCGCCTGTCTCCAAGCTATTCTCAATGATTCAACATCATCTACCTGAATAATTTTATAGCTAGTCCCGATACAAAAGTATTTCAACCAAGTTTGCTATGGTGCTAGCTGATGTGTTTTGCAAGGTTGCGCTCTTGTAGCAAAGGAATTGGGCAGGTTTCATGCGGTCATCCATGCGGCGCATCATTGCAGGAACGATCGTTTTTGTCGCTATCCTGATTGTTTCAACGGCAGGCTACATGGTAGCTGGTTGGAGCTTTTTGGATGCCTTCTACCAGGTCATAATTACAGTCTTTGGTGTTGGGTTTGGTGAAATCAACACCATGACCCCAACCCTACGGGTTTTTACCATTTTTGTGATTGTTGCAGGCTACACCTCGGTTGGTTACATTGTGGGTGCCTTTATTCAGATGATCACCGAAGGTGAAGTTAGGCGAGCCCTGGGAGCACGGCGGATGGAACGAGAGATTTTGACCCTAAGAGACCATGTGATTATTTGTGGCTACGGGCGCATGGGGCAGATTTTGGCGCGGGAATTGAAACAGGAAAGGCAGTCTTTCGTAATTATTGATAACAATAGCGATCGCGCTACCCAAGCCGAAGCTCAAGGCTATTTAGTTCGCATTGGTAGCGCTACCGATGAAACCGTTTTGGAATCGGCAGGCATTGCCCACGCTCGCAGTTTGGCGACTGTTTTACCAGACGACGCCGTGAATGTATTCATTACCCTAACAGCACGCAGCCTCAATCCACGCTTAGTTATCTTGGCACGGGGGGAATATCCAACCACAGAAAGAAAGTTGCTCCAAGCGGGTGCCGATCGCGTTGTTTCTCCAGCCGCGATCGGGGCGTTACGGATGGCACAAATGATTACCCATCCCGCAGCACTGGACTTTTTGAATCAAGAAGCAGGCCGCGCCAACCTGAATGAATTGCTAACCCAGATCGATATGCAGATTGATGAACTGCCGATTGCCCCCAGCTCCGATCTAGTTGGGTGCAGCATCGGCACCTTGGAAGTCAAAGGACAAAGCCGCTTTATCATCGTTGCTATTCGCCGAGCCGACGGCTCCATTGTCCTGCAGCCAGACCCGCAGGTATTTGTGCGCGAAGGGGATTACGTGATTGTGCTAGGACGGCGGGGCGAAGTCCCCAAATTTGCTAGTCAACATTCGACTCGAAAACAGATTCGCTATCGTGGTGCAAAGCTCTAGGGGTAACAGAAACCTTTTTACCCAGCTCACCCGCAAGTTATAAATCATCTCAAAAAAACTCGCTGCATCTAGTAAAAAAATGGATAGACTGACGGAAGCTTATTTTGAGTCGTGTTGCCAAGAAGATGTCTGAGAAAGTAGGGTTGAGGGTTTTGTCCATCGCCAAGCACTTTTAAGACGTTCACCGGAGGTGGCGATCGTTCGTCAACCACCCACAGGACTCAGAACGAGTCTTTTCAGGCTTGGTTTCAGTCTGCATCCACACTCATGAATGTATCTCAGCCTCTGATTTGCTGCCCCAACCCTACCTGTTCTGCTCCACTCAACACTATGGGAGCTACAGTATGTGCGACCTGTGACACGCCCCTCACCTACCGATATCTGTGGGCTACCGGCGAAAAAGCCGTGCGCATCGAACCAGGAACCCAGGTAGCAGGCCGATACTATGTGGTTGCTCCACAAATTTGGTTAGATGTGCAACCGGGTCTGCCACCAGATTTTCCAGCTACCGATCTGCCCGATGAAATGCTGCCGTACTTGTACTTGTATCCTTGTCGGCTGCATGTACCTGAGGTGTACGGCATAAGCCCAGTAGAAAGTGGAGATGAGACGAGTGGCATTTTCCTGCTAGAGAATGTTCCGCTGGAGCCGCCTGGAATTTTGCAACCTGCGATCGCTCAAGTTTGGGCAGATGCTAGTGCTACTCGGCAGGTTTACTGGCTTTGGCAAATGTTGCAACTGTGGGCTTCCTTCCAAGAGCAAGGCGTTGCTGCTAGCTTGCTAGTACCAGAAAATTTGCGGGTAGAGGGCTGGCGACTGCGGCTGTGCCAGCTTATTCGAGATGCAGAGGTTCTTCCTGCCATGGCTACGGGTGAAGAAACCATTGCCCTGAGTCTGGCAGACCTAGCTAATCTCTGGCTGGAATGGATCAAAGATGCCAGACCAGAACTGGTAGAACCACTACAGTCGCTGTGCCGCCTCATGCGTACCTCGCCGAATAACCAACGGGCGATCGCCACCCAACTCAATCAACTACTACTAGAACAAGCTGCCCAACTTCCCCTGCGGCTACAAGTGGCAGGAGCCACAGACAGTGGCCCCCAGCATAACCACAACGAAGACACCTGCTATCCCCTCACCACCGTAGCAGGGTTCATTCCTGATGGGCTATCGCCTCACCTAGCGATCGTCTGTGATGGCATTGGTGGGCACGAAGGCGGCGAAGTCGCTAGCCAACTGGCCGTACAGTCTATTAAACTGCAGGCTCAAGCCATGCTGTCGGAAGTTGTGCAGCAGGAAGAACTGGTTACCCCCGACATTTTGGCTGAGCAGCTTGCTGCTACTGTGCGCGTGGTTAACAACCTGATTACGGCGCAAAACGATGCTCAAGGCCGAGAAGCCCGCCGCCGCATGGGCACTACCTTGATGATGGCCTTGCAGATACCGCAGCAAGTTCAACCCGGTGGCGTTGTCATGCCTGCCAACGGCCATGAAGTTTATCTGGCCAGCGTGGGCGACAGCCGAGCCTACTGGATTACTCCGCGCTACTGCCAATGTCTAACCATTGATGACGATGTCGCAGCGCGGGAGGTACGTCTGGGACGATCGCCCTACCGAGAAGCCCTCCAACGTGCCGACTCTGGTGCCCTTACTCAAGCGCTCGGCATGCGCGATGCCGAATTTTTGCGCCCCTTTGTGCAGCGCTTCATTATTGAGGAAGATGGTGTTCTGCTGCTGTGCTCCGATGGTTTGAGTGACCAACACCAGGTAGAGGCATCTTGGCAACAGGTGATGGATCCGCTGTTCAAAGGGCAGCGATCGCTCACTGACACAGCTCAAGATTGGGTAAACCTAGCCAACCAGAAAAATGGTCACGACAACGCTTCTGTCGTGTTAATGCAATGTCAGGTATCTCTCACCCAACTAGCATTGCCTAGTTTCTCCTCTCCTGTGGTTACTCCCCATGTCGAACCCGAATTAATGCCTGCGGCTGCTACCTTGCCTACTTCCCCTGCGACGACCGTTCCATCTCCTCGCAAACCCATTCTGCAACTTGCAATGGGGTCGCTAGCAGCGCTGCTGCTGGGGGCAACTGGCCTCGCTATTTGGTCACAGGTCGATGCGGTAGGATTTCAGCAATTTCGCCAGCAAGTCTGGCCAACTGCGCCCAAGCCATAGCGCTTCCGCGATCCGTCTTATGCAAAGATAAAGGAGTTGTTTAATTTTAATAATGACCTCTGTGTGGATGAATCCGCAGAGAGTAAAAGGCTATGCAAATTGATACCGAATCCTTTAGTGTTGGCGATCGTGTTCGCATTACCGAATCTGTCACGGTTTACCACCATCCTGACTATCGCAACCAACCCCACGACTTAAAGGGTCAAGAGGGCGAAGTCGTTGAAGTGATCAAATCCTGGGAGGGTAAGCCCGTTAGTGCTAACTTTCCATATCTGGTGAAAATTGGAGCCAAGTTTAGGGCTCACTTGCAAGCTAGGGAACTAGAAAAAATCGACTAGTGGGATAGCCACTCCCACCGCAAGCTCTGGTGGTAGGCATTCCTGCCGCCATGGTTAAGATTTCAGGTGCATTGGCCAATACAACGCTCAACTTCGCTCAAAATCAGCAAGTAGGTGCTAGGTTCTAGGCCGATTCCATCATGGTTAGCAGGTATGCAAGCGCAGTTTGACAACACAGTAATCTTGCGGCGATCGCCAATTTGGTCCCGTGCAATTCTCTGGAGTTTGGTCGGGGTCACCACCTTTGGGGTACTGTGGGCTAACTTGGCACAAATAGACGAAGCCGTGCCTGCCGTAGGCAAATTGGAACCCCAAGGCTCGGTTCGAGACATCCAGGTACCGCTGAATGGAGTAGTTAAGCAAGTGCATGTCAAAGATGGCCAGCGGATTAAGGCCAATGACCTGCTGCTTACTCTGGATCAATCTGCCGCTACTGCCCAGCGCAACTCCCTTGTCACGATTCGAGCCGCCCTAGAGGCCGAAAACCAGTTTTATCGGCAGGAATTAGCCGGAACTGGCAGCACGAGTCTCCCTGCTGGGTTCAAACCGTCTGCCGAAACGTTGGCGCTTACCAAGAGCCGTCGCACACTCCTCGCCGAGGCTGAATTCTACCGTGCTCAGCTTGCTGGCGATGGCTCTGGCCTCAGTCCTGACCAACAAACACGACTAGACTCCAGCCTCACAGAACGTACCTCGCGGGAACAAGCGACTCGGTTAGAGGCGGCGCAACTGGAACGCCAATTGGCTCAGGCCGAGGTGCAGCTAGCCAATGCCCAAGAAACCCTTCAGGTAAATCAGGGTATTTTTGATGGCCTTTCAGAAGTAGCGCGGCAGGGAGGCGTGGCACGGGTGCAATACCTGCGGCAGCAGCAGGAAGTGGCCAATAGCCAAGCACGGGTTAACCAACTGATCCAGGAACGGGAACGCTTGACCTTGGCGATCGCCCAGGCACGCCAACGCCTTGACAATACTGTGGCCACTTCCCAGCAAGATGTGCTGACTAGATTAGCCGACAACGAAAAGCGTCTGGCCGAAATTGATAGCCAGTTGAACAAGGCGATCGTCGAAAATGACAAGCGCATTGCCGAAATTAACAGCCAACTTAGTCAAGCCAATGTCACGCTAGGTTACCAGGAAGTCCGTGCCCCAGTTGCCGGTGTCGTGTTTGACCTGAAAGCCTCTGGATCTGGGTTTGTGGCCAACTCAACCGAACCCGTACTCAAAATTGTTCCAGAGGACTCTCTGCGAGTGGAAGTGTTTATTCCCAATAAGGATATTGGCTTTATTAAGCCCGGAATGCTGGTAGATGTGCGGATAGATGCCTTTCCCTTTAGTGAATTTGGCGATATTAAAGGAGAACTGGAGTCGATCGGCTCCGATGCCCTACCACCCACTCAAGAACGTCCTTACTATAGCTTTCCAGCTAAAATTAAGCTCGATCGCCAATCGCTGCTTATTCAAGGACGAGAAGCTCCACTGCAATCTGGCATGTCTGTTAGTGTCAACATCAAAACCCGCAAACGCAGCATCATGAGCATCTTTACGGATGCTTTTAACCAAAAAATTGACACCTTGAAAACCGTTCGCTAGCCAAAAGCTTGCCTCCGCTTAAACTTTGCCAGTTGCATTCTTGTGCTCTGTACGGAGCTTTCTTTAAAGAAGGGCAGAAACGAAGGAGTCAAATGCCCCCTGTAACCCTGACGATTGGCTTTGAAGTGCCTTTACGTACCTCTTTTATTCAAGTATTCAGGGGAAATTGGTAGTGTTGGGTTTCGTGATCCACTTGCCTTGACAGGCCGATCAAAATTCGGGAAGGTAGGCTGTGGTCTTTAGGAAACAGCAGCATGGCCGTTCAACCAATTCGCGCTAGTTGGGTCAAGGTGCCCAACGGTGATCTACAGATTGATGCCTATCTGGCTCAGCCCACGGAGGAAGGAACGTATCCCGCAGTGATAGTAATCCAGGAAATTTTTGGCGTGAATGCCCATATCCGTGAAGTGACTGAACGCATTGCCCATGCTGGCTATGTGGCGATCGCTCCGGCCATCTACCAGCGTACTGCTCCTAACTTTGAAGTCGGCTACACTGCCGAAGACACTGCAAAAGGCCGCGAATACAAAAATAAAACCACTGCCGCAGAGTTGCTCAGCGATGTACAGGCAACGATTCAATACTTGCGAACCTTGTCAACCGTGAAGCCTGATGCGATCGGTTCCATCGGCTTTTGCTTCGGTGGTCATGTGGTGTATCTTGCCGCAACCTTACCCGACATTAAAGCGACGGCCTCTTTCTATGGGGGCGGCATCGCCACAATGACCCCCGGCGGTGGTGCTCCCACCATTACTCTCACAGGTGACATCAAAGGTACGCTCTATGCCTTCTTTGGTAACCAGGATCCGCTTATTCCCAATCCAGAAACCGAGGAAGTTGAAGCCGCGCTGAAACAGCATCAAATTGACCACCAGGTGTTTCGCTATGAAGCTACCCACGGTTTTTTCTGCGACCATCGTGATAGCTACAACGCTGAAGCAGCAGCAGATGCCTGGAATAAGGTAATGCAGTTGTTTCAGACTAGGTTGGCAGAAAGCTGACTGAGGGGATGAGGTGGTGAGGGGATGAGGGGATGAGGATCCTTTTTCCTGGGTCTATATCTAGCCCTCCTCCTGTATCCTGAGCATATGGTGCAATTATTTCAGCAAGTCTTAAATGGTTTGTCCATTGGCAGTGTGTACGCCATCTTTGCGCTGGGGTATACGCTGGTTTTCTCAATCTTGGGAATCATTAACTTTGCTCATGGGGCAGTGTTCACTCTGGGTGCTTACTTTACCTATTTCTTGATGGGAGGGCGATCGGGCTTTAATGGTCTGCTGGCGAATGCTCAGTTGCCGATCGCGCTATCGTTTCCGCTGGCATTGCTGGTGGGCAGTACCCTGGCTGGTCTGGTGGGGGTAGTCATTGAGCGGCTGGCCTTTCGTCCGTTGCGCCGCCGCCATGCAGACCCATTGCTGACGGTGGTGTCCAGTTTGGGAGTAGCCTTCATTTTGGTGAACTTGATTCAGTATCTGGTGGGTGCAGAAAACTACACTTTTCCGGCGGATACCTACGGTAATTTGCCTTCTGCTATTAACTTTGGTTCGGCAGAAAATCCAATTCCTATTCGCACTGTACAGATTGTCATTTTTGCGGTGGCTGCTGTCATCTTGGCAGTGTTGACCTATTTGATTAATGCCACTAGATTTGGCAAGGCTATGCGCGCTGTGGCAGAAGACCCGACTACCGCTAGTTTGCTCGGCATCGATACCGATCGCTTCATTGTGCTCACCTTCTTCATCAGCAGCTTTTTGGCGGGGATAGCAGGAACGCTAGTGGGTTCTAGCGTAAGTATTGCGGGGCCTTACTTTGGTATTAGTTTTGGGCTCAAGGGTCTGGCTGTGATTGTGCTGGGTGGCTTGGGCAGCATTCCTGGCGCGGTGATTGGTGGGCTTGTGATTGGCTTGGCAGAAGCGTTTGTTCCGGGTGAATACTCTGCCTTCAAAGATGCGGTTGCCTTTGGCATTTTGTTTCTAATTTTGCTGGTGCGCCCTCAGGGATTACTGGGACGCCGCTTGATCCAAAAGGTGTAACTCCAAAGGGTTGTTCATGGCCGATTTTCTTTCCACCTACGGCTTTCTGATTGTGTCTATGCTGTTGGGGGCAATGTTGGGGTTGTCGCTGTATCTGCCGCTGATGGCGGGTCAATTGTCTTTGGCGAGTCCTGGCTTTTACGCTCTGGGAGGCTACATTGCGGCGATTTTGTCCACAAAGGTATTCAAAATTTCCGAGGGACAACTCTTTCCTGTTCCCCTGCTGCTCTTGGAGATGCTGCTAGCGGCACTGGTCTGTGGTGTACTGAGTTTGGTGGTGGGAGTTCCGGCGCTGCGGTTGCGTGGCATTTACTTGGCGATCGCCACGATCGCGTTTGTCGAAATTCTGCGAATCATTTGCCTGAATTTGGACATTACAGGTGGGGCGATCGGGATCTTCAGCATTCCTCAGCCCTTTCCTGACAAGATTAGCTATCTGTGGATAGTACTGCCATTACTGCTGGTGAGCATGGTTTTTGTCTATCGGCTAGAGAAAATTCGGCTTGGGCGCGCCTTGGTTGCTATTCGTGAAGATGAACTGGCAGCGGATGCGATGGGGATTAATCCGACCTACTATAAGGTGCTGGCATTTATGCTGGGAGCCATTTTGGCAGGTGTGGTAGGCGCCGTCAGTGCTCACTTTCTCAACACCTGGAACACGCGGCAAGGCACCTTTGATGCCAGCATCATCTACCTTACCTTTGTACTGATTGGCGGTTCACGCACCTTTCTGGGGCCAGTGATTGGTGGCATGGTGTTTACAGCATTACCAGAGTTGCTACGCAGCGCCGCCGATATTCCTGGATTGCCTATGTGGTTGGCACAGTTTTGCAAGGATGGACGGCTAATCCTGTTTGGCTTGCTAATTGTTTTGGGTACGCTGTTCTTTCCTCAGGGGCTGGTCACACCAAGCTGGCTATTGCGGCGATCGCCCCGTCATCGTCAGGACCTGTGATGGCAAAATAGCGTCAGACATTTAGGGCAGGTCATCAATTGACGGTCAAACGTCTGCGGCATAACCCTTACTGTGCCCGCATCAGAAACAAGACTAGGGGCTGTCATCAACTTTAGCCAGAATCCTAATGATGGAGAGGTTACAACCCTAGCGCCAAAGCTTGTTTTCTAAGTCGCGGACTTGGCGCTCGAGGCGATCAATCCGACCACGCAGTTCATCCATCTCAGCTTGACGCGGTACCCCGATGTCCTGCATGACGTTACGAATTTGACGCTGCATTTGAGCTTCAAAGTTACCCTGCTCAAGCTTTAGCTTTTGCAACAAATCATCCATGGCCTCTTTGGCCTGCTCTGGGTTTAGCTTGCCATCTTTGACCAATTCATCGGTGACTTCTTTGACTTTGTCGGCAACCAATGAAGTGGTTCCAACACCAAGCATAAGCAGTTGTGTAAGCCAGTTGTTGCTATCCATAACACCTTTTTGTGGCTGAGCTAAAATATAATTAAACCTGGATGGCTGGAGCAGCTCATCAAACCAGATACTAGACTTGTATTCTTATTTTGTCAGATGGGGCTCAAGATGGAAGGGATAGCTTCATTCGGCATTCTCATCTTGACAGAAAAGTTGAGCCGACAAACCTATGAAAGCTGGGGAGGTGTGGGTTGCCTCCCCGCTTTGTTTCGATTGAATTGCTGAGTTAGTAACCGGATGGTATGACTAAATGCCCAAAGCGGCTTTTAGCTTGTTGAGAGCAGCCGTTTCCTTAGCGCTAACCTTTTCACCAGAGCCAAACAACCCTTCCCCAGCTGCATTAGCTACACGCTCAGCGCACTGATAGACAAAGGACTTGAACTCAGTGACTTCAGCAGGCGTTGCCTTGCTGCCCAGCATATCAACGACACCATTTAGCTTGGTGATGGCGACATCCAGAACGTTGTCGGGGGTAATGTCCTTAGGCGGCTGCATGGGAGTTTGCTTAAGAACATCGGGCGTAAGTACTGATTGAATAATCGAATTGTTGGGATAGTTATTAGCGGCTCCAGTAAGTTCTTTGGCTAGAGCTGCGGATTCGATTGCGGTCGAAACAATACCGAAATCGGCCATTGCGATCGCCAGACCCGTTGTCATCAGAGCTTCTACAACAGATTTATTTTCGTCTTGAGTGTAAGTGGTTGCCATAGATAGAAACGTCTCTGGTAGGTAAACATTTCAGAGATACTATCAGTATTCGACTATAGATCCATAGCTATTCCCAATACCCTTTAGGGTAGATCTAATAGGAATTTCTGATAGGAACCCTGCGCAGCAAGCAATTATTCATTAACTTTAATTAATCATTGCTGTGACGAGCTTAACCCTACACAAATTGGCTCCGAGCCTTAAGACGATCGCTCCTTGATCACCTCATTTGCTTGATGTGGGAGGCGTAACTTCAGCCTTAACCAATCACTTTTTAGTGCATTTGTTTCTTCTGTTATGTGATAGCGAATACTGCTTTTGCGTGCTGGCTATCACATTGAACAATGATCAATAAGTCGATTTGCTGAGAAGGTTTACTGTTATCTAGAGCACAAGTAGTTTCAAGACTATCCTATAGCTGCGATCGTGTTAAGTGCTACACACCTCTAGTATCTGTGAATAATTCATAACATCAAATACGCATGACAGCACTAATGCCATCCAGCCTTTGTTTAGGGCTTTTCTTAATTTATTCTTAAGCTCAAATTCGCTTCGCTTATAGAGCAAAAATCCCCAGAAAGCGTTCTAAATCACTTGATAAAGTGAGAACATTTGTTGTATTAAATATTCCTAAAACCATGCGTTGAACTCTCTGCAACTTTGAAACCCTCTGTTGTCAAAACGCTCTCAAACCCAGGTTGAAAATAATGACGAATTTACGCGTGAAGAAGGCTTCGATAGCCTCCCTAGTGGCGCTGGTTACACTGGCTGCAACGCCCGAGTTTTTGGCATCTTCCCTGAAGATAGACTCGGCGATCGCCCAATCTCCTGCACCTGCTGGTGCTCCAACCGCGGTCGCTGCTGACAATGAGCTAACAGTGAATGGCTCTAGCAGCATGGCTAACATCAACAAGGCACTCAAGGAGAAGTTTGAGGCAGCCAATCCTGGTGCCAAAGTTAATATCAAGTACGATGGCTCTGCAACGGCTATTCAAGAGCTGATTGATGGCAAGGTTGATGTGGCCGCGATCGGTCGCCCTTTGACTGATGAGGAAAAGGCAAAGGGCTTGGTGGCTTCCCCCGTGAGCCGTAACAAAATTGCTATCATCACATCTCCCGAAAATAACTTTGACAAGAGCATGACAATCCAGCAGTTTGCTCGGATTTTCCGGGGAGAGGTGAAAGATTGGTCAGAGGTGGGCGGCACGGCTCGTCCTATCACTATGGTTGATCGCCCAGAGAGCAGCGATACTCGCGAAGCATTCAAAAATTATCCGGTGTTCAAGGCAGCACCATTCCAGCGCGGTGCTAATGCTGTAGAGGTTCCCGATGATACTGAGGCGGTTATTGGCAAACTGACAAAGGATTCCGTTGGCTATGCGATCGCCGATCAGGTAGTTGACAAGCCCGGAGTCAAGATTATCAAAATGCACGACACCTTGCCTGACGACCAGCGCTATCCCTTCTCGCAGCCGTTGCAGTACGTTTATCGCTCAGACGCCAGCAACACAGTGAAGTCCTTTCTTGGTGTAGCCACTGCGGCTGAAAACAAGGCTGCTGTCGAGCAAGCTCGCAAGGAAGATGTCACTGCATCGCCATCTCCTGCTGCAACAACCCAAGTTGAGGCATCTCCTAGCCCCTCAGAGACTGTGGCCACAACGACGACCACTACGGAAACCCGCAGGACGGGTGGTTTCCCTTGGTGGTTGCTGGGTTTGCCCCTTTTGGCATTGCCATTCCTGTTCCGAGGTCGCCCAGAGCCTGCTCCAGTTCCTGTACCTGCCCCAGTTCCAGTTCCTCCGCCTGCGCCACTCCCCAAAGGCCGCATCATTCTGACCCCTCGCGATTGCCGCAACGCGTATGCTTACTGGGAAGTTCCCAACGAGCTGAAGACTAGTTTGCGTAACCAAGGTGGACAGAAGCTGGCTCTGCGTGTTTACGATGTCACTGACATCCGCGATATGGATCGGCAGGCTCCCCACAGTACTAAGACTTTTCCTGTAGATGAGCGCGATCAGGATTTGCACGTGCCTATTCCAGTGGACGATCGCGACTACTTGGCAGAGCTAGGGTACGAGACCAATGATGGTCGTTGGATGCCGATAACCCGTTCTGAGCATGTGCGGGTTCCTGCTTGCCCACCGGTTCCCACGGTGAACAAAGCAGCCACGATCGCCACTGCCGGAGCAGGTGTAGTTGCTGCCGCTGCTGCGGCTCGTCCAACAGTGATAGACAGCACACCAGTAGGCTATGTAGAAGCTAGCAAAGTCACGGGCGTTGGCTTGCCTGAAAACCGTATCATTTTGACTCCCCGCCGTGGCAACGATGCCTATGCTTACTGGGAAATTTCTGATGAAGCTAAGGCTGCCCTCAAGCGCCAAGCGGGCAATAACCTGTCATTGCGTCTTTATGACGTTACTGGCGGTATTGACTTGGATAAGCAAGCGCCAAACAGTGTGCAGCAGTTTGATTGCGATGAACTGGCTCAAGATCGCCACTTGACTGTAAACACCAGCAATCGTGATTACATAGCTGAACTGGGTTACGAGACCAGTGATGGTCGCTGGCTAAAGCTGGCTCGTTCTGCGGCTACTCGCGTTCCGGCTCCGGATGCTGAGTCTCGGTTGGTTGGTGCTGGTGAGGCCATCAGTGATGGTGTTGATGCGGCTCTCAAGGCAGGCAGTGCTGCGGTTAGCGGTCTTGATGATGCATTGAAAGCGGGTGGTACTGCAGTAGCTGGTGGTTTGGACTCGGCATTGAAGGCGGGTGCTGCTGCCATCATGGGTGGAGCTGCGGCGGCGGCTGGAGCTGCGGCTTCGGTGCGAGCGGCTGTGTCCGGTGAGAAAGAGCATGACACCACAGTGACGCGTATTGTTCTGACGGCTCGTAGCCCTAAAGATGCCTACGTGTTCTGGGAAATTTCTCCCCAGGATCGAGAGCGTGTCAAGCGTTTGGGTGGAAAGCACTTCAAGCTGCGGGTTTACGAAGTGACTGGGATGGACATGGACTACGTACCACCCCACAGTGTGCAAGAGTTTGACTGCCCAGAGTATGACCAGGATCGTCATGTGATGATTCCCCTGAGCGATCGCGACTACGTAGCTGAAATTGGCTACACCACCGAAGATGGTCGCTGGTTAAGTCTGGTTCGTTCCCTGCACACTCGCATTCCTGGAGCAATGTAAGCTCACGGGATTTAACGGTAGCAGGGAGGCGATCGCCTTCCCCTCGTTCAACTCGATTTTGCAACCATCATTATATTTTGAGGAATTCAATCATGGGACTTTTCTTTGATGTACTGAGCGCTATCAACAACCCCAATCAAGGCGGTAGCGTTGAGCAACTAACTGGCATTATGAATGCAGCCAACCAAATGGCCAGTGCTAGTGGTATGGACGGCAATGCCATGCAAGGTGCACTCTCTGGTCTTGGTAGCGTGCTACGCCCAGCGATGAAGCAACAAGCTGCTACAGGTGGTTTGGAAAGCTTGGTAGGTCAACTAGCAGGGGGTGCTCTGACTGGGGGTGCTGGCGGTGCAGCTTTGCAATCATTGCTAACTCCTCAACTGCAACAGCAAGTAGTGCAAGGACTAGCTCAAAAGACTGGTTTGCCTGCTGGTGTGTTGCAATCAGCACTCCCTGGCTTGGTTTCCACAGCTATGGGCTTTATGAATATGGGCGCACCCAAAGGTGGCATTGGCACTAACCCACTTCTGAGGGCATTTTTGGATGCTGATCGCGATGGCGATGCTGATCTAGGTGATGTGTTCAAATTTGCTGGGCGCTTTTTGAACCCTACCCGTTAAGCATAAACTCTGCTAATTCCCTCCACTGGATAAATTTGGAAGCCCGGAGACATCCGGGCTTTTGCTTTTTAATTGAATTCATTGCAGAAGACATTGCCTAGTTACTGCCTTACCAAATACCGGCTAAAGATAATGCTACGTTTTTATTGGGAAATTTAGTCGAACTCGAAATGATTTCGTATAAGATAAAAGGTAAGTAATTTAATCAAGGAGTTACCTGTGGCTCAGACGGCTTCTACTCAAGTGCTAGTTCAACTGGATGCTCCCCAGGAATGGGACTTGTCAGATTTCTACCAGGGATTTGATGACCCCAGGCTGACACAAGAATTAGCCGATTTGCAGCAGCAGGCTGCAACGTTTCGGGCGACTTATCGCGATCGCGTCAAAACCCTTTCTCCAGAAGAAGTTTCCCAATGCTTGCAAACGTTGGAATCTATTTACCAGCGATCGGGCTATCTCTACACTTACCCAGCACTGGTATTTTCTGCCGACACCCGCGACACTGCAGCCAAGCAAATGCAAGACAAAATGCTGGAAGCAGTAACTGGTGTGGAAAATCAGTTGTTGTTCTTTGAGCTAGAGCTAAAAAGCCTGGATGAAGCAGCACTGGTTACTCTCCAGACAGCCCCTGCTCTACAACCCTATCGCCACTATCTCAAAACTATTGCCAAATTTAGCCCCTACAAGCTTTCGGAGGATGTGGAGCAAACGCGCAACCAAGATAGCCTCACCGGGCGACAAGCATTTATCAACCTGCGATCGGTGCACCTAGGTGAGCAAAACTACGACCCCGTTACCACCCCCGATGGCAAGGTATCCAGCACCGAAGCTGACTTGGGTGCTTTGCTATTTCATCCTGATGCTGATACACGCTATAACGCCTACCGTGTGGTGCGTCGAGTAATGCAGCAGCATAATTCTCTCTATGCCTACATCCTCAACACGATCGCCCAGGATCACCGGATCGAGAACCAAATGCGCGGATACACCTCCACCCTGGACAAACAACTGCTAGTAGATGAAGTTTCTAAGCCAGTGTTCCAAGCCATTATGGATGGTATGGCCGATCGGGCAGATCTGTGGCAACGCTACTACACCCTCAAAGCTAAAGCGCTGGGGCAACGGATTCGCACCTGTGATGTCTATGCTCCTTGGAATAGCGAGGAAGCAGAACCTCTGCCTTATTGCACAGGGGTAGGCACGTTGTTGGCTGCGCTGGAACAGTTTGATGTTAACTATGCCCACCGTGCCGAAGAATTTTTCCTAAAGCGCTGGGTCGATGCTAAAGTTCGCCCTGGCAAGCGGGGTGGCGCTTTCTGTTCCTACAGCCATGGCAAACACAGTTACTTGCTCTTGTCTTACACGGATGATTACAACTCGCTGTTTACGCTTGCCCATGAAATGGGGCACGGCTTGCACTTTGCTTTAATTGATGAGCAGCAGAATTTCTTCAGCAGCAATCCCCCGATGGTACTGGCTGAAATTGCGTCCACGTTTAATGAACTGCTGCTATTGGATTATCTGTTGCAGCAAAGTCAGGATAATCCTGGGCTGCGCAAGAGCCTGATTACCCGCCAGCTAGAAGACCAACTCAATCTGTTGTTTCGTCAAAGCACCGTCAGCCGGTTGGAATTGGCGGTGCATGATCGCGCAATGGAAGGAAGCTTTGACCAGTCCTTTGTTAACGAAACTTGGCGATCGCTGTATCAGACCCTTTGTGGAAATGCGGTAGAAGTGTTACCAGAGCATCAATACGACTGGGCTCGAATTGGCCATATTTTCTTCAAACCGTTTTACTGCTATCAGTACACAGCGTCTAACATCGTCAGCCTTGCTTGCTATCAGCAATACCTCCGCACGGGCAAAGACTTTATCCCTGGCTATCTAGACTTGCTGAGTGCAGGCGGTAGCCAAGATCAGGTTGTGGCACTGCGCCAGTATGTTGGCGTTGATTTAGAAGATCCGGCTACGATTCAGGCTGCGCTAGGCTATGTAGAAAGCTTGCTGGATCAGTTGCAAGCGATTGTCTAACTTCCCCTATGCCCATGCCTACTCAGTCCACATCTCCCCCTGGATTATTGGTTGGTGCCCTCCGCCGAGTACACCATATTGCCCTCAATGTTAAGGATATGCAGAGATCTTGCTACTTTTACGGTAGCGTTTTGGGATTGCACGAGTTGACCGGAAATGAAGTGCCGACCACACTCAAGGACTTGGTGGCACAGGGCAAGGTAGCTAACTTTGTTACAGCCGATGGTACGGTGATTGACCTGTTTTGGGAGCCGGAACTTTCCCCTCCCAATCCAGATCCTCAGCAGCAATTTACCCGTGCCAATCATTTGGCCTTTGACATTGCACCAGAGGACTTTGACCAGGCAGTGATGGTGTTACATCAGCATCAGGTGCCGATCGACCACGGCCCTGTTACCCGTCCTACCGGGCGTGGTATCTATTGCTACGATCCAGACGGGTTCATGGTGGAGATTCGGTGTGACCCAGCTTAAGTCACATGAACATTTGTAATTTCTGCTGGGAAACCACCCAGATTCTTGCGGATCTAGGCAAACTGGAAAGAAACGAATAGGTCGTTGGCTGGCTGGTCTCTCTCCATGAAAATTAGGCTATTGACGTACGCGGTCGGGTTGTCAACGTTGATGAGCATAAGTGCGGCTTTGTTGTTTGGTTCCGATACTCCGACCAAGGTCGTGTATCAGTTTGCTTCGTGCCCAACAGGCCACAACCAAAAGGCAGAAAGTGTGCAAGTACTGGGAACTCATCGCTGGGCTAGGGGCGTGGTGGTTTTGTACAGTGCATTATGCTCAAGCGGCGATCGCAAGACGACCCTGAAGCGAATCGTGGGTCACGAGATGATTGAGCGACAAGGGCGGCAATGGCATGTTAGCGGCGGCGATAGCTATCGTGTAGAGCGATCCTCGCGAGAGAAACTCATTGATTATCGTTTGGGCATTTCTCAAGGGGTTGGTGGCGATCGCTACGCGATTCTCTATGGCCAGTTCCTATCACCCAAAGTCAAAACTGTAGAAGCAACGTTCAACAATGGCGAGATTTTACGACACCAGGGCGATGCAGAGGCATTTGTGATGGTGGCTCCTGGTGCGACAACTATCTGTGAGTTGAGAATTTTAGGTGAAGATAACAAAATTCTTCGTCAGGAAAATCTGACTCGTCCTGACCCTGCGCATCAACCTAAAACTTCGGTTTCTTATAAGTTTAACGGCGATCGCTGTTTGGCCATTCCCCATGCGCTTTAGAAGGCACTATGTGGCTCAACCGTCTCTTCGGGATTTTCTAGTAATGAGCTTGGTGGAGGTAGAGTTGGGTGCATGGCCTCTAGTACACCCTTGATTGTGCCTGCGATCGGTACAGCTACAACGACACCTAAGAATCCAGCAATTTGCAACCCAGCTAGCAATGCTACAAAGATCCAAATTGGATTGAGGCCAGTGATGTCTCCCATCAGTTTTGGTGCCAGGATGTTATCTCGTACCTGCTGTAGCAAGGTAGCGATAATGGTGACTTGCAGAGCCATAACTGGATTTTGCAGCAGCAGAATTAGGCCCACTAGGCCAATGCCTAAGGTAGGGCCAATTAATGGAATAAGCTCTGCGATCGTGATTAGCAGAGCTAGCAACAGTGCAAAGGGCACATTCATCCACACAAAGATGGGAACCAGCATCATCCCCATGAAAGCTGCCAGCACAACCTGACTAATCAAGAAATTGTGGAAATTTAGCCGCAAGGATTGACTCAGAGGTTGGCCAATTTTGGCTGGCAGCAGGTTAACCAATCCGTGCCAGAGGCGATCGCCATAGAGCAGCATGTAAAATGCCAGCACCAGCACCAAAATTACATTTAACAATCCGTTCAGAGTACCCAAAGCCAAACCAAGAGCCTGTTTAACCAGTGGCTCTAACTGGCGCTCAATTTCGTTGTTGATGCGTCCGCTAAACCCCTGTAAGTCCAGCGGAAGGTTATGCTGCTTTGCCCAAGTGTCCAGCGCCAAAAGATTTTGCTGGCTTGTGTTGAGCGAGTTGGGTAACTTTTCTAAAAGTTGTGTAGTCTGCTGGGTCACAATCGGCACTAACGTTACGGCTGCAATGACTAGCAACGTCACAGTTATTGCCAGGACGATCGTGACAGCTCCAGATCGGCTCATTCTCAGGCGGTTGCTAAAGCGAATTTGCTCAAACAAACGTACTGGGTAGTTAAGTAAGAAAGCCACCAACCCTGCTGTGGCTAAGACAGTAATCAACCCTTCAAAGTAACGAAACACTTGGCTCAACAGCCAAACATTAAGCGCCGCGATCGGCCCCGCCAAGCCAATAACCAGAAGGTTCTGAAGACTAGAGAGCTGACGCATCACAGACCGTTGACGGGTTAAGGCCAAGAACTTGGGTAAGCGAGTACTCATGCATGCACCCAGCAAATAGTTTGCCGAGAGACAGACTATTTGGTCAATATACCCTGAAGCCTACCTAATCGACCTGACTGCTTAAGAACGTCCTCAAGCTCCCCTTGATAAATTGCACTGCGTAATGCAAATGCGAAAGGAAGGTTGTGCCCTGTAAACATTTTCTGGCTAGCGGGCTAGGATCATCTACGAAAGATTGGCAGGGCATCTACACCATGATCAGAGCAGACTTTGCAAATGCGATCGGACTGCACAATATTCCACTTGTTCTGGCGGCCTCAGTGTTTCTGTTATTTGCTGAAAAACCCTTGTCAGCCTTTGCCCAGGTTGCTCCTACCATTCGGTCGGCAGATACCAGCGCCACCCAAGTCCAACAACAGGGAAGTGAATACCAAATCAGCGGCGGACGCTCGAGCGGCAATAATCTTTTTCATAGCTTCCAAGCCTTTAACCTCAGCAGCGG
>Ga0224722_1000659_pt1 | contig 19946 bp, 18 predicted proteins | sample Balambano_FR1_Me_FD_161646 | JGI IMG/M metagenome (GOLD analysis project Ga0224722, IMG submission 161646) | Freshwater sediment microbial communities from Lake Towuti, South Sulawesi, Indonesia - Balambano_FR1_MetaG | ecosystem: Environmental > Aquatic > Freshwater > Lake > Sediment | place... | reverse complement strand
TGCCGGACGCCACAGACGAACGGCTGGCCGATCTGCGGCTGATGCGCGAGTATGCTCTGGCGTTGGCCCACTATGCTTTTTGGCGGCATCCGCCCGGTGTGCAGCAATGGTTGGCGGGAGGGGCGCTGGCCGCCCTGGCGCTGGGCGATCTGCGCAACTACGCCTGGTTGCTGATGAGCATGGGACGGCAGGCCTTTTTCTACGGCGCAGTCGAAGAGGCGATCAGTTGGTTGGAACGGGCAGAGGTCATTTTTGACCAGCGCGACCTGCTCGTCGAACTGGCTTATGTGTTGACCGATCTCGGCACTTCCTATCGGGTGCTCAAGGATGCCCGCTTGGCTCTGAGTTATTTTCAGGCTGCCTTTGACTGTGTGGCCCAGGCGGGCAATCTGGATGGGCTGGCCACCGCCTATCTTAATTTGGGCAGTGCATTTTATGCGCTGAACAATTTTGATCGTGCTCTCCAGGAGCAGCGCAAAGCGTTGCGCGTGGCCTTGCGGCGTGACGAAGCCCAACCCATCGCTAGCGCCTTTAACAACATGGGTCTGACAATGGAGGCGATGGACCGGCTGGCGGAGGCGCAACACGCCTACGAACGGGCACTGGCCGTCTTCCGCCGTGTGGCTGACCCGGTGGGCATCAGTGCCTGTTATAACAACCTCGGTTCGGTCTGTTATGCGCGCGGCAACTATGGTCAAGCGTTGATGTGGTATGAACTGGATCTGCATCTCTCGCAGACACGCGGTGCATGGATCGATATGGCCGCCACGTTACACAACCTCGGTCATGTTGCGCTGGAGATGGAAGAGCCAGCGCGCGCCCTGGCCTATTTCACCCAAAGCAAAGCTCTCTATGCTGACTTCCAACTTGACGAGTATGTGGCCGAAGAGGAAGAGATGATTGCCCTCTTGCAACGCACGCCCACACGTTAGAATACCCACGCCCCTACTCAAACAAACTTCTAACAAAATATCAGCAAACCACTTGCATTTTTTGGGCAAAATAGAGCCAAATGGTGAATTGCCAATTTGCCAGCCCTGGCGGGATCCGGTATAGTATGGCCCATTAGCACTCTAAACGATAGAGTGCTAACAACTCACCAGAGTTTGATTGCATCACTTCAAGTCATACCCTATTTTTCGTGGTTCAGTTCAAGGAGGAGTCTCAATGAACCTCAAACCGCTTGGCGACCGCCTGGTCATCCAACCGCTAGAGCAACAAGAGCAGACCGCTTCTGGCATTTTCCTGCCCGAAACGGCCAAGGAAAAACCCCAAGAGGGCAAAGTCATCGCTGCCGGCCCCGGCGCACGCAAGGAGAATGGCGAACGCATCAACATGGATGTGCAAGTGGGCGATGTTGTCCTCTACGCCAAATACTCCGGCACCAACATCAAATTGCATGGCAAAGAATATCTGATTCTGAAAGAAAACGACGTGCTGGCAATCGTGCTCAACGGTCAGGCGTAGGGAGTGATGCGTAACGAGTAATGCGTACTGCGTAATGAAATGAATTGTCACGCAGCACGGAATGCGCAATACGGATTACGAATTACGAATTACCAAGTAGAACCCATCTGTTCACGGAAAACTGTTTGTACAGGAGAAAATAAACTATGGCGAAGCAAATCGTCTTCGAGGATGCTGCGCGAAAGAAGCTGAAAGCTGGTGTGGATGCGCTGGCTAATGCGGTGAAGACCACACTTGGCCCCAAAGGCCGGAATGTGGCATTGGACAAGAAATGGGGCAGCCCCACCGTCACCCATGACGGCGTGACCGTGGCCAAGGAAGTGGAACTGGAAGATCCCTTTGAGAACATGGGGGCCCAGTTGCTCAAGGAAGCGGCCACCAAGACCAATGATGTGGCTGGCGACGGCACCACTACCGCCACCGTACTCGCCCAGGCCATTGTCAATGAAGGTTTGAAGAATGTCACCGCTGGTGCCAACCCGATGCTCATCAAGTGGGGCATCGAAGCCGGCCGCGACGCCATCGTCCAGGCCATTCGCGATATGGCAACCCCGGTCTCCGGCAAAGAGGGTATGGCGCAGGTCGCCAGTATCTCCGCCGCTGACCGCCAGATCGGCGACCTGATCGCCGAGGTAATGGACAAAGTCGGCAAAGACGGCGTCATCACCGTGGAAGAGAGCAAGGGCCTCGAATTTGAGACCGAGTATGTGGAAGGTATGCAGCTCGACCGCGGCTACCTCAGCCCCTACTTCGTCACCAACTCCGAGCGCATGGAAGCCGAGATCCAGAACCCCTACATCCTGATCACCGACAAGAAGATCAGCAGCGCGCAGGACATTGTGCCCACGCTGGAGAAGCTGGTGCAGATCGGCAAGCGTGAGTTGGTGGTCATCGCCGAAGATGTCGATGGCGAAGCGCTGGCGACGTTGGTGCTCAACAAGCTGCGCGGTATGATCAACGCCGTGGCCCTCAAGGCCCCCGGTTTTGGCGACCGCCGCAAGGCCATGCTGCGCGACATTGCGATCCTCACCGGTGGGCAGGTCATCACCGAAGAATTGGGCCGCAAGCTCGACAGCGTCATGCTGGATGACCTGGGCCGCTGCGACCGCATCGTCTGCACCAAGGATGACACCACGATCATCGGCGGCGCGGGCGAGACGGACGAGATCAAGGGGCGCATCAACCAGATCCGCGCCGAGTCCGAAGCCAGCACCAGCGACTATGACCGTGAGAAGCTGCAAGAGCGCCTGGCCAAGCTGGCCGGTGGCGTTGCCATCATCCGCGTCGGTGCAGCGACCGAGACTGAGCTGAAAGAGAAGAAGCACCGCGTGGAAGATGCGCTGAGCGCGACCCGCGCCGCCGTCGAAGAGGGCATTGTCCCTGGCGGTGGTGTGGCGTTGATCAACGCGGTTCCGTCGTTGGACAGTGTCAGCCTGGATGGTGATGCGGGTACGGGTGTCCGGATCCTGCGCCGTGCGCTCGAAGAGCCGATGCGCATGATCGCCACCAACGCTGGCATGGATGGCGCGGTGGTCATTGAGAAGGTGCGCGAGGCGCATGCCAAGGGCGACAAGACTCTGGGCTACCACGTCATCGACAACAACTACACGGACATGATCAAGGCGGGGATCATCGACCCGGCCAAGGTTACCCGTAGCGCCGTCGAGAATGCCTGCTCGATCGCGGCCATGATCCTCACCACCAGCGCGCTGGTCACCGACATCCCGGAGAAGGAAAAAGCGGCTCCGGCTGGCGGCCCCGGCGGCATGGGCGGCATGGGCGGCATGGATATGTAAGTTGAGTGTGGCGTCAATTCGGACGCACGCTTTGAATGGGAGTGCTGAAATACTCAGCGCTCCCATTTTTTATACTGTGGCAATTTGACGAACCAGCTTGCTCATTATACACTGTAGCCACACAAAAGTAGCCACATTGAGTGCTGAGGATGACGCCATGCAACAAATCGGTATCCGCGACTTAAAGAATCAGGCCACCGAAATCTTGCGTACGGTGCGCGAGCAGAAAGTCGAGTACGTCGTCACCTATCGGGGGCTTCCGGTAGCTCGCTTACTGCCGTTGACAGACGAACCATCTACACAAGAAAAAGAGCAACCGACAAATCAAAAAACGCGCGCAGAAGTGGCGCAGAATATTAAACAGATGCTAGAGGAGGGGCGGGCTCTTCCCGAACGAAATCGTTTGGCGCTGGAACTTATGCATGAATGGCTTTCTGAGCCAGATGAACACGATGAAGCCTGGTGGCGTGAATTTGATGAACAACTGAGCCGCAACCGCTTTACGCTGAGACGAACTGTGCGCCAACCATGAATTCCTTACGATTACCACGTTATGTCTTAGACACCAATATCATCTCTGCCGTTGTTCATGGATTGCCTTCGGCTGCGGATCGATTCAGTCAAGAAATGAATAACGGGGCCTTGTTTTTGCTCTGCCCATTGGTTTGGTATGAGATGCGACGCGGATTGCTACGTCAAAGAACTGAGCGTACATTGCATTTGTTTGATCGTCTGACGGTGGCATTTGTCTGGGAAGATCTCGTTCCCGAAGATTGGCAATTGGCAGCATCGACCTGGCCGCGCATGGTCGCTATCGGTCAAGAACCGGATGATGCCGACTTACTCATTGCGGTTTTTGCTGCCAGGCGCAACGCAATGGTCGTGACTCACAACCAAAAACATTTTCAGCCCCTTACGGCCTTTCTGAATATTCAAGTTGAAGATTGGATCTGATCAAATGCCACTCCCTACCCGCGCCGAAGCCCTCACCCTGCTCCACGATTGGGTGCAATCGGAAAGTTTACGCCGTCACATGTATGCCGTCGAGGCCGCGCTGCGTGCCTACGCCCGGCACTATGGCGAAGATGAGGAGTTGTGGGGTCTCACCGGTCTACTCCATGACCTGGATTACGAACGCTACCCCAATATGGATGACGCAACCAACGGCCACCCACGCGCTGCGTTGCGGCTCTTGCGCGAGCGAGGCTATCCCGCTGAACTGATCCACGCCGTCGAAGCCCACGCCACCTTCCTGGGCGTCCCCAGCGAATCCCGCTTAGACAAGGCACTGCTGGCCTGTGACGAACTGACTGGGCTGATCCAAGCCTGTGCCTACGTCCGCCCGGATCGCAACTTGCGCAACGTGGAACTGAGCTCAGTGAAGAAGAAGTGGAAAGACAAAGCCTTCACCGCCGCCATCAACCGGCAGGAGAACCTGCACTTCATCGAAGCCTTTGGCGTCCCCTTTGACGAACACGTCAGCCGTGTGCTGGAAGCGATGAAGGGGATCGCGGATGAGTTGGGTGTGGGTGGAAACAGTTAGTGAATATGTCGCTTGTCTGTGAAGTATTTGTCCAAATGGCGTACTTCTGCCACGCGCCCTAGTTCACGACTGGTCATTTTGGAAAGACCGATGACAACCGACTTCTTCCCAAGCGTCTGGGCAGTTTCGAGAACAGGGCAAAAGTCACGGTCGCAGGAGCCAATCACGAGGGTGTCGATGGCACTTTGATCTGCTGATTGCAATGCCAAACGCGTTCGCACGTCGTTAGCCAGAGCCATATCAGCAGCGTTTTTGCCGCGATGATTGATGACGTAGACGGTCGTTGCCCCTTGTAGCACGAGTTCACGTTGCACATCCATCCCGCAGTTTTTCATCAAGACCCCCCAGTCGGCATAGGCAATCATGTCGACCATTTTGCCGAGGTCGCTTGTTAAATCTCGGATTGTGCGGAGCATAGTCCATGGTTTCAGCGTATGCCCTCTCTGGGACAAACCGATTTGCAAATTCTCGTAATCGAGATAGATCGCCACCCGCCGCTCTTTGGCTATCGGAATTGGCAACAGATCTTCGAGGAAGCGCCAATCATACGTGGGTTCCTGCAGCAACTTCGATGTCTCATGCGAGGGCGACCAAACCGAGACGCGCGCATTTGCTTGGGCTGCACGCGAACAAAGTGGAGCAAAGGCAGGGTCGGTAGCCATCAGAACGAGATGATCGGGCGAATGTTGACGCCAATTGCGGATTTCCTCTTGGACAAAGTTGCTCACATCAACTCGGCGATTTCCTTTGACCAAACGGGTTGCGAATCCTGCCCGTTGAAACGCTAGAGATACATCTGGGCGGTTTTGAGGCACCAGGGCGATGCATCGATTGCATCGCCCCAGTGGACGTAGCAGAAAACTAAGTGCAACTGCTTCTTGCTCGACATCGATGCGGGTATCTGTACGCTCTGCTTCTTGCAAACGTTGAGCCACATCGGCGATCAACACTGCGTCGTATTTCATCATATCCTCCTAATTTTATCATATCGAGCCACGTAGCCGAATGAGTCACCGAGTTACCCAAAGAGACTGAGTGCGACAAAAAATCCTAGCCCAAAGATAACGGCGAAACTGATCAGGGCAGCCAGGAAAATAACCCCCACCACATTTGGACCAGCGGACTGCGACTGATCCTCATACGGTGTGTAGAACTCTGGGTAATAGTCACGATCACCCAGCACGTTATTCTTCCAGCAAGACTCTTCCTGCTCTTGGGGTGGCGGCTGGCGGTGTAGAGATTGTTGAAGGATAGTCATTGTCATTCCTCCTATGGGTACTTATTGTTTGATGAACATCGATTCTCTGTTGCATCTACAAATTACACCCAAGTGCCCCGGCGACAATGACGCTCGTGTGACAGCCTTGTGTCACAGTGTGACTTCTGTGACAAATGAAAAAGCCGCCCTTGCGGCGGCTTCTATGTTCCCGTTGATGGCGATATTTATCACTGGAATCTCTACATGGTCTTGGCCAGCCCGTATTTCAATAGACGTTTGGCTTCCAACCGCAAAAGGTCAGGATAAATTGCCTTGTAAATCCGGCAATTTGGTGATTTAATGTCAAAGCGTTTGGTAAAACGATAGGTGAGGGCCGGGCACCCACCAGCGCACCAGTAGCGCCATGTACACTCGCGACACCCTTCCTTCTCTTCAACAGGCAAGTTTTGGATCCCGATCTGATCCGCTCGAATCAACTGCAAGGGGTCAGCCGCATAAATGTCGGTAACTGTCCGCTCGATCTCCATGTGACATTTGGCAATGCCACCACGTTGATCGATCACCATGTAGGCATGGCCGACACCACAAGTGTGCTGGTGCGGTGCTGAAAATTGGGCTAGATCGACTAAGCGATCAAGCAATTTGTAGGGTGGTAGATTGGCCTCAATCACGGCAAAGGCAGCACGGATAGCGGCGATCATCTCATCTTCATCGTAAGCCAGATCGGTGAAGGAGGATGAGCAATCATTCTCACGGTAGAAGTTCAATGTAAACGGCATCTCGCGCTGTAGCACATCCTCGACGACTCGCGGTAGTCCGGCCAGGTTGCGTTGAGAGACTGTGATCGAAATCGCGGGTTTGATCGCATAGGTGGCAAGTCGATCGAGGGTTCGTGCAACATGTTGGAACGAACCGCTACCATTCAACAACGGACGTTGACGATCATGATCCTCACTGATGCCATCAAGCGAGATCATCAAACGCAAATCAAGTTCAGCCAATGTTTGAATTGTCCGTCGGCCAATACTGACACCATTACTGAGAACAACCCCCTCCAGGCCCAGATTATGTTGCAAGGCTAGGGTTTGCGCATAGCGCTGTAGTTCTACCACAAGGGGAAAGTTCAGGGTTGCTTCACCACCAGCGTATTTCAGCTTCACCCGCCCAAAGTTGTGCATAATCGCTGAGCGAAATACTGCGGCTATGGCCGCTTTTCCTGTCTCGACAGCCATTTTGTCTGGTGTTTTATCGACATAACAATAGTGGCAGCGTAGATTACAGTCGTTTGTCACATGAACCCAAGCTGTCAGTGTATCGGGCGACAATATCCGAGCTGGAGTTGGTTGCTCTGGGGATTGAAGTAGGTCTACCTCTACTAGCCGTGCCGCTGCGGCCATACCTTGTGGTGGGTTGCCCGCCCGGCGCACACCTTCAGCGAGCGGCAAAGGATTTTGGAAGGCTTGCAAAAGTGTTGCTGCGGGCCGGTTTAGTACCGTCACCCCACGTCGCCCTACTGGATTGAAGGCCAAAAAGTAGTGATCGGCGAGCGGGGCGGTGTGTAGGGTAGGGGTTTGGTAACGAAGGGCTGGCTCTGGATGGATAGACTGCCGATTGTTCGCCTCAGCGTAATCAGGGCAGGCACAGTTAGATTCAGCGATGGGTAATTCAGGTGTATTAAGGGCATCAGCATTGATAATGACGGGGGTCTGCTCAGTGCTCATGGTATATTCCTGAACAACGGCGCGTTGGCGTGGCTATAATGTAAGCAGCTAAAGAAAATAGGCCATCAAGATTTCATCGTAGTAACGATCTGCGACCTTAAATTGTTCCCTGCGATATCCCTCCATTGTAAAGCCAAATTTATGGTATAAGCCGATAGCAGGAGTATTATTAGAAAAAACATTGAGAACGATCTTCTCAATTGCTTGCTGACGCGCCCACTCTAGCATTTCAGCCATGAGTTGGGTGCCGATCCCTCGTCTTCGGTATGGTTGTAGAACCCAAACCCCCAATTCTGCGACATGGTGAAAGTGGGTTTGAGGCGACCCAGGAAAAAGTTGACCAGCCCCTACATATTTTCCGTGCCATTCAGCGACCACCAATAGATGATCAAGAACAGTATCTGGATTATATAAGACAGCCTCCCAGATAGGTGTTGAGATAAAATGCTTTGTGTAGAAAGCGTTCTCTTCCGCACAGATAACATTGATACTAGAAATGATCGCTTTGGCGTCATTAGATACTGCACGACGAACGTTGATGTTGCGGTTATCCATCATGTCTCATGCGAAACGGGATAATATCGCCACTTAGGAAGCGCAGAACATCAAGACTCAAGTTGTATTTCTTCTCGATCTCATCAATTTTACTACGCACCCAAGCAGCTCCGGGACTCCATTTAGTTAGTTCTTGAGTAAAATGTATTTGTGTACGAGATAACAAGAAAGTGGTTGGCGAAAAACGAAAAAAGTAAGCAGTCGCCAAACAAATTTGCTCAGTTGCGAGGTTAAGCGTCTGCTCTTGTTCTTGCTTTGAAACAAGTTTCTCGCCTAAGTCGCGAAAGAGAAACAAGCTCCGCCAGAAGTGCGCCTTCCCAAGGATTTGTAAGAATGTATCGCCCGAACCACCAGACTTATCAAGCTTATCGAGCTTTTCAAAACCTGTTCTCGTTTCTATCTGATAATGAGCAGGTACTTGCTCAACCGCTTTGTCTAGGTAGCTTTCTGCATCGAGTCGGCTTTTTCGTGCCTGATCAGAGCGTTTCATCTCGATATAGAGAAAACTTTGATCTCCATACACTTGGGCAAGGTCATCATATGAATCCGCCATTTGAAAAGTCTCGCCATACTCCTCAGCAATCTTCAAAGCCTGTAGTTGGTACTGTATTGATTTTTCGTACTGGGCACAAGCTTCATCTAGGTAGTTCTGTGGACGTTCATCATCGTTTCGTTTCCGTGTCAACCAAGCCCAATCGCAAAATAAGCTGCCTAGTTCATTGTAAGCCTCCCAGAGGCGCATCCGTTCACCACCACCACCATTGTCAAATATTTTAACGGCTTCGTCTAAATACCCTTGAGCTTCTCTAAAAAAGTCAACAGCAACATTCACTTCGTAATACTTGTTAAGCTTCCATTGATTCCCTTGTAACCGCTTGGCAAACCCTAGAGCGAGATAAGCAAGACCCTCGCCCCGCTTATCTCGCACCTCGCGAAAAAGTTCCAAAGCTCTCTGACTATCTTTAGACCCCCACATAGGATCATCGTTGTAAGCGTTAATTAACCCTCGAGTATTATAGCTGTATGCAAGCCGACTGCGTTTTCCTAACACTTGACGCATGGATACTGCTCGGTTGATGTGATCGAATGCCTCTTGTCGCTTACCGAGCAAAGCCTCAATGTAGGCCATGTTGTTCAGCACATTTGCTCTTTCTTCCTTCAGATCACTGTGAGCGTCATGTTCAAGGGCAAAGTTATACTGTTCAACAGCAAGATTATACCGCCCACGCAGCCAGTATAGATAGCCAAGATGATTATGGGCTCTGATCATCAAACGGTCTCGTTGCCAAGTCTGAAAATTATCCATGGTGTGACTCCTTATCACCGAACAGTTCTAGAGCCATATACAGCCCTTTCTCAGACCGCTCACTATTTCCCGTATAAGCCAGTGCTTCACCGTATTCCACAAGCAGATTGGCCCAAAAGATCGGATCATCCGTAGCAAACATCTGTTTGATGTCTTGTTGGTCTGACTCAGATAGTTTTTCGATCTCCGTCTGAGCAATTGACATATGAGTGCGATATTCTTGAGGGCCAGCGGCTAATATCAACTCTGCAACCTGAATGGCGCGCTCATTATCATTCCGCGCTAGATGGCGTTTTATCCAGTTGATGCTGTTTTCTCGATCAATCTTAATACGCGGCCATCTAGTCCTTTCAGCGAAAACTTTATGTTCATCAAGAAAGCGTAGAACTTCATCGCGCAGCTTCATGTCTAGTCCGGTTTGGTGTGCGCGGATAATGGCTTCACTATTTCGATAATAGTGATCAAGACCCTTCTCTGGGTCACGTCTTAACATATAATGGAGTAGCGCAACTTCTAATTGTTCATACCTGCTCTCAAGCTGAAATTTGTCTTCGGTCTCTGGCTGTCGGGCAATTATAGGCCAGAGTTGTCGTAGTTCCTGTTCGATATAACCAATAATTACATCAAACTGCTTTGTAAAATTTTGGCGATTAGGTTCTAATACCTCCTGCAATAGCATCCTGTAAACTTCATCATGAAGGTACACATCATCTGTGTTAGGCCTCATTTTAATAAAGGACAATCTGCGTAACGCAGCCAAACGAACATCGCACTCCGCCTGACTCCACTCTGAAACCATGCGTTGTAGCAAGGCAGAGTTCAGACCTTGACGAGCGCAAAGTAGGGAAGTAAGCAAATCGTTTACTGGATAGCTTGCCATCGTACTGTCAACCATTTGACGTACAATGGCGTCAATCCACTCACTCCACGGGCTGCGCTTCTCTAGAAGTTCCCAAACATTTAGATCATAAAACAACAACTCAACCACTAACCCTAATAAAATTGGGCGGCCTTCAGTTATAGTATGAAGCCAGCTAAGGTAGTTAGGATTCGCTTTAACGCCGTTAATATAATCTTGCAGATTGGATACTTCATTCGCAGATCGCTGTTGAATGTTTGCTTCCAAAACAGCATCGAAATAATTAGTTACATCCTCAGTCCTAAGACTAGAAAGTTCTAAGACTTGATATGGTATTTTACTGTTGAATGTGAATGCCTGTTCAATATCAGCCCAAAGCTTAATTCTCGGATCATTTTTGTGATCCCGCCGAGGGCCTTGACCCGCGAGGATAATTAAGGTGTTTTGCAATCGAGGCAAATGTGTTGTTAACCAAGTTTTAACTTCAACTGCGCCCTCTTCAATTTGACAGATCTGTTGTACTGTATCATTTTCAAACTGAATCAACTCAGTCGTATCGATAGTGAGGAGTATTGCCTGATTTGGGAATTGGGTAACTAGTTCATTGTATATCTTGACAAAAAGCTCAGACAAAGCGACACGTAGTGGTTCAAGCTGGTTTGGGTGAATACCAGCTAATCGTAGTTGGCGGTATTCATCACGTTTGTTCCAATATTCGGCAGAGTACTGACTTTGAGGATCGATTCCAGTGGAATCAATAGGTGAAGAGGGGCTATCTTGGTTGTCGCCACCCAACAAAATGCCGCGCTCGATACCGGAGTTACTGTGGTTTTCTGGATGGAATAGGTCGATCACTCCGCTACATTTTAAGCTTTTGCTATGGGCATATTCTATCGCAAACTTTAATAAGCGTGTCTTACCTAGCCCTCCATCACCGCGCACTACCAAGACTCTAGTCTGGTGATCTGTGATCACAGAATCGAGTGCTTGCTTAATAATCTCTTGCTCTACTTTGCGGCCAACTAACCGCAAAGTATCCAGCGCGAGGGAGGGCCGCCAGATGCTCATTGTAGACCTCGCCTATTGTGATGAAAGTGTAGAAAGGAAACTAGAGTAACCGTCTGATCTTTACCCGGTAGTGACCCTATTCAACCATTCTGTCAAGACCAATTGCAATGGTGACTCTTTCAAATCCTCATCATGGCGCAGGCTTTCCTGCGTCGTATCGATACGTTCGATCTGATTTTGCCCCACCGGAAAAATTTGTTCGATCAACCCTTGTATATCTTGTCGGGCTTGATCAAGTTTGTGATCTATTTGCAGAATTTCGTGCCGATGATAAATTGCTTCGATCAAAAAACGTTCTCCAGCAAAGGGGGCTTCGCGAATCCATTGTTGGTAAAGTTGAAACGCCAATTCATGGCGGCGAGAAAATTCAGCTTTGCTGCGTAGATGCAAGGCTTGATTAAGAATTCGTCGGACAGTAGGTTCAACTTGGTAGCCGCGATGTTCGGTGGACCAACGCACCAAGTCGGTGTCCACCATTTTGCCAATCAAGCTACGGAAGTGAAGATCCGACTGTTGTTCAAGTATTCGTTTCTGACCCTCATCTTCCATCACCTCGGTCAGAATGAGTTGTAAGGAGCGAATATGGAAAAAACGCAATGTCGCTGCAATTTCGATTTGCCAAGATAATTCAGACGAAATGCCTCGAAAAAGATGATGTCTTACTGCGTCTAAGAGTTGGCTGAGAAGCTTCTGTTGTTCAGGTTCGGAGAGGAAATTGTCTAGCTGTTCTGTTTTGTAAAACCCTAGCCGACTTTGCAAATAACGCGTTGTCCATGGGTGACCAAAGGCGTATGGGTAGAGGGCTTGAGCGCTCTCCCTCGGTAGCGCCGATAACTCAAAGAGTTTTGTTCGGCGCCGCACTTCAAAGAGTCGAAGGCGACGCAACTCGCGGCGACTACCCAAGAGGATCAACACCTGATCTTTGCGAACTAAAGGTGCAATTACATTTTCTTCAAACCATTCGAGCAAAGAAGTTTTTGTGGTATCAGCATCCGCCAGCTCCAGGCTATCAAAGGCCAGTACAGGAACAAAAGCGGTTGCCAGTTCTTTAATTAACTCGACGAAGTTCTTTGTCTGTGTCTCAACACTTCTATTATTTTCCCGGTGAAAGATTTCAAAATGACGCTTGATCTTCGTGCTCACCGCTTTGTGTTTCTCAAGGGTGGCCAGGAGCTGAGTAACCATTTCCTCTAATTTTGCTACCAAACAAGTTTTGCTCTCTAGATCATCGTTCTTGGCTCGCTCAGCACATATTTCTAGATCAGCATAGGCAGCCAGTGTGCCTCTCTTATGACTTTTACTCAAGCCAAACTCATAGAGGGTTGTAACATGGCGGAGCAGCCAGCTCTTCCCACTGCCGTCCACACCAGTGATCATCAGCACAGACCAGCGAGTGGATTCGTTGCTTTGCCCCAACTCAATCCGATCACGGATCAATTGTAAGACATCCTCACGATTTGTAAAATCGTCTGGATTGTACAAAGACCATTGTAGATCTTTATGATCCAAGTTTGCTTGTGGGGTGGCAGCAGCATCAACAGAAAGTGCTGACCAAGAGGAAGTTTGGCGGAGGGCAGACTCATACATGCTCAGATCCTTCGATAATCGCACAGTAAACTAGTAAAGTTTACTATAAAGAGAGGTTTCTCTGAAGTAAGAGACCTCACAAAAAACGCGAGCAGTGCCTTAGTTGCTCGCGCGCCTACGCTGCTACCATGCTACAACTATGGACAGCACACTCAATTGCTCAAAAACGCCTGAAGGAACGCGCTTTCGAATTATCATAGTAGTAGTGAATGATCAGTGAAAAATGATTTGAAACAGGACTTACGCAAGACGGGAAGGTGGGAACGCCGACATCCTGTCGGCAACCGGCAAGATGCCGTCATCCCAGCGTCCCGCGTAAGTCCTATAAAAGTATCAATCGCTGAAGTAGTCGCTATCCTTCGCGCTTGTAGTGGCTAGTCTTAGAGCAATGGATGATAGACTACATTACTCCGTCACCTTATTGTACAGCAGGATGCGCCAGTGTGCAATATCCACCACCGTACGTTTTTTTTATTTGTAATACCCTTTTGCGAAGAAAACGTATGGAATTCGACTGGAAGGTGTAGTTTGATGGTCGGTCGCCCATCAGGTTTCGTCAAAAAACCGTATAATTATCGTATGGTAAACGTATAGTATATGTAGGGGTCTCGTGTAACTTACGAAACCTTACACTTGCCTGACTTCTACTTGCCCAACAAGAGCGGTGGACTTTGCTGTTGCACGACAGTTGCTAACGACCTGCGACAAGAGTGTACGAGATGGACATCTGGCTACCTTCTACCGTCTGAGGGTGTAGAGAATGATTGATGTTTCTGTATGTCATTTCTCGGTTTTGTAGCGTAGAAGCACAATATCACCATCAGTCGTTTTCATGTCTAAAGTCGGCTTCTGTCGATTTAGACGTTTTGCTTGCCAATCGTCGATAGCCTTTACAACATACCGAAAGGCATTCGTTACAGTAATAAGGCCATTTCCCACAAAGTCGGCTTTCCCGTTTAGTGCTTCAAGTAGATAAAAGGTAAAGATCCCGTGTTTTTTATCGTCTGACTCGTAAGCAGATTCTTGGGCAGCAGAGAGAATTACGATCCCCTCTGCCGCGTCTCGCAGCAACTTTGTAAATCGCTCTGGACTCACTGTAACATCTCGACTATTGTCAGGTGGCGCACTATAACAGGCATCAAGAATAATTACTTTGATACTTGCAGACGACGCTTTCAGAATTGCTAACGTTTGATTAACGGCAATACCGTTGTAGTCATAAACCCGTAGACGCGCATCCTGAGGCAGCAAATAACATTGGTTGCCCCGAATTTCGCCATGTCCACAAAAATAAAACAGCAACATCTCATTCTTTTCTGCACCCTCCGCCATTTCTGTTAGATATTCTAGGATATTTCCGCGCGTTGGTGCCATTTCGTTTAGGTCATCAACCAACTTGTGCAGAGCGTATCCATTTGTGCCAAGTAGGTCAGCCATGGATTGAATATCAGCAACAGCGTACTTTAAGAGTCGAATCTTTTCATGTTGTTCATATTGGTTGATACCAACCAATAGCGCGCGAAATTTACTGGGAATAAATGGTGGTGGTGGAGATGCTTCGTTACGATTAAACAACAGATTTTCCCGAGCAATTTTATAGTTGTGTTTAGTCAAACCAAAATTATCACTAGAGTTGTCGGTGATATGGGCAATGACAGTTTCGTGAATTAAGTGTATCAATGTGCGTGGCATTGCTGGTGAACGCATTGCATCATCGATCACTGTAGTATCAAAATCCTCGAATTGACGAAGGTCGGTCACAAGTGATTGGAGTTGAAGTGCATTGTCCTCAGAGACTGTGCGTACTCTCTCCCGGATTAAATCTCCTAAGTGCTTGCTGGACCAGAGAATGCTCAATATATCTACTTTGATACTACCAGTTTGAATAGCCTGGGATTTCTCAATAGCATTGCGCAGGCCTGATGCGAGAAACAACTTTAGCCAGAAATCCGGTATATCCTGAGCTACCAGATCGAGTAGAGTTTCAATTAGATTAACCTCCCGAGCTGATCGGAATTCGGCGATCAGCAACACACTTTGAAAGCGTGCTGGGCGGGTGGTGCCTGCTCCACAAAGCCGGGCTAGTGTCTTTTTTAAACAAGCTACATGAGAATTTTGTGACGATTTGTGAGCACGCAATTTGGGCTTTGGCACTGTTTTTAGAATCAGTTTTTCCACAGCCTCTGCCAACTGATCTACATCTGGATAGTCCTTCAGCCGCCCTGTGCAATCCACCACTAGATTCCCATCGCTAGTTGCTTCTAACCCTACCACGAAGCGAGATGCACTTTTCCCCTGACCAGGACCACCGAACAGAAGCGTGTGCTCTTTCGATAGGAGCCGCTGATAACCGGACAATCTGTCGTCGCGAATTGTTTCAGAAAGAATCACATCGTGGACAAAGTATCTTTGGAGCAACTCGCTGCCACTCGCCCCTTGCCTCTCATCCTCGGCCTGCAAAGCTGGATCCAATGGATTGTCTGGCTGCCCGAAGGGGAACGTCTTCCACCCGACGTTTTTGAGCCAAGTTTCTAAACGTGCTTCTAGTGAAGCTGAGGAGCGCGCGTTAAATTCTTTTGTCATCGTTCAATGATGATGTTGTTGAGGCGTAAACCCTCGCCTCGCACAGTTACTAAATATACAGGTTGCTGTGGGTTTGGCTCGATCAATTGACGAATTCGTTGTACACTTTTCCGCAGGGCATCGTGACTGCCAGCCGCATTCATAAGTCGACTATTGCTCACTGTTTGACCAGGATACTGGGCCAAGAAAGAGAGCAACGCATACTGCGTATCGGATAAGGTAATGCGACGGTCGCCCATGTGTAACACTTGTGTTTGTAAATAAAGAACCAATGGGGGTTGAAGCAGCGCACTTTGTGCAACCATGCCTGTCTCGGTGCTATAGCGTTCTTTAGCAGCCAGCCACCCACGTCGGGTTAACAGGAATGAAGCGCCAAATTGTTGGCAATGTGTTAACACGAGGGTTTCCGCAATTCGCAACAATCGGCGAGGTGTACCGAGCGCTAAATGAATCATTTCCGTCTCAATTATGCGCGCCAAATCTGGTTCACAAAGTTGGCCGAAATCTTCAATGGCACCGTTACTAAAGCTGATCAATCGCTGTCGCAATAGTTGGTGCAGCATCTCTTCATCCCATAATAGTTCGGAAAAGAGAACTCGATCAGTCCGAATATTTGGGCGCTTCATTAATTGTAATGCTACTTCATGTGGAATGAAAAACTTAAAAGCAACACCTGGGGCCTCAATGAGTGACAATTCACCAACCAAAGGAGATAAAAGTGTGGTGATTCGTTCGGTTTCACCAGCCAATAGACTCGTTTCCTCTAGCTGATCAACCAGAATATAGAGTGAGCGAACTCCTGTACTTTGTGTTATTTCAATGAGGGAAGAAAATAGACTCGCTGGTGAACGCGACAGCGAGTGTTTCCCCTCTGCGCTCATTTCGTCCACCAAGCGAGCGAGCAACTGAATTTGGGGAGACCGCCCCATACCACGAGTTTGTAGATTGTCCAGCATGGTAGCGCTTTGCCAGGCGTCATGAAAATTCACCCAGTCGAGCTCACTGGGATTCAAGGCAAAATTAGCTCGCAATTGACTAAACCAATACCGAGGATCGTTGGCAGAAGTGCCAAAGTGTGTCCAGTACCATTTTAATCGCCCAAGCTGTTCATCCGGAAATAAGGTGGCAGTTTCTTCATCCACCACAAGCAGGTGGATCAGTGTCTCAACAACATGGCTAAGGATCGCGGTGATATGCTCTTGTAATAAACGAGGCGGGGGCAAATGCAACGCCTGTTCGTCAAAACGCCCAAAATCTGTGTAGGTGACAGCCAAAGCGCCAGCCTGTGGGGTTACTGGACGGCACGCTCGCCCGACCATGATCCGATGGGCACTCTTACCGCACCCGCGATTCGCATGAACCACGATACTCCGGGGGTGCGCCGGGTCGCCTAAAATATCTTGATAGAAAGGCGTGTCGATAAAGTAAGAAAATAGCCGCTCTTGTTCGCGTTCCGCTTCTTGCTCGGCAAACGGATTGCTCTGAAAGCCATGTGATCTTAGCCAGAACTCCATACTTTCTGTTTGATGCGAAGAACGCAATATTCTGCTCATCGGTTTACCGCCACCACATAACTCATCCACCAATCCTTGCGCACGCGCGGGTCCATGAATTGACCAGTATCGCGGATGGCCACCTTGACACTCGCCCCATCGGCATAGCCGAGCCGCTCGCCATTGCGCAGCGCCGGTAGCCGGGTGCGCCCAGCCACATCTAACGCTTCGTACAATGCCAGCAGACCGGCATCGACCTCTAGATCTTCCAAGTGGACAGCATAGCCGATCTCGACCCCATCGTGCCGGGTGTAGACCAGCGTCAGCCGCGTGCTTTCCGCATAGATCACCAGCGCCCGGTAGCCACCACCGTGGATCTCTGGCTCACGCGTCGGGATGAAGAGTGGCTCGTCCGGCATCGTCGCCACCTCCAGCAGCGTCACCTCCCAGAGCGTCAGCGGATCGCCCCGACAGCCATCCGGGCCACAACCCCAATCCCAGTCGTAGACTTGATAGGCGGCCAGAAAGGTCGGCAACCGCAGCGGTGCAAAGAGACCGGCCAGTTGCGGGGCATCGGGAACAGTGTCCCCGCCCAAGTCGATCAAGTTCAGCGCAGCGACGGTGTCTGTGTAGCCCCGCAGCGCCAAGTTGAGATCGGCATGGTGCGCAGCCGGGCGATTGTCCCCCCGTCGGCTAGCCACCAGCACAGCGTCGTAGACACCTGGCTCCGCTGGCACCTCCTGGGTGATGACCGGCAAATAGAGCAGCGGTGGTACAGTGCCTTGCGCCACCGTCGGCAGGGTCTGCGCCAGGCCGAGCCAGCAGAGCAAACCCCCAACCCCGATCCACCATCTTTGCCGAAGCAAGCAGCCTCGCAGCCCTTGATACCGATCTTGCATAGCAGTCTCTTAGTACAAGACCAAATCCGTTGCTATCTGCATCCGTTGTTGTGTTCACCTGCCCTCGCCCGGCGTATTGAGTACCGAACCACCCAGATTGATCAACACCGCACCAATCCGCCGCAGACAGCCGTTCAGGTCTTGCTGAATCTGCGACACGGGTAGCCGCAGCACCTCCCAGCGGTCAGACAACAGGGGCAGGGAGCGCTCCTGCGCCGTGGCATCTTCCACACAGTGGATGCCCAAATACCCACCGCGGGCGCGCAGGGTGATGTCCACCGGCTGATCGCCCACCAGGCGATTTTTGAGCGGGCGCAAACGATGCTCCCGTAGGGCGTTCCATAGCGCTTCAAAGGGATCATCCGGGCGGAACAACTCGGTGACATCCTGCGCAGTGAAGAGCCGATCAAAGGTGGTGTGGATAAAGGTGAGACGGTGAAATTTGGCTGCTGGGACAGGGCATTCCAAGCGCTGCAAGGGGCCGATCTCGATGCGATAGTAGAACTCATCGGCACGCGGGTGGTCGGCTTCGGACGGCAACAGTTCGCGCCGAGTGAGCAGCCGGTAGCGCCGCGTCGCCGCATAGTAGGTCACCGTCTGCGCCGTATCCTCGGCTTTGAACGCGCCCGTTTGATAAAAAGCTAGATAATCTGCTCCGATGCGGCGGGGTGCCCGGCGCTGCGGGATGCGATACCAGCCCTCGGACGCGGCTCGCCGCAGATCCTCAAGATTGTTGATCACGGCTACCAGCAGCGTGCGCCGCCGCGCTTCGGCATCGGGGTATAGGTTCGTCATCGGTGTCATGCCAAAAATTGATGTGGTCTGGACTCTATAGTAACATAGCTTCTGGTTGTGATGAAATGATGGCGGTAGTGGTAGACACGTCTACTGCCCTATGTGCCTGACTACCTGTGTACCTACCTTAGGAGTGTGACATGGCCTATACAACATTGATTTCAACGGGGGAGGTGGCTGCTCACTTGGACGATCCAGCGTGGGTGCTGGTCGATTGTCGTTTTCAGTTGGATGACCCCGCGGCGGGCCGTGCAGGTTATCTGGCGGGTCATTTGCCGAGCGCGGTCTACGCTCATCTGGATGAGGATCTTTCCGGCCCCGTCATCCCTGGGCAGACGGGCCGCCATCCGCTGCCGGTGGTGGCGACCTTTGCCGCCACGCTGGGTGCGTGGGGGATCAGTGCCGATAACCAGGTGATTGCTTACGACGATTTTCACGGCGTCTATGCCGGTCGCCTGTGGTGGATGTTGCGTTGGGTCGGGCATGATGCTGTCGCTGTGCTCGACGGCGACTTCCGCACGTGGGTGCAGGAGGGGCGGCCGGTGGCGACGGGCGCAGTCCAGCGCACCCCGACCACCTTTGTCCCCCACCCCCGGCCGGACTTGCACGCCAGCGTTGATGAGGTGCTCACCACCATCGACAATGGGGCCTACCGCCTCTTTGATGTTCGCGATGAAAAGCGCTATCGCGGCGAGCCAAATCCGCTTGACCCAGTTTCTGGGCACATTCCTGGCGCGCATTCCGCATGGTATGGTCACAATTTGGGGGCTGATGGCAAATTCCGCTCACCGGAGCAGCTGCGCACACACTACAGCGCCCTCCTCGGCGACACCCCACCCGAAGAGTGTATCTTCTACTGTGGCTCAGGGGTCAGCGTCCACCACAGCCTGCTGGCACTCGAACATGCGGGCTTGGGCCGCGGGGCCCGGCCCTTCATCGGCTCGTGGAGCCAGTGGATTGCCGACCCGGCGCGCCCCGTGCGCACAGGAGAGCAGCCGTAATGGGACAATTTGCGCGGTTATTGGGGAGTCTGTTGGGTTTGCTGATCATGAGCG
>Ga0224722_1000658_pt1 | contig 19959 bp, 18 predicted proteins | sample Balambano_FR1_Me_FD_161646 | JGI IMG/M metagenome (GOLD analysis project Ga0224722, IMG submission 161646) | Freshwater sediment microbial communities from Lake Towuti, South Sulawesi, Indonesia - Balambano_FR1_MetaG | ecosystem: Environmental > Aquatic > Freshwater > Lake > Sediment | place... | reverse complement strand
GTTCAGTCCTGTTCTCAAAACTCCTCCCTAATATAGAAGGGGATGGCTGGCGATCGCGACGATTGTCAGGATGTTTGCTCTATCAAGTTTTGAAGCAACGCTGCTGATTGGATTCTAGTCCCTAAGCTCAGCTGAGTAATTCTGCACTGACACTCTAATTCCTGTAAAGGATGGGAACTCATGACTGAAACAGATCAATTGTTTGATCACAAGCACGCGCTCGATCGCGACTGCACAACTCTTTCCCGTCACGTTTTGCAGCAACTTCACAGCTTCTCTTCAGAAGCGCAAGATCTGAGCGCTTTAATGAGTCGGATCGCTCTAGCTGCTAAATTCATTGCTCGCCGCTTGACCAGAGCCGGGTTGGTGGAGGATGCTCTGGGATTTACAGGACGCACCAATGTGCAAGGTGAAGCAGTCAAAAAGATGGATGTTTATGCCAACCAGGTTTTCATTTCTGTGTTTGAACAAAGTGGGCTGGTCTGTCGGTTGGCATCTGAAGAAATGGACAAACCTTACTACATCCCAGAAAACTGTCCCATTGGTCGATACACGTTGCTTTACGATCCCATCGACGGTTCTTCTAATCTCGATACAAATCTCAACGTTGGGGCTATCTTCGCCATCCGACGACAGGAGGGGGAAGATCTGGATGGCTCAGCCAGTGATCTCCTACAAGATGGTCGCAAGCAAATTGCGGCCGGCTATGTTCTATTTGGCCCAAGTACAATGTTGATATATTCCATTGGTACAGGGGTTCATGCCTTTACGCTTGACCCTAGCCTGGGTGAATTTATCCTCTCCAGTGAAAACATTCGCATTCCTGATCATGGTCCGGTCTACAGCGTCAATGAGGGAAATTTTTGGCAGTGGGACGAATCCATTCGGAATTACATCCGCTATGTCCATCGCCATGAGGGGTATACGGCCCGTTATGGCGGTGCTTTGGTGGGAGATTTTCACCGCATTTTATTTCAAGGTGGAGTCTTCCTCTATCCAGGCACTACTCAAAAGCCTGAGGGTAAGCTGCGTCTCCTCTATGAGTCCGCACCTCTGGCTTTCCTCTGTGAACAGGCCGGAGGCAGAGCCAGCACAGGCACTCAGGAGATTCTGGACGTTATCCCCGATCGCCTTCATGCTCGCACTCCCTTGATTATCGGTAGTAAACAAGATGTTGCCCTTGTCGAGTCTTTCATTCAAGAAGGTAAACGGCAGCAGGAAGAGCAGCGGGCACTGGTTACTCCAAACCCTTAGTCTCTTTGCTGCCACCTACCTGGTTCACTGCTGAACTTAACTAGATTCCCACTTTTCATCTCTTAACCCAACTCACCTATGGTTACCCTACTCGAAAATCCGCTCCGTGTTGGACTGCAAAAGGATCGCATCCCTGAACCTCAAATTTTGGTGATTTTTGGAGCCTCAGGGGATTTGACTCAACGCAAACTTGTACCAGCTCTTTATCAAATGAAATTGGAGCGCAGACTCCCTCCAGAACTGACGATCGTTGGAGTTGCCCGTCGTGATTGGAGCCATGACTTTTTTCGGGAGCACATGCGGGAAGGGGTTGAGAACTATGGCGGCGGTATCCACAATGGAGAGATTTGGCAAGATTTTGCCAGAGGGCTATTTTACTGTTCTGGAGACATCGACAATTCTGAAAGCTATCAAAAGCTGAAGGCTTTTTTGAGTGAGCTAGATGAACAACGCGGCACACGCGGCAATCGCGTATTTTACTTATCGGTTGCCCCTCGCTATTTTGCAGAAGCGATTCAGCAATTGGGGGGAGCAAGCATGATTGTCGATCCCCGTAAGCAACGTTTGGTGATTGAAAAACCCTTTGGTAAAGACATTGGCTCAGCCCAAGTGCTCAACCGAATCGTGCATCAAATTTGCCACGAAGAACAAATCTACCGGATTGACCACTATCTGGGTAAGGAAACCGTTCAAAATCTGCTGGTCTTCCGCTTTGCCAATGCTATTTTTGAACCTCTGTGGAATCGGCAATTTGTTGATCATGTGCAAATTACCGTCTCAGAAACAGTGGGCTTGGAAGGTCGAGCAGGTTACTATGAGACCTCTGGAGCACTGCGCGACATGGTGCAAAATCACCTGATGCAATTGTTCTGTTTAACCACAATGGAGCCGCCCAACTCGTTAGAAGCAGACAGCATCCGCAACGAGAAAGTGAAAGTGTTACAGGCAACTCACCTGGCAGATCTGGAACAGTTGGATCTTTCAGCCATTCGGGGTCAGTACACGGAGGGTTGGATGGGCGGCAAACAGGTGCCAGCTTACCGTTCGGAAGAGGGGGCAAGTTCCACTTCCACAACGCCGACCTATGCTGCCCTCAAACTCTATGTGGATAATTGGCGCTGGAAGGGCGTGCCCTTTTACATGCGAACGGGCAAACGGATGCCCAAAAAACTCACCGAGATTGCGATTCAATTTAAGGAAGTGCCCTTCCTGATGTTCCAATCGGCGGCGCGACAAGCCAATCCCAATGTGTTGGCGATGCGGATTCAACCTGATGAAGGCATTGCCCTGAGATTTGAAGTTAAAACTCCCGGTTCTTCGCTGCGTACCCGCACGGTAGATATGGATTTCCGGTATGACACTGCATTTGGTCAAGCCAATACAGATGCCTACAGCCGACTTCTGGTTGACTGTATGTTGGGTGACCAAACCCTATTTACCCGTGGCGATGAAGTAGAAGCTTCCTGGAAGATTCTCACTCCTTTATTACAAGTTTGGGATGCGCCTGCTCCTCCGGAAGCGATTCCCCTGTACGAAGCAGGAACATGGGGCCCGGTTGAGGCTGAACTGTTACTGAATCGCAATGGCAGGCGTTGGCGGAGATTGTGATTCTCCTGACTTTTACTTTTTTCCCCATTCTGAACACTCCCTTACCCAAGATTGACCCATGACAACACCAATTGTTGCTCTCCAAAAGCCCAAAGATATCTCGTTTGATGAGATCGAGGCCGAACTCAGTCGCATCTGGCATAGTCAGGCTGGTGATAACGTTACTCCTGTTGCCACCAGAGCTTCTACGTTTAGCATGGTGGTTTATGAGCCAGAGGAATTTCAGCAACTTTTAGCTGCTTTGGGATTCTATGAGGGCCCGATCGACGGGATTCATGGGCCTGCCACCAAATCCGCAGTGATGCAGGCTCAAACCACTTATGGTTTGCTACCGACGGGACGAGTTGACACCAATACACTGGTCAAACTGCGAGAAGAGACCACCAAATTACCCGCCGATCGCCTCAAAATTTCTAATCTCAACACCAGAGGTTATGGCATCAGTGATGCGATCGCCGCTCAAAACCCCTGTCGGATCATCACTCTCTGCCCGGTGTTGGGGGAAGACCAAGGAGTAACAGCGCAAGTCTCAGCTTACTGCCCAATTCAAAAAAGCGGGACAGCAGCAAATTTGATCTGTTGTGAATATATCACTCTGCGCGGCACCAAATCTGCTCTCAATCGGGTGGGTGATATCGTAGCAGCGTTAATGATTTCAGACCTGCCCAAATTTGTTTGGTGGAAAGCAACTCCCAATCCAGAGCAGGAATTGTTCAAAAAATTGGCTGATGCCTGCCATTGCATTATTTTGGATTCCTGTTACTTTAGCGATCCTGAGTCAGAATTTTTGAAAATGCAGGAACTCATCGACTCTGGCACCTATGTCGCTGACCTCAACTGGCACCGTTTGTCCCCTTGGCAAGAACTTACCGCTGCTGCCTACGATCCCCCAGAACGTCGAGCGTCGCTAGGAGAGATCGATCAAATCACGATCGACTATGAGAAAGGCAATGCTGCCCAGGCCCTCTTGTTTCTTGGCTGGATTGCCGGACGGCTCAACTGGACACCTACGTCCTACACCACCATTAGCGGGGATTACGACTTGACTCACATCAGCTTTACTGGAGAAATGGGCAAGTCGATCAAAGCTGAACTGGCTGCCATTCCTGTGGCCGATTCGGGAGAGGTGATCGGAGATTTGATCGGTCTGCGGCTCTCTTCCAGCAATCCGAGTGCCAATTGCGCTACGATCCTCTGTTCTGAAACAACGGGTTGCATGAGGATGGAATCGGGTGGCGGTGCTCAGTTTGCTCGAACTGAACAAGTTACTGCTATCCCTGACCAGAAAGCGGAATTTCTGATGGGTCAACAACTCCAGCGATGGGGGCGGGATGTGTTATTTGAAGATAGTTTAGCAGTCACCGCCCAACTGCTGAGATTTCAGAAGTAATACCAATTTGATTGGTAAACCCGACGGATAACACCCCTCCCAACCTCCCCTGGGCACGGGGAGGAGCCGTAGGTGGTAGGGTGATCTGTACCCACCGCCTCAGAAGCGGGCAAGAAAACTACGGTTTCTCAGGAGTTCGATAATCGCCGTTTGCAGGTTGGGGCACATCGCGCCACAGCTTGCAAATAGCGATTTTCCTGAAACATGGGTGTTGTGCAACTCGCACCTGAAAGGCTTAACTTCTCAATGACTACTGCTTTCTGTAAACATTCTTAAATTTTCTCCTTCGTCAGTGAAAACGTTTGTAGTAGACTGAACGTAAATCTTGGTTTCAACCATTTCTTCTATAAACGGTTAAGTTGCAAGGGTTAGTTGCAAGGGTGGTTTATTTGCCGCATCCCTTTCGTTCTCTAGAGCAAGGTCATTGGTTCAAACTGATCTGCGGGGCTAGCTTTCATCATCTGCCCGCAATTCGGAGTCTGGCACTGGCATACACGCTTGCAGGTGCAGATTGTATTGATGTCGCTGCTGACCCAGCTATTATCAATGCTGCTCGTGCAGGCATGCGGGCAGCGCTAAGCCTGGTAAAACCTGCTCAGCATCGGCACTCTGGCGACCAATCGTCACCCTGGCTGATGGTTAGCCTGAATGATGGTGAAGATCCCCATTTCCGTAAAGCAGAATTTAATCCAGCCCTCTGTCCCGAGCAGTGCCAGCGTCCGTGTGAAAAAATTTGTCCGGCAGAAGCAATCGTCTTTGAGCAAAACGGGTTTTCTGGCGTGATTGACCATCGCTGCTATGGCTGCGGTCGCTGTTTACCCATTTGTCCGATTCAGCATATCATACCCCGTTCTTACGTTTTTACTCCAGCCGCGATCGCGCCTCTGGTGCTGGCAGGAGTGGACGCGGTTGAAATTCACACTCAGGTTGGGCGATTGTCTGAATTTTCTAGGTTATGGGCAGCGATCGCTCCCTGGACACCTCAGCTAAAGCTAATTTCAATTAGCTGTCCAGATGGTCAGGGTTTGATTGAATACTTGTGGAATTTGTATAAATTAATCTCTCCACTCCCCTGTCCTGTGATCTGGCAGACAGACGGAAGACCCATGAGCGGTGATATTGGGGATGGAACAACTCGCGCTGCTATCAAACTTGGACAACGAGTGTTAGAGGCAAATTTACCAGGATATGTGCAGTTAGCGGGAGGTACAAACAGTCACACGGTTGCTAAGCTAAAAGCAATGGGGTTGCTAAAGCAAAACAGCATGGATAGCGAAGAAACCTTAGTTCAGACTTTATCTCCATCAGAGATAGCATCGCCTTGGGAGTATATGGCGGTTCGTCGGGAAGGCTTATCTACTTCTCAACTTGAATCGGTGCAGTCCTCTCCTCAACTTCAACTCCCATCTCGCTACATTGCTGGAGTTGCCTACGGCAGCTTTGCGCGGGTGTTGCTTGCTCCAGTGCTCAATCAGCTCGAACAGTCTAGAGTTGATGATGCTCCTTCATCTTCACCCGACTCAAGCATCTACCACGATCGATCTACAACAGACATTTCACCTCCTATCTCGCCATTGCCTGTTCCTTTAGAAGCGATGCCCAATTTGTTACAGCAAGCTGTTCACCTGGCAAACTCGTTAGTTTCTCAACTCAAGCCGTCCACCACCTCTAACTTCAACCTGACTCCAATGAGTGCATCCTATGGCTGCATTTCAAGCTAGCAAGTGTGTAGATGTCCGAAATCCAAAGTTTTAACCTCGTAGTTGACTTATATGAGAATCATCCTAAAACCGCTTTTTATCCTGATTCAAGTCAAACTTTTGCCTTGCTCCTGCAACTCCTACTGAACTAATTTCAACTTGACCTTAGCAAATCCCATCGTCTGGTGGTTTTTCTGCATTAATAACCGTATTGCTCATGACATTAAACGGTAACATCTCTCCTGAATTCAATAATCTTGAAATAACAGCAAATTCTCAGACTGCTGAGAACGCTTCCCAGGTTGAAGACAATCTTGAACAACTTCTGGAGATTCTACCTGATTCCCTGCGGCTTCCTTTAGAGAATCACCATCGCCGCAATCAGCTAATCGAAGTCGTATTAGACCTGGGACGGCTGCCCGAAGCTCGTTTTCGTGAAGGGGCTGAATATCTCTCTGAGCAAGTTGTGACTGCTGCTGATTTGCAGCATTGTGTGGAACGGGTAGGCAATTTCAGCGGCGATAATCGTGCTGGCATTGAAGGCACATTGCACCGGATTAGTGCCATTCGGAATCGGTCAGGTGAAGTGATTGGTTTGACCTGTCGGGTGGGACGAGCCATTCAAGGCACGATTAAAATGATTCGAGATCTGGTTGAAAGCGGGCGATCGATTCTCATGTTGGGTCGTCCAGGTGTTGGTAAGACGACGGCTCTGCGAGAAATTGCCCGGGTTTTGGCAGATGACTTAAAAAAGCGAGTTGTGATTATTGACACATCGAATGAAATTGGAGGAGATGGAGATATTCCGCATCCCGCTATTGGCCGAGCCAGACGAATGCAGGTCGCGAGACCAGAGCTGCAACACCAAGTGATGATTGAGGCAGTGGAAAACCACATGCCTGAAGTGATTGTCATTGACGAGATTGGCACCGAGTTGGAAGCGCTAGCGGCACGCACGATCGCAGAACGAGGCGTGCAACTGGTCGGCACAGCCCACGGCAATCGAATTGAAAACTTGATTAAAAACCCAACTCTCTCTGATCTTGTGGGTGGCATTCAATCCGTCACTCTGGGAGATGAAGAGGCGCGTCGTCGGGGCAGTCAAAAAAGTGTGCTGGAGCGCAAAGCTCCACCTACGTTTGACATTGCGGTAGAGATGTTAGAGCGCAATAAATGGGTGGTGCATGAGCAAGTGGCGGAAACGATTGATAGTCTGCTACGGGGACGACAGCCTAGCCCGCAAGTCCGAACAATAGACGAATCAGGTGAAGTTCGCATTTCGCAGGAGCAACCCGCCCCCTCGATCGACCCTTTTCCTGGGCGCATTTCCCTGGCTCGCAGTTCTTCTAGAAACGATGCTAGAGAACCATTTGGATTTTCTGGACGAGATTCTGCGCGCTCTGGCGGTTGGCGAGCAGCAGGACATATCGCCCCCCTCCCTTCTGCCACTGTCAATCTGGAGGAGGTGAGAAGCTTGCCCGTTGCTGAACCTGCAACTCATCAACCGATTTCAGAACGGCAATACTTTGACCAACTCTTGAGCGAGTTTTTGGACGTGCCACCTGCGGAAGAAGGGGAACCTTTTATCAATGCAGCCGCAGGTCCAAATGGAGAGGATTTGCCGTTGCATGTCTATCCCTATGGAGTCAGCCGCAATCTGGTCGAACAGGTGATTCAAACCATGAATTTGCCCATTGTATTAACCAGGGATATGGATAGTGCAGATGCCGTGATTGCGTTGCGATCGCACATTAAAAATCACTCCAAACTGCGCCAGATGGCCAAAACTCGGCAACTCTCCATCTATGCGGTCAAATCGAACAGTATGCCGCATATTATTCGGGTGCTCCAGCGCATGTTACGCATCGATTCGGGTGCGATGGATGATGAGCCGATAAACATTAGTTTATTTTCCCCTAATGGAGATGAGGATGAACTGGAAGCCCTGGAAGAAGCTCGGCTAGCCGTCGAGCAGATTGTAATTCCCAAAGGACAACCTGTCGAACTGTTACCCCGGTCAGCCAAAGTCCGTAAGATGCAGCACGAGTTGGTCGAACACTATCGCCTCAAGTCTTCTAGCTTTGGAGAAGAACCCAATCGACGGTTGCGTATCTATCCTGCCTGAGCAGGTGAGCTTGGCTTTGAGATGAGATTTGCTAGGAGGCGAAATATGGCATTTAGCCAGTGCAATGTGAGTTCGATCATCACCGTTTGAGGGCTGTGGCGCGTCGCGCCACAGCCCTCAAACGGTGGTTTTTCGTTGGGATAAGTTTGGCAACAGTACAGTCATGAGACAGTTATAGTCTCAAGATGAACTTGGCCAGGTTGAGATAAATCAGTACGCCTAAGACATCGACCGCAGTCGTAATGAAGGGAGCCGACATCAAAGCAGGATCGAAGCCGATCGCCCGGAACACAAAGGGCAGGGCAGAACCCGCTAGCGAAGCCAGAATAGAAATTGCAATCAAACTAATGCCTACTGCTACCGATACGGCCCAGTTCCCTTGCAGGACATAAGCCCACACAAGTACGATCGCCCCCAACATGACCCCCAAAATCAAACCGGCGATGGCCTCTCGCCGCACTACGCTCAATCCTTCCCCCTTCCGAATCTCATCGGTGTTGAGGCCGCGAATCACCACAGTGGAGGACTGGGCACCGACATTGCCGCCTGTGCCAATCAGTAGCGGGATGAAAGCAGCCAGTGCTACGACTTGTTGCAAAACATCTTGCTGACTGCGAATCACTGCACTGGTAACCGTGTTCGTAATCAGCAGTACAAACAACCACACCACCCGCCGCCGGGCTACGGTTAACAATCCAGTTTGAAAGTAATTGTCTGTGCCGGATTGGACTCCGCCTAGAGTATAAATATCCTTCGTGGTTTCCTCTTCAATAATGTCAATCACATCATCTACGGTGATAATGCCGACCAGTCGTTCCTCCGTATCAACCACGGGCACAGCTAAGAAGTCATAGCGCTGAATAATCCGTGCTACTTCCTCTTGCACGGTGTCTGTATGCACATAGACGATATCCCGTACCATGATCTCCCCGATCGTTTGCGTTGGTTGGGCAATCACGAGGGATCGCAAGGAGAGAATCCCGGTGAGCGTGCGTGCGGCATCGGTGACATAGAGGTAATAAATAGTTTCGCTAAGGTGAGCCAGCGTGCGAATGCGCTCCAAGGTTTGCGCGACAGTCCAATTTTCCTTGAGGGCAATATATTCGGGGGTCATGATGCGCCCCGCTGTGCCTGCTTCGTAGCCCAACAGCAGGGCAGTGGCACGGCGCTCTTCCGGACTCAGTTCTGCCAGTAATCGAGTCACAACCTTGGCTGGCAGTTCGTCAAACAATTTGACCCGGTCATCGGGAGACATCTTATCGACGATCTCCAGCACATCCTGTCGTCTGAAGTCCTGGATCAACGCCTGCTGTACGCTAGAATCTAGGTATTCATAGACCTCGATCGCCTCCCGCTTCGACAGCAACCGAAACGCGATCGCCTGCATCGTTTCTGGTAGTCCCTCGATCGCCTCAGCAATATCCGCAGGCTGCACGGGAACCAGTAGCGCTTTAGCTCCCTGCAAATTATTTTGTTCCAGCAGCATTTGTAACTGTGCTCGAACTAGGTCGGACAGTTCTTTCCGCAACAATGTCTGAGTTGTCTGAGTTGATACAACGGACGAATTGTCCTCAGTGAATGTCAATGCTCAAACCCACCAGAAAATCTTGCCCCATCATACACCCTCGTTTGTCCATCAGGTTTGCCAACCAATCGAAATCTTGATGGTTGTCTTAACTATTGGTCTGTCAATTTTGATTTGCGGGGTATCCCGCAAATCAAAATTAAATTAAAGGAAGTTTTGAGGGGTCTGTGACCCCTTCAAAACTTCCTTGACAGACGACTACGGCTGGTTACTTCTGGTGACGTGAGTTCGACCAGAGGTATAACGCATTGACTCTCAAGCGCAAATCACCGTCACTGATACCGGCGGGGGGATTGCACCTGACTTTTTGCCCGATGTGTTTGACCAATTCCGCCAGGAAAGTTCTGCCACAACTCGACGCTTTAGTGGGCTGGGGTTAGGACTGGCGATCGCCCTGACTGCCTATGTTGGGGAAATTGACTATCAGCAAGCAATGACCGCAGGGTTTCAACTGGACACAGCCCACCCCAACGAAAAACCACTCGTCGAACTCGCGTTTAGCCAATTGCGATCGCGCCATCACGACGGCGATCGCCAAAAGCAGCAAGCGTACCTGTGGCATCTCGTTGTACCGTGTGAACTCCACCAAAAAACATATTCTGTTCGTTCCACAAAACCCATTCACTGTCAACCAGGAAAGGGGTGGAGTCAGATGGTAAATCAGTTGCCAGAGCGGCAAACCCTGGCTCAACATTAAATCGACTCGCCTCCCAATGGACTCTAGGACTATTGACCGCTTGTTCTACGGTCATCTGGAAATCTAGAATATTGGCAATCACCTGTAACACTGCTGTGCGAATGCGGTTAGAACCGCCCGATCCTGTAACGATTTCAGGTTGATGTTGATGGAGTACCAGCGTGGGTGACATCATAGAAGAAATTCGCACGTTTTCTTGCCATTGGTGAAAGCCACTCGGATGCAGATCGGCTTCACCTAACATATTATTCATCATCACTCCCGTTCCAGGAATCACATATCCTGCACCTTCACCACTAGAAGTAGTAACACTGGCAGCGTTACCTTCTCCATCCATTGCACTGATGTGAGTAGTGCTCCCCCATTTATTAATTGCAGTGTCCAAATTTGCTGACATTCCTGCCAAAAGTTGTTGAGTATAGCGAACCAGATTGTCATTGGCTAAAAACCGCTGTGCCACATCTGGCTGATACAGGTGAGCATCATAGCCTTCCTGTCGCGCCAAGTTGGTTAAGCGCATCACTTGAGCCAGGATACCTAAATGCTCTAGCGAACCAAATGGCATGGTTGTGAAATCAACTTGAGACAAGAGAGACAAGGCAAAGGTAATCAATGTACCACCAGAACTGGGCGGGGGATTAGTGAGGAGAGTTCTACCTCGATAGTTCATGCTTAAAGGGTTCCGCTCAATCACCCGGTAATTCGACAAATCTTCCAGGGTGAGATAGCCTCCCTGCTCCTGGCAATCTTTTACCAGTTGATGGGCCATATCCCCGTGGTAAAACGATTCAATGCCGTGATTGGCTAACTCTATCAGCGTATTTGCTAAGTCAGGTAATGTTAGGATATCTCCAGATTGCGGCAGAGTACCCTGAGGAGCCATTGCTCTAGCCATTTCAGGAGATGCCAGCAGAATGGGCTTGAGAATGCTAAAGCAATAAGATTGAAACGAATTGATGGGTACACCCGATTGAGCATAGTGAATCGCTGGTTCTAACACGACCTTAAATGGTAATCGTCCCAGTTTTTGTTGAACGTGATGCAATCCTGCAATAGTTCCTGGAACTGCAATTGACCCTAAACCGATATGAAATTCCTGGGTGGCAACACCAAAATTAACCTCTACGGGGTAAAAGCCAACTTCCTGCAATGGGCGCTTTTGCAAAGGAGTTTGGGTAAAGAAATCAAACAAAATATTGCGTCTATCGCAACTATGAGCCAGCAAGAAACCGCCGCCTGCCAATGAAGTCAAACTGGGTTCAGCCACACAAGCAGCCGCGATCGCCGCTGCTACAGCATCAAACACATTGCCACCTAAACGAAACATTTCCATGCCGGCTTCAGCAGTCAGGCGACTTCCTGCCGCGATCGCTCCATGAGTTTTCCCAGTCATCCCGTTCAGTGATTCCAACAATACACTATAGTTTCTACGACTAACCTCAACGGCGTTCAGATCAGCCTTCGTATTCTGTAATTTAATTTTGGTTTGTGGGATACACCGCAAATCAAAATCGACAAACTACTAGTCAAGCATAGTTTAAGCTTTGGTGGGTTATCCAATGGCTTGCTTCATTTTTTCGCCTAAATGATATTTTTTTGACAAACTCAGTATCAAAAAGAACATACGAGTACGGGATATAACAAAATATTTCTGAAATCCTACCCAATTTGCAAATCATCAAGACAAACAGTAAAATTGAATACAGAAATAAAAAGGTTCTTTGTCCCTTTTCGATGGACTTGAGTGCCGTAGCAATGAATCGGGGAGAAGCAGTTCCAAGGTCATTGCAGTAGGTTAAGCAATCCTTAGTCGGTCTTGGCTGAGGGTAAATCGCGTGATTCACCAGCACAACATTAAATATTAGGAAATTTATTCAGGAGACAATCATGGTAGGGCTTCAGTACCGGGGGCAAGGCTATGATGTTGAACCTATCCCTGTGGAAATGGTTAAGAGCAACATCGTAGGAAAATATCGAGGGCAAAGTTACACTTTTGCTTATCCCAAGCATATTCCAGTACCCCAAATCGTTTCTAATCTCAAATATCGAGGAGTTGCTTATCAAAATAATGAAGCTGGGGCGATCGCGTCTATCCCGCCTACAGAATTTTGGCGATCGGTTACCGCTCCTACGGTTCGCACTTCCTCCATCACCATGCGTCAAGTGAGAAAAGCGGAAGTGTCTAGAATCCATCGGGAAAATATTCAGCGTCGTCTACAACATCGCTTAGAAGTTGCCCGTTCCAAAGGAGATGAAAGACTAATTCATCAGTTAGAACAGGAAATGCGCCAGTTTGTCTAGTCTCAGGAACAGGCATTACTGATTTTGAGGATGTTTTTGGATATACAACCTTTGTCACGTCCAAAAATGCCTCTCTGTTAAGCAACTTAAGTTTGTTCATCGCCATTTGAGGGCTGTGTGCGCCGCGCCACAGCCCTCAAATGTTGGTTTTCCGTTGTTGCAGCGCACCGCAATTCAAAATGGTCTTTTTGCATTAGGGTGCCATGAAATACATTTAATTTTGAGAACGATAATTAACATCCATCCAACATTGAGGTAAACGCTCACCTGACGGAAAAATTAAATCTTCTTTCTTAATTGGCTCAGGATCTTGCTCTTCCTGTCCTGCCTGAACACGAATGTGAATTTCACTCTGAAGAGGATCAATGAGCGATTGAGTATCCAAAACTTCTACCAAAATACCATTTTGCTTGTTCTGTAAAAACATCGACTTATCCTGTAAAGTTTATTTAACCTTTGCAATTCCTATACCTTAAGCTGTCCAGAAGGCAAGTGCTCAGGTTTACTCGAAATTATTGAATCAGTTCTCAATCTCAATTACGACTGTCTCTAGTTGTATCTTTTGAAGAATTATAGGACTTACACATTGACAAAAATGGCGATGTCTGTGGTCAGGGAGCGATCGGTTTAGGCAGGTTTTCCAAAATAAACTGGCGGATTACGGGCACAAACACCTGACGCGACACCTGATAGAGATGATCAATCAACCCCTCAACTCGCATCGTTTGCAGCTGACAAAAGGCTTGCAGCTTACAAAAGCAATGGGTTCGGATGGCAGACTCTGTTCGGACTTGGAAGCGTTCAATGTTGCAGACTTGCTTGATGACTCGGTGAAAACTCTCAATTTGCCAATGAGTGTCGTGAATCTGGCGGAAGTCCTGACGGCTCAGTCGCCTGAGTTCGTTCTCCTGTGGCAGGTACATGATGTAATAACGAACCTCGTTTTTGAAGTTCTGGCAAAACACTTTTACCCAGCCAAACTCTTTGAGATAAACCACCAACCCGGACTCAGGAAGGCTCAACGTTTGCACCTGCACCTGGAGACCACGTTCTAGAGAAACTTGGCGATTGGCAGCAATGGCAAACAGAAAACCCACCTTCAGCCCATTAACTCAGTCTTGTTGGGGTCGCTATAGGGTTTGTCAAGCACACTATCATCCACACTGCCAATGCCGCCGACTAGAATCAGATGGTCTTTAACTGCGTCAAATAAGTCACTGGGAGTGTCATTCTCACGCAACAGAAACCGTTCACACTATCGTGACTCAACGGCTCCATCACCTCCGCGAGGCGAACACAACTGACATATTTGGGTTCTGCCAATAAAAACAAGATGTACAGGGAGCCAGTACACTTGGCGGTTGAGGGTTTGGAGGGTTCTCTCATCACTGATTTCGATGGGCTACGAGGTTATCCTAGACTCACCACATTTCTCCCTTTCTGTCAATGCGTAAGTTCTAAATTAATTAGGAACTTGCGTGGAAGTAGAATTTCCGGCTGCATTGACCGTGGGTTTCGACTGCACTCAACCCACTATACATAAGGGCTAAGCAAACGAGGGCTAAGCGCAGCCGAAGCCCGATACTTGATTAAAGTGTATTTCTCTTAATGGACGTATCAGTGGACGCTCTTCTGGTTAGGCAGGCTATGTCATACTCCCTGATGCAGATAACTTTTCCCACTGTGGGAAGAAGAAAGGCGATCGCATCAACAGTACTGTTATGGCAGTATCACAATAAAATGCATAGCAAAGGTTCTAAAGTTATGAATTCAGAAAGACAAGACCACGTTGAGAGCGATATTCGGCAAGATGTTGACCGCACGTTAGCCACTAACCCTAATGATGACCCTGCTAACCGTGATCCTATCTCAGGGCAATCTGGTTCTCATCCAGTTGGCACAGGAATTGGGGCAGCCGCAGTAGGTGCAGCCGCAACCGCGATCGGGGCAGTGGGCGGACCAGTAGGTGCCGTGGTAGGTGCTGTGGTAGGCAGTGTTGTTGGTGGGCTGGTTGGCAAAAATGCAGCAGAGCGGGTTAATCCTACTCAAGAGGAGGAATATTAGCGAACAAATTATGTTTCTCGCCCATATATTCAAAATGAACGGACTTATGATGACTATCAATCCGCTTATCGAAGTGGATATGAAGGTTTCAGGCAATATGCTGCTCAAGGTAAAACTTACGAGGAAGTAGAACCCAATTTACAGCGTGAATATGAATTAAGTTCGCAATCTGCTTTGACATGGGAAGAGGCAAGATATGCCAGTCGTGATGCTTGGGATAGATTAGATTGGTCAGCGCGATTTCGTGAAGAGGATGAATATTGGCGCGACCAGTATAATTTCCAGACTTATTACCAATCTGGTTTAACTTACGAAGATTATGAACCCGCGTACCGAACTGGATATGAAGGTTTCGGTCATTTTCATAGAGAAGACAAAAACTATGAAGAAGTCGAGCCACAATTGCAGCGTCAATTTGGGCTAAATGCTGCTACCTCTCGGTTGAATTGGGAACAGGCTAAAGATGCAGTGCGAGATGGTTGGTATCATATGGAAAACAGGTTCCGCAATCGTTGAATGATGAACGATAACTAAATGGAAGATAGGTCAATCTGATTCATTTGAGATTATTAAGGAATTGGAGTTTTCTGAGCAGAAGACTCCAATTCCTCTTTTTGTATTGCAGGCTCACACTTGTGCAGGTAAAATACCCACCCCGCGCTCATAATTCAAATTCGACAACCCCCTTACCAGCCTGGCAGTCCAAACAACAAGATACAAATCAGAAAACCTGAAATAATACCGTAAGAACAGGACAATAAAGACTGGAAAGGAGTGTATTTGTAAATATATACTAGACCGGTCAAAGTTAGAGATAGCCCTAAAACGCCTAAAAATATTCGTTCGCCAAAGTAGTAATTGACCAGAATGAATAAAATGCTTGACCATATTGTAAAGATGAAATATAAATTCACCTCAGGAATTCTGTCTGGTGGTTTTAATAATGGGGTGAAAAACACAGTATAAGTAATCACAATGGGAGGTAGGACGATCGCAGTCAAGCAACGAATACCTGCTTCAAAACTTGCAGCAAACGCCTGAATCATTAAACTAACGAGAGACAATACAAGAATTGCCAGTGAAACTGCAACCGCGACTTGGTTTAGCACTCGTAGCGGGGCCAAAGTTCGCCTGCGATTGTCCCTGTTGTTGTTGGAATATGGCATAAACGGCTCTTCCAGTTATTATTTCCTATCTCCTTTTAAGCTAGGTAACCAATAATTTCTACTACCCCAGGATATAGCTGTAGCCACTTTTCTAAGGACGTTTTTGTGGGGGCGCGAAGCGCCCCCACAAAAACGTCCTTGTCCTAACCGCCGTGGCTACGGCTATATACAATCTTTCATGATGAAGTTAGCGCGAGTTTAATCCCAAAGTGGGAAATGTGAAATCAATTAGTAGCTATAATTACTACCTGTCAATCCTTCTTTTGCTAGAGCAAGCGAATCTAATTTTGCCGATAATCTTGATTCATACTCAACACGCAATGTAGTTATGAACCTCATCTCTAAATTCGCTCAAGCGATCGCATTTCTCTGCAAAGGATTTCGATTAGAGCAGTTTTTTGCTGCCTTACTTCTTTTTTCGGTGTTTTTGACAACTAATCTGGACTCTCCTCGATATGCTGCATCTACTTCACAGCAGTATGACCAACCCTTAGGTGAAAGAATTTTAGAACGAATTGAGCAGGCTGATAGAGAATCTGACCGCCCCAAAACAACGGGTGAATTTCTAGAAGAAGCTCGTGGAGATGTCCCCTTAGATGAGCGCCTGGAAAATATTAAGAGGGATTCTGTAGAGGCATTTAAGCAGGCAGGACAAGATTATTCAATTGCTGCTGAAGAAATAACTCAAGAGCTAAAAAATAAGGTCATACCTGAGACCAATACTTCCAGCAAGTAGCAGCGCTATTGCCACTGTTCTGGTCTCTCTTCTATTTATTTTGCACGGTAGAGAGTGCATTTCAGCATTCTCGATAGTTGCTAGGTTAACAACCAATTTTGGCGTAGAAGAGCAAGTCTAATCGTTCTAGGGAAGAAATGAAATGACAACTGATCTTAATGTTTCCTCTACTCCAGGCAAAGGATTTAATCGATCCTTGCTTGTAGGCATTCTGCTGACTGTATTAGGTGTGATTGCGATCGCTCTGCCTGCTGTCACAACCCTGGTGACCGAAACCTGGATTTCGCTGATTCTCGTTTCCGCTGGAAGTGCCAAGTTGGTCTATGCGTTTCAAACACGCGATCGAGGTGGATTCCTCTGGAAGTTGCTGCTGGGCATTCTCTATATCGTAACGGGTATCATGCTCTTCGTTAAACCATACACAGGAGTTTTAACTCTAACGCTATTGTTAGGCAGTTTCCTTCTAACCGAGGGTGTTTTTGAATTGCTCCTTGCCTTTCGACTTCGCCCCCAACCCAATTGGACGTGGGCATTGGTTAATGGCATTGTCACCTTAATTCTAGGCGGCATGATTTTGTCTCATTGGCCATTTAACGCTCCCTGGTTGATCGGCACTTTAGTCGGTGTTAGCGTGTTATTCAGTGGCATTTCACGAGTCATGCTAGCAATTAACGCATCATCACCAAACTCGACCAACCAAGCAGCTTCAGCTTAGTTAGTAAGCACCTGATAGTGCTATTCATAAACTTGGCATTCCAATTTTGCGGATATTACTTCCGCAAAATTGGTTTTTGAGATTCTTCATATTGTTTCACATTTGAAGAATGCCAAAAGCTACTCATCAAATTTATGGTAACTTTCACAACTCAATTTAATAAATTTTTCAGAACCATATTGACAACATTTTAAGGAGGATGACATTGCCATACCTCCCTGAACTTGCCCTATTTAATTATTTGACTTTAGTAGCTGATGAGATGTAGAACGTCGCGTACTACGCTAAAACCAGCCAAATCCCACAGCAAATAAGCCAGGAAACCGATCATTGCTAAACGACCATTCCATAGCTCAGCTTGAGGGTTCCAACCGAACATAAAGGCATTGCGATCGACACCGTTATATTCGCGAGCAACAGGAGGAAGATCAGTAGCGGGGCGTGTTTCGCGAGTTCCAGTGGTAGGGTTAGTCATGGTTCTCATTCCTTAACGAAGTTATACTCTCATGTTACGGCTAGCTTAACAAATTGTAGTCTATCAATGGTCGCATGTATGGTACGTCCCCTAGACAGATCTGAATTTGTTGTCCCAATGACAACCCGATAACAGTGAATATTGATTGTCACTTGCTTTGATAAGACATCTCTATCCTGTGATAGACGACTTAAACTGTGATAGACGACTTGAACAAGGAGAATCAGTATGTTGATGACTAAGCGCTTCAAATGGGATGTTTTACCCCTCCATGTTTCGCTCAGAAGAATAATTCATAGTTTGATTCAGTAATGCCTCAACCTTAATGACAGCCTATTTTATGGATTCTAATAGGGAAATGATGTTATCAAAGCAGACAGGCGATCGCTTGCCTGTAACTGCTGGAGTGTTCATCGGCATGAGCCTGGCTGGTTTCTTTGATGGTATTGTGCTGCACCAAATTTTGCAATGGCATCATCTACTGTCTAGTATTCGACCTACTGACAGTATTAAAGATTTGCAAATTAACACACTGGCAGATGGGTTGTTTCACATTGCGTCATACGTTTTACTGACGATTGGTCTGATCACCTTATGGCGAGCATATCAGCAAAAAACTGCCATTTCATCCCGGTCAATGACCGGAGCGATGTTGTTAGGGGCTGGTGCTTTTAACTTTTTTGAAGGATTGATAAATCATCATCTACTGCAAATTCATCATGTTAAACCCGGTTCCAACCAATTGCTTTGGGACTTGAGTTTTCTGGCGATCGGAGTCGTGTTAATGGGAATCGGTTGGCTGATGCTGAAACAGCAGTCAACCGATTCTCTGGAGAACATTGAGGTTAGGAACTAGCCTTCTGTCAGTCATTCCCCCACTCTTCCACATTTAAGAGATCGCCAATTTGATCTCTTAATAAAAAATCATTTTCTTCTAACTCACGTTCAACTTCTGCCCATTTCTGTTGGGAAACATATTGGCAAAGCGTGTAAATCGGTTGTTTACGGCTCAATACATGCTGTTGTATAAGGCGACGTGCTGTATTGCGGATGTCATTCAAAGCTCGCGAACCATACGAAGACATAGAAGTAACCTGTTGCCACGTATATCAAACGGGGTTGGTTTTCAGAGACTATGCATGTATTGGGAGTTGTTGAAGTTGTTCTCCCAACACACCCTGACCAGGAAAAATTTAACTTGCACAAATACAGGAGCGGGTTTTCAAATCGAATCGATAACCATGTGGCAGAATATGCAATTTCACACCACAGATTGCCAGCGCTTCATCTTTTAACAAATTATTGACGTTGTTATGTGTGATATTTGACACATCGACGACAGTAACTGAGTGTTCTCCAATCACCTCAATCTCTTCGCCGTTGACAGCGATCGCTGTATTTTCGTCAATGCCAAATCCTAGAACAACAGGTTGTTGAGCAACAGCCGATAATAAGCGGCCTAAACGCCCACGTTGGGCAAAATGTTGATCAATCACAACTCCTGGCAGAAACCCCATACCTTGATCCATCTGGGCAACTTCCATACGCGGATTGGTTTCACCTTCTCCTTCTACAATCATCACATCGGGCATCATTGCGGCTCCTGCACTAGTTCCAGCAATGACGAGTCCTTCGGCAAAACGTTTGTGCAGCAATTGATCCAGCTCTGTATCTTTCAGGAGTTCGGTAATGCGAGCTTGATTACCGCCTGTGAAAAATACACCTGTTGCTTGGCTAATATCCTCGATCGCTTTTGGATCACTGGCGTTTTCTCGTCTGGCTGTATCTACAACCCGCACATCCTCTACGCCAAGACGTTCAAATACACTAATGTATGTACTGCCAACTTCGCCAGGTAAACCTGTGGCAACGGTCATCACAACAATGCGAGCCTGTAAACCACCAGAGCGTCGAATAAATTCCCGCAGAATTTTGCACTCGCCTTCTTTGTCTTCTGCTCCACCAATAATAATAAGTTGCCCGTGCGATTCACTTAATACCATATTTTCTCCAGAAATTTAGATTAGAAACTTGCATCCAAGGTTAATTAGGTTACTAAAAAGGCTCTTCCGGATTTGTGGTGGAAACCGTAGCGCAGGCTTCTAGCCAGCACGGACAAGATGTCCAACCTACGGCGACATTA
>Ga0224722_1000657_pt1 | contig 19963 bp, 8 predicted proteins | sample Balambano_FR1_Me_FD_161646 | JGI IMG/M metagenome (GOLD analysis project Ga0224722, IMG submission 161646) | Freshwater sediment microbial communities from Lake Towuti, South Sulawesi, Indonesia - Balambano_FR1_MetaG | ecosystem: Environmental > Aquatic > Freshwater > Lake > Sediment | place... | reverse complement strand
CTATCTGGCAGTTGCCGTTCGGATTGCAGAATATGACGATCGCGATGATGTCGAAGATGATTTACGCGAAGGACGGGCGGATATTGGCATTACCTATCTTCCCACAGGCGAGGAGTTTGAAACCTGGGAGCTGATGCGAGATGAATTCGTGGTTTTGTTTCCAACTGACTTTCAGCCCTCAGGCGATCGGCTCACCTGGGAGGAACTTAGCACGTTTGGGTTGATTATGGCTCCCGATGGCGACGGCTGCGATGCAATGGTGTATGCTCATGGTGCAAAGCATGGTGTGACATTGAGTGCGACGTACCAGGTGCGATCGGATTCCACGATCGTCAATATGGTGGCAAAAGGGCTAGGAGCCGCCATCAGCCCTCGCTTGGCAGCGGAACCGATTCCCAGGGGCGTAAAGGTCTGCAGTCTGCCCGTACCGCTATTCCGGGTCATCAGTATTGCTGTCTTCAAAAAATCTCTCCTCACTCCGCCTGCCTTTGCGCTGCTGGATTTGCTGAAAAGCATGATGCTGGTAGCAGTTTGTGCTGTTTTCCAATAAAGCATTGCAATCAGATTTTCAGGCATTGCTGAATAGCGGGATGAATCATGCAGGAACAGGAACATCCCCGAACTTGAGATAGTGCAGTAGCAATCGCACTGAGTGCTTGAGCAGTTCTACGGACTTAGAATCGCACCAGGTCTTGGAATGTCGGCTTTGCGGTCATCCTAACCCCCACAAACACGGTTGTGCGCATCGTGTATGCAGCGAGCCAATCAGCTCAATGGGTTCATCAGGCTGACGTGCAAGCTGTTCAAACCGAGGAAGTCAGTGTGGATGAATTGTGGTCTTTTGTGCAAAAAAACAAAAGCAATGTTTTCCCGATGAATTAGAGGTTGGCGACGGCTGGATGGGGGTGAGCTTGGCTGAGACAACAGCAGCCCCACGAGCGGGGTTAGCAACTCGACCTTGGACTTGGCATTGCCTTCTAACCTATCCCACCATTATCTGACGCACAACCGGCTCGTCTGGGATCGCGATTTCTTAACAATTTGGACAACAAACTGCGGGCACTTCAGTGAGTTTTGACGTTCGCAGCAGCCGATGATGTCCTAATTCATCGCTCACTGGACTAGGAACAGCCAGATTTGCTCGCTCGATCGCCGATCGATCCGTCCTTGCTGCCAGTTGGTTAAACTGCGATCGCCTGTCTTCAGCAATCAGCGCATTCGTTGCCTGAGCAACTCGCGGCTGATCAAGCCCAGAAACATGATCAAAAATATTGGTAATTTGAGGCAGGGTTTCCACGACGATCACGCTGAGCGGCGCATCCTGCGGCAGTCCCAGGCTTGCCAGCAGTTGGGCAATTTCGCCATTGCTCCAGACGACTGTGCCAAATTTCTTGCCGTCTTTGTTTTTGGTGCTGAAATCAACGAGTTTCAGGCTGTTTGCAAAATTGGCGGCTTGCACTTCGTACTTGAAATTTCTGAAGACGATCGATCGCAACGTCTGCAACTGTTCATCGGTATACCGCTCAAGAACATTAATATTCTTCTCTGGTTCAACTTGAACGCGCCAATCGAGCTGGCGATCGTCCAGCAAAATATTGCGATAGTCCTGGTTGTCAGCTTGCTTCACCTGAGCATAGAGCAAGGCCCAGAGCTGCGTGCGGGGTGGGTCTGCCGTGACGTTTTTGCTTTCATGCACTGCAACTGCATAGGGAGCCGTGACCCAGAGTTTCTCCTCATCCCGGTTGGGCATACAGGTAAGGATTGGGGCAGGGTGCTGAACGCCCGTTACCCGCAGCCTTCTGCCAAACCGTCCCTGTGCCGTACTCCAGACCATTTCTCCCGTATCGGGATTTCTGAAATGCCCGACTCTGAATTCATAGGTAAAGAAGCCAAACATTTCGTCGGCGTTGGCGTGAAGTCCCGGCGGCAGCGGCATCAGGTAATGGCGATCGCTGGTGGTGCTTTTCTCCATCGGCTGCATGGCGTTTAAGCCTGCCAGATCGTTTGCTGCGCCAGGGGTGACAGCGCGAATAAATTCCGGATCGATCGGCAGTGCGGGTTCTTCGGGGGCGGCAAGCAGTTCGGGGTTATTGTTGCTAAGCAATTGATCTGGGGCATTCGCCAGAACTCGCGCAAAATAAATGTCGCTGGGATCGGCGATCGGCTCCGCAAATTCAATCCACAAATAGCGTCTGCGGTCTTCGGTGGTAGAATAGGTTTCGTTGCGAATATAGGGAGACATTGCAATTCCGGCAGAGACGATGCGCGGAACCTGGGCAGGCGGCGTGGTGATGGGTAGGGTCAGGGTCAGCAATTCGGGGGAAGTCTGCGGCTGAGCATGATCGGGTTTGAAGCGAACTTCGATCGAATAGCTCACCTCGATCGTGTCAGGAAAATCCGGTTCTCCTTCTGCGTCCGGTTTGTCTTTTTTCGGTTCAACGGCATCAATGAAAATCAAGCGTGAAGCCTGCCGCTGCGGATCGTCGAGCGATTCAAACGAAGCAGTACGCACCATTTCGATATCGCCGATGATTTCATTGGTTGAGACTGCGGTTTCGTCCTGGGTGAATTTTACGGTGCGTCGAATGACAAAGCTGCGATACTCCAGAGCATCCCACATCCAATCGCGATCGAGTTCCAGGCTGATGCAGCAGAGCCAGTGATGGCTTAGATCTCCTTTTGAGGCAAAGGTGAGTGAAGCATGATCCGGTGACAGCGTATGACGAATCCGACTGGAGCAGCCAAAGACGATTCGTTGACCTTTGGGTGCATTGAGCGTCAGTTTGTTGCTTTCGATATTGAGGCGATCGGCGAGCTGCTGTACATTGTCGCGCTGAGAACTGGTGCGGTTGCCCAGCAGCAAAGTCGTTAGTCTGCCATCGGGAGTCACCACGCCGTCGGACTGCATGAAAATTCCCTGGAGCGGCGGCACACCGGGCGTTTGAATCAGCAAGCTTGTTTCGTTTGCAGAAGGCTGATAGGCGATAACCTGCACAGGTTCTCCAAAGCGGTTATCCAATCGTTTATCGCTGGCATTCAGAAAGCCGTAATAGTTGGCGTTGTCTGCTTTTTCTTCACAGACTGCCCGCAGCGTCAATCGAACTGTTCGTGCAGTGGGCAAAACAAGTTCAATCAAATTATCAATATCGTCCGACAAGTTGAAATCATTAATCAAATCTACTTCGTTGCCCGTATGCAGAACAGGTACATCGCGGTAGTCGATCGGAATACTCAAAATTGATTCATAATCATCATCATTAGCAATTGCAGCAAAGAAGCGAGAAGTGGTGTAGAGATGCACATAGTCTTCTTTGCCTGATACACTGTCCCGTTTGTCTAATTTGAGAGAAGCAATCTCAACGGTGATTTCGATGCGATCGACATCCGGATCAGCGATTCCCAGTCCCACGCGATGTTCTGCATTCGCATTGGGATTCGTCGGATCGATCGTAATTCCCAGGTTGGATTGATCGATCAAACGCTGCACCGGATTAGCATATTTATCGGTATAAACGACAGCGGGATAGCCTAATTTGGGTCGCTGAATGGTGAGGGCGGAAATGGCAGTGGGCTGATCGCTGTTGACGATCGCGTTATCGTCGTTGCCCGTGGGCTGAAGTTCCAGAATGCGGGGCTGATTGGGGGAAATATATCGCTTAAATCGACAGCTTGCTGTATCAAAGGCGGTTTCGTTGACGGGGTTTGTGGCAACCGAGGGACCGCCGCCACTCAGATCCCGCAGTCTGACTCGGAATTCATAGTTGCGTCCGTACCGCAGTTCAGTCGTGATTTCGCCCGGACGATAAATCTGGTTGAGCTGGTTCTTCGCGCCACCTTCGGTAACGCCTGTTCCCGTATTATTGATCGGGTCTTCGAGATCTTCTCGCACTGCCGCATTTGTCGTCTGGTAGATCAAGGCAGCATCCGGGTCGGGTAGAACCATGCTGTGTCCGCCCCAGTTAGCAAAATACATCGGCAGCCAGTAATTCGCGTCTCGTCGTCCATCCACCTGCACCGGATAAACCTGGTACGGCAACTCGCCTGCAAAATCACCCAGGACGATCGGATTGGTCGGGTCAAGCGGACTGCGCGTTAGCGTCAGGGGTTGTCTGCTCTGGACAACATTCAGTGACTCCCAGGGATTTTCCGGCTCGGCGGTTTCGCGCACGTCGATGCTGTAGCCGAACACCCCCAGCGGCGCGTCGAGGCGATCGCTCAATTCGCCAGACGGATCAAACGCCAACTGCCGGATATACCAAATCAGAATTTGTTCTGGAATCCAGAGCAGCCGCAGCCCGGAATCTTTCACCGGATGGGCACCGTCATTTTCTTCGACCAGCAAATCGCGATTCGGCGGCTGAGCGCAGTGAACGATTTTGGCAAAGCCATCGTCATATTCTGCCGACTCAATAAAGAGCTGATCGTAGTTGCCAGCGGGAACGGGGTCGGGATCGGTTGGTTGAGCCTTCGGCAGAACTGGAAACAGCAGCGGCGTGAACACCTGGCGAGATTGATCGGGGAGCAGTGCCGGAATGCGGGCGGCATATCGGCGAATAAAGGCGGAATCGGCATCGAGCTGCGATCGATAGTCGCTGTCCGGTGCTAAATCCACAGCCAGCCGCCATCCGGGAAAAAACCTGGATCGATCGCCAGTTGCGTCTGATAAATCATTCCGGCGCGTTGAGCCAGTTGGGGTTGGCGCATTAGATAGGCAAACACCTTACCCCAGCTCACAGAATCAGAATCTCGCTGAAATCCTGGCACATTCTGTCTGTTGCGAATCGCACATTGATAGCTGTCGTCAGTGACGGCGTTGGGGTGACGGGGTGTTGTAAAGTGAACATCCTGACGATACGCCTTCGACAGATACATGCGAACGGTTTGCGCTTCCGATCGGGCTTCCTCCGGCTTGTATTTGTCCTCGATCGCCGCCAGATCAAGATTGCGATTGGTTGTATTGCGATTCACGATGTCCAGATGATTCGCAAGTGCCTCAAAAATTTCGCGCGGATTGGCTGGCGCAGCGACAGTCAAAGGCAAATTGGCGATCGGCGCAAGGCTGTGGGGAAACACGCTCAGTCCATCAAAAATGCTGGCAGTAAACAACAGCCGGGCATCTGCAAAGGCAACCGCATCGGGAATGGGTGGCTCCTGTTCGATCGCTGCTGCAAGGGGATTTTGATCGCGGGGTAAAACGACGATGTTAAGCGTCAAATTTTCACCATCAAAAAATTGTGGAAAAGTGAGGATAGAAAAGCGTTGATTCGGATTCATGATGCAATACTCGCAGGAAAATAAAGATGAACAGGAACGCAGTTGCAATAGAGCGGTTCAGGAACCCGCAATTTGCCTGCTCTCCTGCCAGGACGTGGAAAAACTAATGTTAATCACCAGGAAAATGCTGATATCCAAGCCGAACGTTACTTGACAGGCGAGATCGGTTCTCGAACCGCTGCCAATCTGCTTTTTAGAAACCGTTCCCTGCGCCTCGATCGTGATCGTGATTGCAACCAAGCCCGCCAACAGCTCGGCGTGTCCCTGGAACAGCATAAAGGCAGTGATGGAAAACTCGCCGCTTGCCGTGTAAATCTCGATTCCAACCACAAACAACACGCTGACGTTGCCAACGACAGGAATGCCAACGACAATCTGCGCCCCAAAGCCAAATTTCATCCGCAGCGAGGGACCGATTTTGGTGTCCGCCGCGATATCGAGATTCACCTGACCGATCGCATAAATCGTGGCAAACGAGAGCGACACGCACATCACCGACAATCGACCATAAAAGCCCAGCAGTCCGCCTGCACTTGGCAGCAACTCTTTGGCATCAGTGGTGACTTTCAGGGCAGCGTTAAAATAGGCTCCGATCGTTAATCCGGCTTCCAGCTTAAAGGGCGTGTTGGGATCGTTGTACACCGCATCCGGAACCGGGAACCGCAGCACCGGAATTTCTTTGGAGGCTTCAAACTTATATTCCCAGCTTCCCGCTTTGTTGCTCATCGCCAGTTTCAGCCCCTGCCCCAGTGCCCCGGCATAATCGCCGCCCTGGAGTTTTTGCAGGATTTCCAGAATGTCAATCACGGGCTGAAGCTCTTGAGAAAACACGATTTCCGGCTGAGGATAGGACGCTTCCGCCCCCTTTTTGGAATCCCAGCTTCCCCGAATCGTCATCAGGCGATCGATTCCGGCAAGATCGACAACCAGACCAATATTTCCCATCCGGCTCTTCCAGGTTTCAGCCACATCTGTCGCCAGAGAATCGATGTTGAAATCCAGATCGGCTTTCGTGGTGACATTACCGTCTGCGTCTTTCTGGTCGTATTCAATGTAGATCCGGAAATTGCCATCGCCAACATCGATCAATTCAAATTCGAGGTCTGGTAATTTGAAAGCATCTACTAGCTCTCGCTTTAATAATTGATAGCCCTGCTGTTTGGCAGAATCGATCGTCTCAGAAATATCGAGCAGTTCCCACACCTCCTGACCCAGATCCTGCAGGCTTCCTTTTGAGAAGGCATCGCCCAGTCCGTCTGCCGCTTCTTGAAGCGAAATTACATCTCCCAGAATATTTTCCGCGTTGCCAATATTGGGAAAGATCGACTTTGAATTAACAATGCGAAACGCATCTGCAAACAAGGGAGCGGTTTTGCTGAACAGCTTTTTCTGCCCGAACTGGAAAGCAGGTGTGAGAAACAGTGCCTTTTGCGTATCCGTGCTTTGTAAAAAACCATAGTTGAGCGTATCATCAACGGGCGATCGCAGGAGTTCTGTCGGATTCGCGATTCTTAGTAAAACTGATTCGATCGCCTGATCCAGTTTCTTGCCGCTGTCGTCAAACTCTAATTTTCCGGATCGAATCACGGGCACACTCAAATTGGCTGGAACCGGACTGACTTCGCCCGTATCGCGGTCGTGCTTTACCATGCTCCAGGAGCCGTCTTTAGGCAACAGCACGCTTCCCCGTCCCGCCACTGCGAACACCGGCTCAGTGCCATTTGCCGCAAAAGAATTATTGAAATCAAAGCGATTCAGTCGCATTCGTTGACCGCTGTTCGCCAGGTTGATTTCGCAGTCGATCGGACCGCCGATCGTCCCTACTTGCAGCACCAGATCGCGCAGGGTTTCTTTAGAAATCGGCATGCCTCTGGGCGCGATCTGGACATAGCCGACAATTTTCTTCGCGGGAACGACGGGTTTATCGCTGCCTTTGATAGGTTTGATTTTGAACCCGGAAACCGCGTTTTCAATTTCGACATCCGCATCGAAATAAACGGGCTGAAATCTGAAGGCAAGCTGGTCGCCCGGAGCCGAATTCACCAGCAAACCCGCATCACTGACAACTGTGTCAGAAACAAGGTTGCCCTCGAAAACTGCAATCTCATCGGTTTCAATAATGTTCTGGACATTAAAAAGACCGTTGATGATGCCCGGATGAATTTCAAACGGAGAAGGCTGCTTGCATTTGGCAATACTTGTACCTTCCCGGATTTCGCAGACGCTTGTGTCAAAGCCACTGGGGGGGGACAGAGAATCAATATTCACGCTATATCGGAAATCGAATTCACCGCTGCTTTCAGCCTGCCAGCCGGAATCAAACCGATAGACATAGCCGCTGCTCACCCGAAACAGGGTGATCGTGCGAACAACCTGAATCGCCCAGGGATAAATAATGCTTTTAACCTGAATCACTTCATGGGCGCATCGCCCCACCATCACTTCAAACTTTGCCTGGCTGGTTTCGGCAGTTGCGGCATCAGGATTTAACCAGTTACTAAACGTGCTGGCTCCATAGCCGCTCAAATCAATTCGCGTCAGCGGCACGCCTCTTTGTCGAAGTAACTCCAGCGACGGTTGCAGCAAAAATTCGTTGTTAAGGATTTCCGTGACGCTGCGTCCCAGCGTACTGTCTTCTGTTCTTGCTCCGGTAAAATCCAGAATGTTATTAAGCTGCACTGTGCTGCCAACAAACATATCGCTCTGACCGCTGATCAGTGCTTCCCCAGCGTTGAGCTGAAGTTGCAGGCTGCCTTTCACATCGTTGGCAAAGGCTTCTGAGTTGCGGGTTAGCTCTGTGCCTCTGCGGGTCGAGGTCGCTCCGTTTTCGCTGGTGAACGTATACTGATTTTGCAGCAGTGCCAGAGCTTTCAAGCCAAACGGCAACGTCAGCAGCGACAGCGCGGCAAAGTTTTGGATTTCTTCTGCAAAGCTACTAATCAGATAATCAGTCAGAGGCAGCGGCGCGAGCGCAACGGTATCTTCGCCGTTGTTCAAAATCTGCATCGGTCCGCCGTCATCGGGATAATAGTTGTGGAATGCAGGCGGATCGCCTTCAACCTGCGGCGGCGTTAAATTCAACACGGGTTCCCACGAAATTTGCGGAACCGTGAAGACGCGAACGTTCTGTCCCGGACTGACGACCTCCAAGCCCTGCACCTGAATCGGGCTAGTCTGACTGCTGTTTGGCAGCGCAACATGGGTTGTGACCAGCCTGTCCGATCGCCCAAACACATTGAAACTGATGCCATACAAATCGGCATTCGTGCTGACATCCAGCAGCGCAAACAAATTCTGCTGCAATCGCCCTGTGACTTCATCCCATTGTCCTTCGTAGTCGGGCAGCGGTTTGGGCTGCGTGGAAACGGCTCTGGCTGCGGTGTTTGCTGGAGTTGCTGCGAGGTTCTGGGAGCGCGCGGTTGTAGATTGGCTACTGTGTACCGCGATCGCATTACTGATGGCATTATTTAGGTGAGATATCGGAGTGCCGGATTGGGTGGGAGTGAGTTCCGGGCGAGTTAACGAACTCGAAGCGGCGATCGTCCCTGAACCAGAAGGGTTTTCATTCTCATTCTGGTCTTCATCCTCAAAGGAAATTCCGCCAAATTGGTTGTTAAGCGGCGCGAAATGAAACGAGACTGCCACAGTATCTCCACTCGCTTCAGCAGGCTGCCACCGAATGCGACAAACCAGCCAGGCAGTAATTGCAGCGGCTTGCAACAAACCCGAAGCGGCAATGCGGTTTGAGCTTCCCTGACCCCGAATTTGCGCGATCAGCCGTCCCAGATTGGCAGCATAGGGGTCGGGCAGCGTGGGCAGATAGGCATATAGCCCAAAAGTCAGAAACAAAAAGCCATTGGTGACTTTGCGGTAATCGTCCGACAGTGATCCAAACAGCAAACAGCCGTTAACCTGAGACACCTTAAATAGGGCATTGGTCAACGCCAGGGCAAACTGTTCTGGAACGATCGGGTCTTGATTATTGAGCTGAGCATTGTCCTGAATCAGATTGTCGTCCAGCAGATAAATCAGCTTGTTGCTGGCATTCACACCAATCACCAGCAGCGAATTCAGCGATCGCACAGCAGGCGGTTCTCCGTTGACCTTTACGGGGCGATCGATTTGAAAATCGGCGTGGGTCAGCACCATCAACAGTTCGTTGCCGCTGGCGTTGGCGACATAGAAGAATGGCGTTGCCGCAGGAAAAGTTAGCTGAACCGGGATACTGAATTCATTCGATTCATGTCGCCACAAGTCCAGCGATTGATGAGCATGGGGATTGCCAGCAGCCAGATCTGCCAGAACAATTTGACCCGGACTGAGCAGAAAAGCAGGACTGTTGAGCCGAAAGCTGCCTTCGAGCCTCTGCCAGCGATCGATCAGTCCCTGATTGCTCTGAACCAGCATTTCGCCAATTCCACCCGCCTCAGTGGGCTGCGAAAGGTCGATCGCGGCAACGGGTAAAACCCAGGCAGACCGAATAATCGTCGCTGTACCGCTGATGCGATTAAACGTAGATTCACTGTTACTGATTTGAAGCTGCGGTTCCGATACCCGAAACGGAAATACAATTCGCTGAAGCTGGGGATCGTAGCTCGTTTGCGACTGACGATTCCACTCAAACTGAAGAGATTGCCCGTAGAGTTGTCCGCTGACATCGCCGATCGCATCGATCGTTCTTCCCTGCGCTGAAAACCGAAACGTGAACTGATTGGGCAGCGATAGCTGTAAATTTCGAGCATCGATGCCAAAAGGCGTTTCTGGATTAGCTTCAACAACCTCAGGCGAGTCTAATGTCAACCGAACTGCAATAACTGTGTTCGCTGAAACCGTCAATCGATTATTCTGATTTACCGGAGGATTACTGAAGACGATCGTTCCTCCCCGAATCGTCAGTCCTGTGTACGTGCCTGCAGGTGCAGTGGGCGCAAGAAACCGGGCATTAATCCAGAGACTGCCTTTGCTGAGATTGTAAGTGGTGGAAAGACTGATGGAGGGAGCGGCAAAAGTTTCTCTAGAATCTTCTCTACGGATCTGAAATAGCAAAACAGGCTCATTGATTCCCTGAACATACAGCGCAACAAATTGACTGATCGGAAAGAAGTCATACCAAAACTGACGACCATCCTGATTTTTAAATGGACCGATCGAATGGCTCACTTTGGCTCCTGCTGCCCAGGCAGGCATCGAACCATACACCAGCGATTCACGAACGGGAACTTCGCGCACAAATACCCGAAATTCAGGTGAAAGTTCTGGATTCGTCAGTCGATTCTGTTCTAATCGATCGAGTGCATCTAATCGCTGTTTAGAAACGGCTTCTTTAAAGAACAAATCAGATTGCTCGATCGAAAAATTGCTATTAATCAGCAGTTTTCTATTCATTGATAAAGCAGCTCTACTCAAAGAGCGGTAAAGCAGCTCAAGATTACGCTCCTGCTCGTTAGAGTCAACGACTAAATGTCCAGTCAGTTGCAGCAGGGTTTCGCTGATAGTTAAGTTGTTCATATCGTCCTGTAGTGAATCGAGAATCTAATCTCATTGAGCAGGCTACCTGAAAGTCGATTGACCTTCGAGTTGCTTTATCGCATATTCAATTGTTAAAAAAAGCGACTTCTCGGATAAGCGGTTTCTGAGATGAAGCGATCGCAGTATCAGTGAGCTAGGGTGTGTTTTAAAAGCCTTGCCGCCCCCCAACTCCCCAACTTGTGAGTTGCCGCGCTCAAAGCGCGAGGGGGGACTTTGAACGGCTCGGAAGTCCCCCCACCTCGCACTTCGAATGCAGCATCCTACGAGTGGGGATTGAGGAAGCGATGCAGGACGTAACCCATCAATCACCTGAAGTTTTAAAACACGCCCTAATCTTAAAAGAATTGCCTGAGCTTGCCCATTCCCCTTAAGGGTACTTTTAAGGCTGTGCTGTAAAGAACTTCCGGATAAATCAATTTGAATTGTTCGAGTTCTTACAGCTTTTTTCACTCTGGTTAGGGACAGGGGGGTGGGGGCTTTGTCCCCACGCAGGGGCAGGGTTCCCTGCACCCCAATTTTTGGACTTCATTAGCCTGGAAAAGGCTGTATGTAGCGAAATAGAACTGTTATAGTGACGGATACAATCGGCTCAATTTATGATTACTCTGGGCAAGGACCAGGGTAACATTCTTGTGCCTCTTCATCCCAGCAGCCGACGGCTACTAACTTTCCATCTAACCAATATTCAACCTCTCCCTTCTTTGGTCCTGCGCCTGTATCTATCAGATCAAATTTACCGATCGAAGCTGTTACAGGGCGGTCAAGCGTTCGATTGATAATGAGTCCCATCTCATTGACACGACCCAGAATTTCTTCACGGAGCCTGATCATGCGTCTTTGATCCTCTGAGGACAATCGCACACCTTTAGTAGATTCATTGCATTTCATCATGGTATACCTCACTTTCAGATTCGATAGCATCAATATCTGTCCCGATCAAAGCATGATGTTTACTAAGTTAAAGACCGAGAATTGCCCGACTTGTGACTGATTTGTGACTCATCTATACTTCAATCAAACAATCAAGGCAGGATCGCTTCCACTCTGCTGATACAGCCTTTTTCAGGCTGATGGAGTACAAGAAATGGGGTGCAGGGAACCCTGCCCCTGCGTAGGGGCAAAGCCCCCACACCCCCTGTACCTTACTAGAGTGGAAAAAGCGATATCGCTCATTTCTAATAGCGAGCATTACCAAGGACTAACGTAATGGAAACCTTCAATGCCAGAACCGCCAGTTTTCGCAGCAAGTCACGCACACTTTGAGCATTGATGTAGGTCTCGTTGGTGTACCAAAACCAATGCGTGGGTGACAGCGTTGAGCGCACCGAGAACATCGAATCGTTGCCGACGACCTGAACCGGATTTCACAAACAACCGCTCAAAGCACCCCAGAAAGCCGAGGTAAGCCCCCAAAACAAAGTGCGCTGCATCGATGTGCAATTTCCCAGTGCGAGTACCCCAGACTTTAGGCGGTGCGCGTCGGGAGCATGTCACCTTTGTTGCCCTCACCCGAAATCCCGCTCCCACTTGTCACCATTTTTGGGGGAGAGGGACTTCAATCCGGCTCCCCTTCTCTCGCTCTGGGAGAAGGGGTTGGGGGATGAGGGCAGATTTGCAAAAGTGATATGCTCCCGTGCGCGTCAGGATCGACTGACAGCGATCGATATTGCCTCTTGGCTTGAAGCTGATATTCAACAAGCTCAAGGATAGGAGTTTCTCCAGCAATCCCAGACGATTTCAACGTTGCTCCCCACAATATCGAGTAGCATCCTAAACAGGCTCAACAATACTTCTGGGTTAGAGAGTGAAATCAGGGAGCGTCTGGGATATCAAAATTTTCAACAAGCAGACAAGATCGCTGATGCAACCAGATACATCTCAGACAAAAAATTGTGGGATGAGGTGGCTATCTAGATGACTGGAGCCGCGAGAGATGTGAAGCAGCAACCAAGTCATAGCACGATCGCCTTAAACAAATCTCCAAAAGACCTGGAGCGATCGCCCCACTCACCCCAGCCATTCGATCGCCCCACAACAAAAAGCCCCCTGCCGATCGACAGAGGGTTAAAGTCTTAAGCTCAGTTTCCCCCAGAATCGGAGGGTTAGGGGGCGGCGACTTACAGCGCAGCCAGCAGTTCTGTCGGGAGCCGCTTCAGAGCCAGTCGCTCATTTTCGATCTCCACATAGATCGTGTCACCGTCGTGGAATTCGCCTCGGAGGATGGCTTTGGCGATCGGGGTTTCCAGTTCGCGCTGGATGGCTCGCTTCAGCGGACGTGCGCCGAAGACCGGGTCGTAGCCCACTTCTGCCAGGAAGTCGAGGGCAGCGTCGGACAGGCGGAGGGACATTTTGCGCTCGCCCAGTCGCTGGGACAGACGGTTGGTTTGAAGCTGGACGATGTGCCGCAGTTCAGAACGGTTGAGGCTGTGGAAGATGATGAGTTCATCCACCCGGTTGAGGAACTCTGGGCGGAAGTTCGATCGCAGAGCATCCATCACGCGCGATCGCATTTCCTCATACAGCTCATCGTTGCCTGCCAGGTCGAGAATGTACTGCGACCCGATGTTGCTGGTCATGATAATCACGGTGTTCTTGAAATCGACCGTGCGACCCTGGGAGTCCGTCACGCGACCGTCATCGAGAATTTGCAGCATGATGTTGAACACATCCGGATGCGCTTTCTCAATTTCGTCAAACAGAATCACCGCATAGGGACGACGACGAATTGCTTCCGTCAACTGACCGCCTTCCTCATAGCCCACATATCCGGGAGGCGCACCGATTAGACGCGAAACGGCGTGCTTCTCCATGTATTCGGACATATCGATCCGCACCATTGCTTCTTCGGTGTCGAACAGGTAGGCCGCCAGTGCTTTTGCAAGCTCAGTTTTCCCCACGCCCGTTGGACCCAGGAAGATAAAGCTGGCGATCGGTCGATTGGGGTCAGCCAGTCCCGCACGCGAACGCTGAATTGCATCGGCAACAGCGGTGACAGCTTCCTGCTGACCCACAACGCGGCGGTGCAGTTCGTCTTCCAGGTGCAGGAGCTTTTGCATTTCCGACTCGACCAGCTTGCTCACCGGAATGCCCGTCCACTTGGAGATGATTTCTGCAATATCGGACTCGGTGACTTCTTCGCGCAGCATCGATTTACCGCTGGTTTGTGTTTCGGTCAGCCGCTTTTCCGCCTCTTCCAGCTTGCGTTGCAGGTCGGTGAGTTTGCCGTACTTCAACTCGGCTGCTCGGTTGAGGTCATAGTCGCGCTCTGCCTGCTGAATTTCCAGGTTGACGCGATCGATCTCTTCCTTGAGCGTCTGAATCTCAGTAATCACCTCTTTCTCTGCCTGCCACTGAGCATTGAGAGCAGCATGTTCTTCTTTCAGATCCGACAGCTCTTTGTCGAGGCGTTCCAGCCGTTCACGAGAAGCCGCGTCGCTTTCTTTTTGCAGCGACAGCTTTTCCATCTCAAGCTGAAGGATTTTGCGATCGACCTCATCCAGCTCTTCCGGCTTCGAGGTGATTTCCATTTTCAGCTTTGCCGCCGCTTCGTCTACCAGGTCGATTGCCTTGTCCGGCAGGAAGCGATCGGAGATATAGCGGTTCGACAGGGTCGCCGCTGCTACCAGCGAGGAGTCGGAAATTTTGACCCCGTGGTGAACTTCGTAGCGTTCCTTGAGACCGCGCAGAATCGAGATTGTGTCTTCCACCGACGGCTGATCAACATACACCTGCTGGAAGCGCCGCTCCAGGGCTGCGTCTTTCTCGATGTATTTGCGATACTCGTCCAGCGTGGTTGCCCCGATGCAGCGCAGCTCACCTCTTGCCAGCATGGGCTTGAGCAGGTTTCCGGCATCCATCGCGCCCTGGGTGGCGCCCGCGCCGACCACGGTATGAATCTCGTCGATAAACAGAATAATGCTGCCGTTGGAGTCCGTAACTTCCTTCAGCACAGCTTTCAACCGCTCCTCGAACTCACCGCGAAACTTTGCCCCGGCAATCAGTGCGCCCATATCCAGCGCGATCAGCTTGCGGTCTTTCAGCGATTCGGGCACATCTCCGGCAAGAATCCGCTGTGCCAGTCCTTCGGCGATCGCCGTTTTACCCACGCCCGGTTCCCCGATCAGCACGGGATTATTCTTCGTCCGGCGAGAGAGAATCTGAATCGTGCGGCGAATTTCGTCATCGCGTCCAATCACCGGATCAAGCTTGCCCTGACGCGCTGCCTCGGTCAGATCCCGCCCATATTTCTCTAGAGCTTCGTATTTGCCCTCTGGGTTTTGATCCGTCACTTTCTGGTTTCCTCTTACCTGATCCACAGTATTCTTTAGTGTATTCTCGTTTAGCTTAAATTCCTGGAACAGCGTCTTGCCGAAGCGATCGTCCTTCGCATACGCCAGCAGCAGATGCTCCACAGAAATAAAGTCGTCACCATACTCTTTTCGCAGCGTCTCAGCCCGATCGAGCAGGGTATCCAGCGATCGACCCAGATACACCGAACTGCCTGCACCCGATACTTTGGGCTGTTTCTGAATATAGCTTTCCGTATACTCGCGGACACGCTGCACGTTCACGCCGAGCTTATTTAAAATACTGGTTGCCAGTCCGTCTGGCTGCTCCACAAGTGCCAGCATCAAATGCTCTGACTCAAGCTGCTGATGCTGCGCCTGCTTTGCAATTTCGGGGGTGCGAACGATCGCCTCCCATGCCTTCTCGGTAAATTGATTTGGGTTCGTTGGTTGCATAGGCACTGAGGGGAATGAAGAATCGCAGGGTCAAACTCCTGTTCAAGGAAAGGTGCGGGTGATGGGAATGCCGCCCACCTGCCACTCAATACCACTGACCCCTAGTGCCCTCATTGTACGGAGAAACATGAAGACGAGGCGATCGGGCTTCACGCCATCAGAGGGTGTAATGCCGCCCATGCAAAGACTCCAAGCCAGGGCAAGTTAACAAACATCAGCAACTCGCACGGCAGTTAGATTAAATAAGACAGAACCGCTTATTCGTTCTGATTGATTCTGATCTAGTAACTATCGTCGCTACCAACCGTGACCAATGCGAGCAAATGGTTGGCATGATTCAGGCGATCGCTAATAGCTTGTCTCCAACTCAGACTAACGGACGGATCAGCCAGAATCTCTTGAGCCAGTTTTCGATATGACGCACTGGTGACAATGTCAACCTGCTCCAGCAATCTGAGGTTTTCGTAGGCAGTTTGAAGCGAAACCTGCATAGTGTCCTTCCTTGTAGTAAGCCGAAGCCAGCGTGATGGCGATCGCTGTCTATTTATCGTTAATCATCCCTAAAATTTCCTTGAGTTGATGCTCCTTTTACAGATTGTGCTAGTTCTTTACATGGATTCAAACTTTTCCATTTTTATTCAAGAAGCGAGATTTTGATACTTCAGTGCTGGTTCAGTGCCCGTTGGTACACAGGCTGATGAATGTACTGCTGAACAGACGGTAGACCCTGGATAGAGGAGTAGTTCTAGCGAGTGTAGTAAATTAATCAACAAATCGATCGAAAGTGTGGTGGATGAATCGGGGAAACCATTTGAGGTTGTTTGAAGAATAGCAAATTCAGGATGACTTACGATTTCGACCTATTTATTATCGGAGCCGGACCCGCAGGACTGGCTGCAGCAAAACAAGCTGCTCACTATGGCGTTAAAGTGGCGATCGCTGAGCAAAGCGACGTGGGCGGCTGCTGCGTCAACCGGGGCTGTGTTCCCAAGAAATTGATGGTTTATGCGGCTGACTATGCTGCTGCAATGCGAGATGCCGCCGAGTATGGCTGGGAGAAGTGTTCGGGTCATTTTCACTGGCAGCAATTTCGTGCCAGGCGACATCAGGAACTCCAGCGACTTCGCCAGGTGCAGCAGCAGGCACTTCAAAAAGCCAGAGTGCAGTTGCTGAATGGGCAGGCTCAGTTTGCAGATGCTCACACACTTGAGGTAGAAGGACGAAAATATACGGCTGCCCGGATTTTGCTTGCCGTGGGTGGAAAGCCAATAAAGCCCAAAATTTCAGGAATTGAACACGCGATCACATCCGACGATTTATTAGATATTGAACAGCTTCCTGAACGGATTGCCATCATTGGCGGTGGATATATTGGTGTAGAGTTTGCCAGCATTCTGCGTGGATTGGGCAGCGACGTTACCGTGATGAATCGCGAAGAATGTATTTTAGAAGGCTTTGATCAGGATTTGCAGGCTGCTGTGCGAGAAGGATTGATTCAGCGTGGCATCCAGAGTCTTTGCAGTACAACAACCGACAAGATCACCCAAACCCCTGAAGGACTGTGCCTGCATCTGACAGGAGACTGCTCTCCAAAACTGCTGGTGGATGTGGTGCTGTGCGCAACTGGACGCGCGCCAAACCTCAAAGCCCTGGGACTCGAAAAAACAGGCATTGAGTTTGACAAGAAGGCGATCGCCGTCGATCAACAAAGCCGCACCACCCAGCCCCACATTTACGCAGTTGGGGATTGCACCAATCGGATGCAACTCACGCCCGTTGCCAGAGCCGAAGGAAAAGCAGCCGTCGATGCAATGTTTGGTCAATCATCAGGCAATAAGGCATCAGGCAGCAATGGTCTGGACTATACCCTCGTTCCTTCAGCCGTCCTCAGTCGCCCCGAAGCAGCGGGGGTTGGCTTAACGGAATCAAAAGCAAGAGAGCAATACGGCGACGCGATCGAATGTCATCTCAAGGAGTTTGTGCCGCTGCGATACAGCCTGACAAACCAGAAACAGCAGGCATTGATCAAGCTGGTTGTTGATCAAAAGAGCGATCGCGTTCTCGGAATCCACATGGTTGGAGAAGATGCAGGAGAAATTGTGCAGGCTGGGGCGATCGCTTTGCAAAAGGGGGTCACTTTAGAACAGCTTGTGCAGACGATCGGAATTCACCCCTCGACTGCAGAAGAACTATTTTCGCTCTAGTACACTGCGATTGAAACACAGTCCTTGACTTTCACAAGCATCAGGTCAGGACGCAGAATAGCGTCGCAGCAGATTGCGCGTCTCGTTTGCCGCATCCCGCATTGCCTGTTCTGGATTGGTGCGACCTGTGAGGGCAGCACTTAAATATCGCTGCAGAATATCGGAAGCCTGGGCATATTGGGCGATCGGCGGACGCAGCGCAGAACTTTCTGCCACTTCCCGCATTCTGGGGAAATAGGGATATTGCTCAACCACCTGCGGGTCGGTGTAAAGCGATCGACGGGTCGGCAGATAGCCATTTTTCAGTACCAGATTTCGCTGTGCTTCTTCGCTGGCGTAGTACTGGGCAAAGCGGAGTGCTTCTTCCGGGTGGCGAGAAGAGTTGGCAATGCCAATCCCCCAACCGCCCAACGCTCCTGCACTGTCCCGACCGGGCGCGTGAACCATTGGCTTAAAGCCCACTTTGCCTTTGATCGGAGACTCGTCTGCATTTGCCAGCGGCAGGGCATAGGGCCAGTTGCGCATAAAGACCGCACCCCCGCTCTGAAACAGTCGGCGGGCTTCTTCTTCCTGGTATGTCGTCACACCGGGGGGCGAAATCCCTTCGTTAATGGTTTGTCGCAGGAACTGAATTGCCTGCTGCGTTTCGGGGCGATCGAGTCCCACCTCCAGCGTTTGGGGATTGACCCAGAACCCGCCTGCGCCTTCTAGCACCTCGACAAACATGGCGGCGAGTCCTTCGTACTGGCGTCCCTGCCAGACATAGCCCCAGTCCGCACCGTTCGACTCCTGGATTTGCCTGGAAATATTAATCAAGTCTTCAAAGGTTTCGGGCGGCTGTGCGCCTGCCTGCTGCAGTAAATCTTCCCGGTAGTACAGCAAGCCAGAGTCTGTGCGGTAGGGCAATCGGTAGAGTTTGCCCTGATAGCTGCTGCCTTCCACGGTTGCGGGAATAAAGTCTTGTAGCTCTGTTTGGGGAATGCGATCGGTGAGATCCATCAACCAGCCCGCAGCGGCAAACTTGGGCAACCAGACCACATCCATCACCACTGCATCGTAGGGCGAGCCACCCAGTAAGAAAGAAGAGGTGTATAAATCCTCAACCAGGTTTGTGGCGTTCGGACCTTCAATTACATCGACCTTAATATCGGGGTTTTGAGCTTCAAATGCCTCAACAATGTGCCGCTCCTGGGCAATATCCAGCGCAGTCATCAGCATCGTGATGTGAACGGGCTGCTGCGACAGTGCCATCATGCCATAGAACACGACCCCCAGAAAAATGCCGATCGCCAGCGTGACAAATTTCCAGCGACGCCGGAGCCAGCGGCTGAATGAGTGACGCAGAGAGGGATTTGAAGAACGAGTTGAAGAATCGGTACTCATAAGTTATAAAAGTTAAAATTATGGGTAGATGTTGAAGAGAATGTTTTGAACAAAACAGAAGACAAAACCGCCTTGCTTTCCAAGACACGCCGCTCGGAAAGGAACTTGGAAAGAAATTTAGAAAGAAAATTGGAAATCATTCGCCTCAGGACGGATTCGAGAAAAAAGACCGATTGTTACCTTTCGATAGAATCGCTGAGGAAACTGTTTCTAAAAATGTTTTCAAGAAATGTTTTCAAGAACACAGATCCTACTTGATCTTTAGATTTACCAAGCGATCGGGATCGATCGCCTCTACTGTTAGACATAGCAAAGCATTAAGAAAGATAAAAATGCAGAAGAGATGGTGGAAAGAAAGCGTCGTCTATCAAATCTATCCGCGCAGTTTTAAGGACAGTAACGGCGACGGGATTGGTGATCTCCAGGGAATTATTCAGAAGCTAGACTACCTGCAGAAGCTGGGGATTGACGTGGTCTGGCTCTGTCCCGTTTATCAATCTCCCAACGACGACAACGGCTACGACATCAGCGACTATTACAGCATCAGCGACGAGTTTGGCACGCTGTCCGATTGGGAAGCGCTGCTCACTGGGCTACACGATCGCGGCATCAAGCTAATGATGGATCTGGTGGTGAATCACACCTCCGATGAGCATCCCTGGTTTGTTGAGGCGCGCAAGTCCAAAGACAATCCGTATCGCGATTACTACGTCTGGCGATCGGGCAAGGAGGGGCATGAACCCAATAACTGGGCATCTTTTTTTGGGGGGTCGGCCTGGCAGTACGACGAAGCGACCGACGAGTATTACCTGCACCTGTTCTCTCGGAAGC
>Ga0224722_1000656_pt1 | contig 19964 bp, 16 predicted proteins | sample Balambano_FR1_Me_FD_161646 | JGI IMG/M metagenome (GOLD analysis project Ga0224722, IMG submission 161646) | Freshwater sediment microbial communities from Lake Towuti, South Sulawesi, Indonesia - Balambano_FR1_MetaG | ecosystem: Environmental > Aquatic > Freshwater > Lake > Sediment | place... | reverse complement strand
TAGTTGCTTGCAGTGTCCGCAAGGTTGGGTAGAACGGCGAGCAATCGACCTGGGGGCGATCGCCCCGTCCCGCAAAGTTGTAGGTACCCAAAACACTCTGGGAACCCATAATCTGCACGCTGCCTTCTACTGCCGCCGCGCACCAATCTTTTTGTGACAATTGAATACCCAGGGAGTTACCCGCCATATCCAACAGAGGATAGCCTTGGCTTACAGGTACGGCCCGGTGGGTGTTGTAATAGGTTGCCCACAGGGAGGTCGCTTGCCCTAGCCCAGTTGGCTCCGGTAGGTTGAATAGACCGCCCCCACCGATCGCATTTGGTATAGGGTTGGTTACCTGTTGCCATCCACCAGAGGACGACGTAATCGGCAAAATGCTTGCTGACAGATTATTTTGCAGCAATTGTTGTAGAAGCGCTTCAGCGGTGGGGCGATCGCGGAATAACCCCGCTTGCATCACCGTTTGCCCATTAATCATCGTGCGAAACGCTCCCGGCACCAACTGTTGAACGCGTGCTTGTTGAGCACGAGTCGCCGCTGTCACAATCACCCGATAGTTAAAGCCCATTGCCGCTGGATTAGAGGCATTTCCGCTGGGTGGCAAACTAGGCACAGGAATCGTTCCCAACCCATCTTCAGGAGGAGGCACTGGAATGGGCACATTACCCGATGGATAAGTTGGTGTAGGCAAAGGCCGGGATGGAGCCACTGGCCGAGTTGAACCACCAATGACGATCGTCGGCACCACATAATCATTGGAAGCATTAGACCCTGGCCGCGGCTGGGAGACTGTGGGTGGTGCAGGCGGTATCACAGGCCGAGATGGTACGACGGGTGACGGCACGGGAATAGGAACCGATGGGCGTGTACCGATCGTGGGTGGTGTGGTCGGTGCTGGCGGTTGGGGTCTGTAAATCGAAGATCCTGCCGAAGCCAATACTGTAGAAAGTGTCTGGTTATGGGTCAGGTAAACGTGCCCCGTAGCTTGGTTATTGAAAGCGCGACGGGTCAATCGCCACTCTGGGTTGAGGTAAATTTTGGCAAAGCCTGTGGTAACGCCGCGAGTCCGGCCAATTTCCAAGTCAGGGGAGTTAGCGCCAGTGGTAGGAACTCCAACTAAAATCAGGTCACTGCCGCGCTGTACAACTTGCAGAGAGTAGCGCCAGTTCATATCCTCGCCCCCCATCCGAATGGAGTAGCCGTTGCTGTCGGTACTACGCGCACAAATTCCAGTAAAGTCAAACTGCACTAGCAAAGGGTCAACCACGGTTGGGTTATTGCCAGTTTCACGCCAACAGGGACGCTGATTGTTCAACTGCTCGACTACCAACAGTTGATGCCGGCTGCCACCCGCAAAGGGCGCTGCGATCGCAATAATCCGACTTTGATCTAACTCGGCTTGGGCAAACTGCGTAGCCTGTGCAGCAGAATTTCCAGCCACACTAAACCCGGCTCCCAACAGGGCAAGGGAAGCCAGGCGCAAAGAACGCGCAATGGTCATGATGATTAATTAGCTAAAAGACTGTCGTGACTTATGTGAATGTCATTCACCTATGGCCAAAGACGGTCAGGAAAAATAAAAGTTGCGGTTAGAGGTTTCTATCTGTATTACACTCCATGAAGCGATTTTGAACAGGTGTAACCGTTATACCTGCAATTGCAAAAATCTAACCCCCATCTCGTTTAACCATTGCAGGTTGAGATGAGGGTTAGAGGAGAATTACCAGCAGCCACAAAGTGGCTTAGGTACTAGTCAGCGTTGTAGATTACCTTATCATCGCTAGCTAGGTAGTTTCGGTAAACCCAACCTGCCAGCAGGGCACCTAGAATTGGAGCCAGCCAGAACATCCAGATTTGGCTAATAGCACCACCCTTACCACCGAAGAACAAAAGTCCCAACGCCTGACTCAAACTGCGAGCAGGGTTGACTGAGGTGTTGGTCACTGGAATGCTGATCAAGTGAATCAGGGTGAGTGCTAGACCAATGGCGATCGGGGCAAAGCCTTTGGGAGCAAGGCGATCGGTTGCACCCAAAATGATCAACAAGAACATAAAGGTGAGTACAAACTCAATCACAAAACAAGCCAATGCACTGTATCCACCGGGAGACAGATCACCAAAGCCATTGGAAGCAAAATTACCTGCGGTATCAGCATAGCCAAAGCCAGGAATACCTTCAGCCACAATAGCGATGATTACCGCACCCAAGAATGCGCCCAGGCACTGCGCCAGAATGTAAGGAAGCAACTGGCCACCGGGAAACCGGTTAGCTGCCCACAAACCAAAAGAAACAGCTGGGTTAAAATGCCCACCAGAAATGTGACCCACGGCGTAGGCCATTGTTAGCACCGTCAAACCGAAGGCCAGAGAAACCCCAGCCAAGCCAATCCCTAAGGGGAAAGCACCGGGTAGGGATTTACCAACACCCAGAAAGGTGGCCGCAAGCACAGCGCTACCACAACCGCCCAGCACCAACCAAAAAGTTCCAAAGAACTCTGCAATTAATTTCTTTGCCAGTGGCATAACTTTTTCTCCTCTAAGACAAAAGCAAAATCAGAAGATGGATTTAACTTGTGTGAGAGCTAATCAACCATTTAGTACATGAAGAGCGACTTTGTTATTTCAAAAAAACAGCGATCGCATCAGTGATATTCCGTAAATCCAACAGCATATTACCAGTGTTAGCTAGCTGAAGTCTGTATCGAGCGAAAAAACTGTCGTTTTTGAGTCATTTGCACCATATTTAACAGAACTTGATGCCACTTTTGTAACTGGCACAACATGAATGGCGTAGTGGGGGCTACATCTAGACAGGCAACGACAAGGCTCTAGATATACAGTCGTTCCCAAGTCAAGGCGTTATTAGAAGGTTGGTGCCAACGGAGAAAATGGGCAGGCTGACCAACATAGTCTGTGGGTAACCCAATCGCTCGTCGAGGCGCTAGCGTTGCCAGGGCGATCGCTGTTTCTGAATCGCAGACACCCCATTTGACCAGATTTTGCACACCCACCAACAGCCCTAGTGTCGTCCCAGCCAATGTGCCATCGACAAGGCGCGCTGTGCCCTCGGTAACTTCAATGTGGCGGCTATCCCAGGGATAGGTTCCATCCGGTAATCCCAGTGGAGACAAGGCATCGCTGACTAGAAATATGCCTTGGTCGTATTGACTTGCCCGTAGCAGAATTGCAGCCATCACTGGTGAAACGTGTCGCCCATCGGCAATTAGCCCACAAAACACCTGCGGGTTGAGTATGGCAGCCCCCAGTAACCCCGGTTCTCGATGGTGCAAAGTAGGCATCGCATTAAATGCATGGGTAACCATCGTTGCTCCCTGGGCAAAGGCTTGTTGAGCCTGAGCTACAGTGGCCAGGGAGTGCCCCAGACTGATGGTAATTCCTTGCGATCGCAGATAAGGAATCACCTCACCCGTCTCATCCAGTTCTGGAGCCAGAGTCATGACCTTAACCGCAGAGGTGTTATTACCCAAAACCTGCCTAACTTGGTCTAAATTCAGTGGCCGCAAAAATTCTAGTGGATGCGCACCACGCTTTTCAGGATTGAGAAATGGGCCTTCTAGATGGACTCCCAGGCAACGAGCACACGGCTGGAGTAATGAAGGCTGCCGTTGGGCAAACACAGTGAGCGATCGCTGAATCGCTGCTACAGGACTGGTGACGATCGTTGGCAAATAGCCATCTATCCCCTGTTCCCACAAAAACGCCTCAATCGCATCTAATTTTTCCTGTTGGTCGGGCTCAACCTCTGGAAACGCTAACCCCAACGCCCCGTTAATCTGTAAATCGATGCCTCCTAAAGAAAGCCAGTCGCCAAGCATATCGATCGTTGGGTAGTCATTTGCCACAGCCTCTACTTGGGGTATCAACGCTGCAACCATCCCTTGACGAATGCAAACCTGATATAGCCCAGCCTGTCCAATTAGACGTGCATTGGTAAGATTCAAATAACTTGGAGTCATGGGAAGCAGGATAGTGCTAGAACAAGCGAGATTAAAGCCAGGACACGACTACATTGGGATTGGAGTAGGCGCTGTCGTACTTGAGCAAGAATCAATTCTATTAATTCAGCGGTTGAAAGCATTAGAGGCAGGCCACTGGGGAATTCAGGGAGGAGCCGTCGAGTTTGGCGAAACCATTGAGGCCGCTGTTCAACGTGAGGTGCACGAAGAATTGGGCGTTTCTAGCCAAATTGTGACCATGTTAGGTGTGGTCAATCATATTCTGCCGGAAGAGGGTGTGTATTGGGTGTCTCCGGTATTTCTGGTTGAGCTAAAGGGTAAGCCATTCAATGCCGAACCCACCAAGCACGCTGATTTGCGCTGGTTTCCGGTAAGAAATCTTCCCCAGCCCTTGACCCTGGCAACCCGTCAAGTTTTGCAACTTCTACGCTAGGAGCCTTTGCCATGTCCACACCCCTAGTTGGCATCATCATGGGTAGCGATTCTGATTTGCCGACAATGCAAGCGGCGATCGCGGCTTGCGAAGACTTTTCTGTGCCCCATGAAGTCGCGATCGTCTCTGCCCATCGCACGCCCGATCGCATGGTGGACTACGCCAAACAGGCTCACCAGCGCGGGTTAAAGGTAATCATTGCAGGAGCTGGTGGTGCGGCTCATTTACCAGGTATGGTTGCGGCATTGACACCCCTGCCAGTCATTGGCGTACCTGTACCTAGTCGCCATCTACAGGGAGTTGATTCGCTGTATTCAATTGTGCAAATGCCTGCTGGAATTCCCGTTGCCACCGTGGCGATCGGCAATGCCCACAATGCCGGACTACTTGCCATACAAATTCTGGCAACTTATCAGCCTGAGTTAATGGAGCAGGTGCAACAATATCGCCAAAGCCTGACTCAAATAGTATTGGAACGACAAGCGAACCTAGAACAACTGGGCTATCAAGACTACTTGCAGCAAAAGTTACAAGGATAAGGACTTTCAAGCGATCGCGCTTATTCAATTAGCCTAACCAAACTCTCAAATTGGTTGGGAAGAAAGCAATACACCTTCTGGTTCCTATCCATTTTGAGCCGATCGCACTACCGATCGGCTCCCATAATCTCGTGAATTAGCTCAACAACTCCATCCCCTCGACTGCCAGTTGTGACGCGATCGACCTGTTGTTTTAGCTCTGGCAAAGCATTAGCCACTGCAACCGAAAGTCCACAGCCACGCAAAAAGACAACATCATTTTCGGCATCACCAATCCCAATGGTTTGTGCAGCCAACAAATTTAGTCTGGACAAGGCTGCTTGCAATCCACTGGCTTTGTCCACTCCTACGGGCAGCACCATAACGGCACCCTTGTTCAGAATAATTTTTAGCGGCAAGCCCATCTCTCGAATTACATCTTGCACCACGGTGTCGTAGGGCTGCCAAGTAGCGACAATGACTCGACCAGCCGCCAGAATAGGTAGGTTCTGCGTCTCAACGATGGTACGAAACTCCTCTGGCAAGTCATCGTTAGAGAGTTTCCAATTATTAATGCGATCGCTCACGTGCTGAAAAAATTCTGGCGGAGGCGGCTCAACTAAAGCATGCTCAGTTTGGTTGACTGGGTCATAGATCGCCGCACCATTTTCCGTGACAACACAGTCGCAGCAAGCAATATCAGGAAACGTGGGCAACAGATCATCTAGCCGTCGTCCTGTAATCAAAATTAGCTTGCGCCCAGTACTCCGCCATTGGGCGATCGCAGCCAAGGTATGACTGCTGACAACACCATCGGCAGCCAACGTCCCATCGTAATCGCTGGCAAGTGCAAGATACTTCATGGCCATAGCCTGCTTATGTCCACTTGCCAGTCTAACTCCCTAACCTGTCCTCAAAACCATTAGATGGGGAAGAAATGGCCTCTCCCCCGTATTGGCTGGGTTACACCTTGAATTGGGTGGTGATGCGCTGCATCGCATCTTTGACATTGTCGCGACTGTTAAAGGCGGAAATGCGGAAGTAGCCTTCTCCAGCGGCACCGAAGCCAGCGCCGGGAGTACCGACAACGTGGCAAATATTCAGCAGGCGATCGAAAAAGTCCCAACTGGATAGTCCCTGAGGCGTTTTCACCCAAACGTAGGGAGCGTTGACGCCGCCGTAGACGGTTAGCCCAGCGTTGGTTAGTTGTTCCCGGATGATTCGTGCATTTTCCATGTAGAAGTCGATCAGAGTGCGGACTTCGGCACGTCCTGCTTCGCTGTAAACAGCTTCTGCACCACGCTGCACGATATAGGAAACGCCGTTGAACTTGGTAGATTGGCGACGGTTCCACAACTGCCAGAGGGATACCTCAGTGCCGTCGGAGGCTTTGGCTTTGAGGGTTTTGGGTACAACGGTAAGGGCGCAGCGAGTGCCGGTAAAGCCTGCATTTTTAGAGAAGGAGCGAAATTCGATCGCGCATTCTCGTGCCCCTTCAATTTCGTAGATAGAGTGGGGCAGGTCGGGATCGGTAATGAAAGCTTCGTAGGCCGCATCAAACAGCAAAATGGAGCCGTTGGTGCGGGCATAGTTTACCCAATCTTGTAGGTGAGCTTTAGTGGCAGTGGCTCCAGTAGGGTTGTTTGGAAAGCAGAGGTAAACTAGGTCAACGGCCTGTTGCGGAATTTGCGCGGTGAAGTGGTTCTCGGCAGTGATGGGCAGGTACACCAAACCGTCGTATTCGCCGTTTTCGTTGGCAGAGCCGGTGTGGCCAGCCATAACGTTGGTATCGACATAGACAGGGTAAACCGGGTCAGTGACGGCGATCGTGTTGTCGTTGCCAAAAATATCCAAAATGTTGCCGCAGTCACACTTGGAGCCATCGGAAACAAAAATCTCGGAGGCATCCACATCACACCCCCGCGCCTGGAAATCGTAGGCAGCGATTTTTTCGCGAAGCCAAGCGTAGCCTTGTTCTGGTCCGTAGCCTCTGAACCGCGTGCGATCGCCCATATCATCGATCGCCTGCACCATCGCTTGACGGCAGGCCACAGGCAACGGTTCGGTTACATCACCAATGCCCAAGCGAATCACCTGGGCATTAGGGTTAGCTTCGGTAAAGGCGCTGACGCGGCGAGCAATTTCTGGAAACAGGTAGCCCGCTTTTAACTTCAGATAGTGTTCGTTGATACTGGCCATAGACGATCGCTCAATTTTCGTTCACAGATATTGTTCATGTACTGTAACGCGAAGCGATCGCCCAGTTGACAGGTTTAGGCACCAGCCACAGGTAAGGTGCTGATCCAGGTTTGAACTGTGCTAGTCACAGTGGTTGTTAGTTGGTGGGTTACTGGCAGGCTATCTACTACCATGCCGGTGCACAGCAGCATCATGTACAAGATTGAGAACTTGAATAGCGATCGAGCCACCTGCTGATCCGATGGAGCTTGAATCAGCCGCCATGCCTTAGCCACAAATACCCCTCCTAGCCACAGGGCGATCGCCGTATAGAGCCAGCCCATCACCCCCAGCGGATACACCAGCAGCAAACTGACGGGGATCAGCACCAGCGTGTAGATCAGAATTTGCTGGGCTGTGGGTTCATTCCCCTTGACCACTGGCAGCATGGGCACCCCTACTTTGGCATAGTCCTCTCGAATCAGCACCGCTAGCGCCCAAAAGTGGGGCGGTGTCCACAAAAAGATAATGGCAAATAGTACCCAGGCCGCCCAACTCAAATCTCCCGTTACCGCTGCCCAACCCACCAGAGGAGGAATAGCTCCTGCCGCCCCGCCAATCACAATGTTTTGCGTACTGTGGCGCTTGAGCCAATGAGTGTAAATCAACACGTAGAACACAATCCCGCTCATGGAAAGGCAAGCGGCCAACAGATTGGTAAAAACAACGTGCAGAGTAAACGATAAAATCGCTAGGGTAATAGCAAAAATTAGGGCATCACGGGGCTGAACTCGACCAGAGGGCAGAGGGCGATGACGAGTCCGCTCCATGATGTAGTCAATGTCGCGATCGTAAAGGCAGTTGATCGTATTGGCCGCTCCAGCCGCAAATGCGCCACCCAGTAAGGTTGCGATCGACACCACCAAATCGACCTTGCCCCCAGCGGCGATCCACATGCCACCTGCCGTTGTAATCAGCAGCAACAAAATGATCCGAGGCTTGGTGAGTTGGTAGTAGCTTTGCAGAACTTGCAACGCATTCTGGTGATAGCGAGAGTCTGCTGTAAGTAATGTTTCTTGCATGTAAATCATCCTTTCTGAGAGAGTGCGCCAGAGGATCAGGCAGAGAGCATTGCATCGTGTGAGGGAGGTTTGGACACCAGTCGTGGCAATTACACAGGTTGGCCGCCGATCGAGGAAGAACCAGTTGGCTGGGGCATTGGGTTCGGCGCCTTAGCCACGGCGGCATCCCGGAAGGCCAGCACTGTAAAGATCACTAGGCTACCCAGCAACACTGCCCCGATCGCCTGATGAACCACCGTCAATGGCTGCACCTGCAAGCGCAGCTTAAACGTAGCTACCCCTACTAGCACTTGCAGACCAACCAGCCCTACTGCCAGCGTAGACAAACGCCGTAACGCTGGATGCAGAGCGGGCGTTCGCCATGCCCATCCGCCAAGTATCAGCACTGCGGCTGTCGCAGGCAGAACGCCCATCAGATGGCTGTTCATAACCGTGCAGAGTGTCGAGGTACTAAGGCACTGATGTAACGCCCACTGTGAACCTACCAGGGCACCCAGAATGCTTTGGGCATAAATCACAATAGTCGCAACCAAGCCTACCCACGCCAATGATCCAACAGTACCCATGCCCTGGTAAGGCGTTAGCGCCGTACCCATTGCCAGCAAAGTGACAAAGAAAAGCAAGGCTGTGCCCAAATGGGCTGTCACCAAATCAAACCGCAGCATTTCCGTTACCGTTAGCCCGCCCAAAATTCCCTGGCCAACAACCAAAATCAACGACAAGGTAGCTGCCCAGGGTGTCCAACGGGGGAGATCACGGCGGTGCCACCAAGCCAGCCCACAGAGAGCGATCGCGAATAACCCCATCGAAGCTGCGGTCATCCGGTGAAACCATTCCAGGAAAACCAATCCATTCATCTGCTGCGTCGGCACCAGCTTGCCATAGCACAGCGGCCAGTCGGGGCACGCCAAGCCTGCATTCATAACGCGGGTAGCACTGCCCAGCGCCATGAGAAATATCGTTTCAAGTGCCATGCCTAGAACTAGACGACGAATCCAACGCTGGGGGGATGGCTTGGTTTCAAGCTGAGGAGATAACAAGCGGGCAATTGGGAAATCAACCATGCACACTAAACCTAACTAAACTCTAAAGTTCTTAATTAAAGCTTGAGTAATTGCTTACCTGGGCAGAGCGGACTTTATGGTTATCGATAGCCATGAATTAACATGGCTGCTAATCAACTGCTGGAGGATATTCAACGATGCGATCGCGTCATGCGATACCTATACTCCTAATACTTTAGGGACGCTCACCAAATAACCGAAAAGCCTTAGGATTTTCTTTCGGTTTGGGGCTTAGTGCTAAGTAGCCCAAGCTACATTGGCAAGTGTCGAATCCAAAGGCAATTTGTTAAGAAATGAATCAGAACCCTTGTTAATTGATTGTTAAGATTCATACCTTGCTTAGCAGAGCAGGCGCAAGATTTTGGGGCGAACTGGGTTGTTGTTTAGGAGTAAAAAACATCTGGGATCATGGCTTTTCAGCCCTATTGCGCCACCTTTGACTTAATCTGATTCGATCGTTAAAAAACAAAACAGGATGTCTCAGGATCTATCGGGTTGTTCTACCTTGTAGCCGTTCTCACTGATTTACCAGGTTGCTGATCTACCCTGGTAAACGAAGCGGTTGCGCTGATTCAAATTCTTGTTGTTTACGTTTTCTGCCTTTACCTTTAATCCTCTCTCCAGATAGAGCCGTACTGTGAATATTCCAAGCTCAATTACGACCTTAGTTATTGGTGTTTTGTTGACCTTAATCAGTCTTTGGTTTGGGCAGCACCATGGTCTTTTGCCTGTTGAAGCCTCTGAAGAAGCTCCGCTGATTGATGGGTTATTTAATCTGATGATGACGATCGGAATAGGTCTGTTTATCATCGTTCAGGGTACCCTAGTCTACGCTGGGTTCAAGTTTCGTCGTCAACCGGATGATGACACCGATGGGCCGCCGATCGAAGGCAACATCCCCCTAGAAATCCTGTGGACTGCTATTCCTGCAGTAATTGTTCTGGGGCTGGCGGTCTACAGTTTTGATGTTTACAGTACCATTGGCGGTCTAGACCCAATGGGGCATGGGATGGCGCATAAAGTCCCCAGTCACCAGACAGCAGCCCTGCCAGGTGCGGCGATCGCAGCCCCTCTACCAGAAACACCAGAAGCGATCGCTTCCCAAACTGTGGCTCAAGCTGAGGCTCTCGATAGTCCTGCCTCTACTCCATCCATGAATATGGGCGACGAGATGGTAATTCAGGCGCAAGGATTGCAGTATGCCTGGATCTTTACCTACCCCGATAGCGGTGTAGTGTCTGGCGAACTACACGTGCCTGTAGGTCGCCCCATCAAGTTAGAAATCTCGGCAGCAGACGTATTGCATGCCTTTTGGGTACCCGAGTTTCGCCTAAAGCAGGATGCGATTCCTGGCACTCCGACTGAGCTACGCTTCACACCCAAGAAGATGGGTGACTATCCAGTGATTTGTGCAGAGTTGTGCGGCCCTTACCACGGTGCAATGAAAACTCGTGTAATTGCCGAATCGCCAGAGGACTTCACTGCCTGGATTGACAGCCAAACGGTGGCCACTAACACTGTGCCAGACCAAGCGATCGCCCTTAGTGCCGCTGAAAAATCCCCTGAGCAGTTTTTGGCACCCTACGTGTCGGATCTGGGCGTTACGGCTGAGGCACTGCATACGATCCAACCGCCCCATCTCCACGCTCACTGATGCCGATGCTGGCTTTCTCTACCCCATTCATTGACTCCAACCATTGATTCCAATCTGCTATGACTCAAGTTGTTCAAGAAACCTTCAGTCCCTCCCCACCCGCTCCTGAACCTGGGAAGCGCGACTGGCTCAAGTATTTCAGCTTTACCACTGACCACAAAATTATTGGTATTCAGTACCTAGTCACCTCCTTTGTGTTTTACCTGGTGGGTGGTTTTCTGGCGACCCTGGTGCGTACCGAACTGGCAACACCAGAGTCCGACTTTGTTAGCCGCGAAGTCTACAATGGCCTATTCACAGTCCATGCCACGGTCATGATTTTTCTGTGGATTGTCCCAGCAGCAACTGGAGCTTTTGGCAATTACCTACTGCCTCTGCTGATTGGGGCACGAGACATGGCTTTCCCCAAGCTAAATGCTGTAGCCTTCTGGATGATTCCTCCGGCTGGTGCCTTGCTGTTAGCTAGCTTCTTTTTTGGCGCACCTGCCTCTGGCTGGACGTCTTACCCACCCCTGAGTTTGATGGTTAACAAAGTGGGTGAGGCGATTTGGATTATGAGCCTGCTAATCTTGGGAACGTCGTCCATCTTAGGTGCGGTGAACTTCCTAGTTACCATCCTGATGATGCGAGCACCAGGCATGACTCTGAATCGGATGCCGCTCTTTTGCTGGGCAATGTTGGCAACGTCGGCGCTAATTCTGATCTCGACGCCCGTGTTGGCGGGAGCGTTGATTTTGCTGGGCTTTGACCTGCTGGTAGGAACAGCCTTCTTTAATCCTACTGGCGGCGGTGACCCGGTGGTGTATCAGCACATGTTCTGGTTTTACTCTCACCCAGCGGTATACATCATGATTTTGCCGGTGTTTGGGCTGATTTCAGAAATTCTGCCGGTGCACTCGCGCAAGCCGATTTTTGGGTACAAGGCGATCGCCTATTCCAGCTTTGCCATTAGCTTTCTGGGATTGATTGTGTGGGCGCATCACATGTTCACCAGTGGTACCCCGCCGTGGTTACGGATGTTTTTCATGATCAATACGATGATTATTGCAGTACCGACGGGCATCAAGGTGTTTAGCTGGCTAGCAACAATTTGGGGTGGCAAACTGCGCCTTACCAGTGCCATGCTGTTTGCCATGGGGTTTGTCTCCATGTTCGTGATTGGTGGCATTAGTGGCGTGATGGTGGCGGCAGTACCCTTTGACATTCATGTGCACGACACCTACTTTATCGTGGCGCACCTGCATTATGTGTTGTTTGGTGGCAGCGTGTTTGGTTTGTATGCGGGCATTTACCATTGGTTTCCCAAAATGTTTGGCCGCATGATGAATGAAAAGTTAGGGCAATTGCACTTTGTGTTGAATTTTATTGGGTTCAACTTGGCGTTTATGCCAATGCACAAGTTGGGCTTGGAGGGTATGAACCGCCGCGTTGCTGAGTATGACCCCAAATTTGCCACGCTGAATCTAGTCTGTACGATCGGCACTTACATCTTGGCATCGTCCACGATTCCATTTCTAATCAATGTGGTCTGGAGTTGGACAAAGGGTGAAAAAGCTCCCAGCAATCCCTGGCAGGGGCTAACTTTTGAATGGATGACGACTTCGCCCCCACCTGCGGAAAACTTTGCGGTTGATCCAGTGTTTACGATCGGGGCTTATGAGTATGGCACAGAAGAAGCGCGGGAAGCGATCGCCGCGGGGCCAGTGTTGGCAATGGCTCCTAGCGCCAGCCATGGCTAACGCTAACTAACGACTGACTACACCCACAGCTAATTCTGTTGAAAGTTTTTTGAGTACCTTACCTAATTCAACACCTATGCAAGGTTCCACCGTTGATTCTTCCCAACCGATCGTAGACTTTCACCACACCTCTGGTGTTGACCACGGACACCACGGCCATCCCGACCACCGGATTATGGGCATCATTGTCTTTCTGGTGGCAGAAGCTATGATTTTTTTGGGATTGTTCATGGCTTACCTTACCTTTCGGGCAGTAGCGCCTACTTGGCCACCCGAAGGCACTCCCAGACTGGAACTGCTCCTTCCCGGCATTAACACCGTCATCCTGATTGCCAGCAGTTTTGTTATTCACAATGGCGACACTGCGATTAAAAAGAATGATGTCGCAGGTTTGCAGAAATGGTTTGGCATTACGGCTGCAATGGGAGCTATTTTCCTAGTAGGCCAGTTGTACGAGTATTTCCACCTGGAATTTGGCCTCAAGTCCAACCTATTTGCTAGCACATTTTATGTGCTGACTGGTTTCCACGGACTCCATGTGCTATTTGGGCTGCTGCTAATATTGGGTGTGCTGTGGCGATCGCGCAAGGCAGGCCACTACTCCAGTACGCAGCACTTTGGCATCGAAGCCGCTGAAATCTACTGGCACTTTGTGGATGTCGTTTGGATTGTGCTGTTCTTTTTGCTGTACATCCTGGGTTAATTTGGGGTTATGTGACTGGATGTTGACCGTAATAGGGCAGTACATCTGACCAGTGAGGGTGCTGCCCATTTTGCCATTTCAAATGAGCTAGGTTGAGTACATTACTGACAGTGTGTCCCAAATTGTTGCCTGTAAGCACCAATTCGTAGGGCTGTGGCCATCTTGCTAGCAGAGTTTGCCAGTCATCGGGAGTAAATAGGTTATCGGAGCTATAGGCAATAAGAGTTCCTGCTTCATCGATACCGTAAATTGCTCCAAACAGTTCGCCTCGCTGAGCGGGTAGTTGCACAGCAATGTTAGGATTCTCTGCTAGACCGCACTGTTGATAGTGGTGCTGAGCGATCGCAGCCAATGTGGATATGCCAAACAATGGAATTTCCAATTGTTGTGCCAGAGTACGTGCGGCAACTACACCGATGCGAGTGCCCGTAAAGCCGCCGGGTCCATTAGCAACAGCAATAAATGCCAAATCAGCCCAGGATTGTGGCGGTAAAAACTCTAACAAACATTCGTGCAGATGGTTAGAGGTTTCGCGTCCTAGGTTCCATATTTGGCTGCGATCGTCTCCAGCAAAGTTGCTGATGGCCAATCCTAGTTCTGGGCTAGTGGTATGAATAGAAAGGGCATAAACAGGTAAAGCGGGCATAGCAATAAACTCCATAAAAAATCACGTCGGTGTAAACTACATCCAACGTGAACTTAGGAAACAGACTTAGGAGTGGAAAAACGCAGCTTGACCCAAAAGACTTACTCAATTTGACGAGAGGAAACTCGGTGAAGAGGCAAGCTTAAAACACAAGTTGCCGTCAACAGATACGATAAAACACCCAATAACTTCACGCTCAAGAGTACAATTTCCCACTGAGGTAAGATAAACCGTTGCAGTCCAACAGCAAAGCAATAAACTAACCAGTAAGCAAACGCCATTAACAGCAGCATGTAGTCAGTAGTTTCTTCAATGTTGCGCTTTGCTTTTAGGTCAGCAACCAACATAATAATTCCTAAGATCGATGCTAAGCCTGACAAAGCCAAGAGGTGATCGTGCCAAGAAAACGTCATCATAAACTAACTCTAAAATCCCAATCAAAGACTATATTTCCGAGTTGGATCACAGTCTAGAGGATTGGGTGCTGAGAGATACAGGGATTCTTACAAAGAGCAATGATCTGCCACCTGTTTCTAAACAAATATTTCAAGATGCCAGCGATCACTTTTGATTCGCTGTAGTTTTTTTTCAAACCATTAAGTATCGTAAAACGGTGGATGCTATCTCATTCGATTCAGCATGTTCTGGTTAGCGTGGCTTACCCCATCAAAATGACACGATCGAGCACATGAATCACCCCATTATCCGCTTCAATATCTGCTGCTATTACTGTGGCATTTTTAACTTCAAAGCCGTCAGAGGTATCAATTTGAATGGGCGATCCCTCGATCGAAGTCACAGAATCCACTCGCTCCAAATTGGCCTTCATCCATTTGCCAGGCACCACGTGGAAGGTAAGAATCCGGGTTAATTGGGGAATGTTCTGAACTAAGGTTTGCACTGTTCCAGGGGGCAACTTAGCAAAGGCATCATCGTTAGGAGCAAACACAGTAAACGGGCCAGGGCTTTTCAGAGTTTCAACTAGGTTGGCCGCTTGCACAGCGGTGACAAGAGTTTTGAATCCATCGGCACTAACAGCAATATCTACAATATCTGGCATGGTTGACCTCGCAGAAAGAAGAACAGTTAGCGGTAGTCTTGACGTTGGATATCCCGCAAGCGAGCTTCCGGACGCTTGAAGCGATCGAGCTGGGTTTCAAAAAATTGACGATTGGCTAGCAAATGTTTGGGGTTAGGGTCATCTAGCGGATACAACAGGGCAGTACGCAAAGCCTGGATGACCGCAGAGGTAACGTTATACATCGATCGCTGAAAGCTAATTCCTAACTGAATCAGCATGTCATCTTCGCCCCGGCAATGTTTCTGGTAGTAATCCACCAAGTAGGGCGGCAAAAAGTGCAGCATGTCTTGCATCAGCAGAGTGGGCGGAATACCTGCGGAACCTACTGGAAAGACATCTGCGTAGAGAATGCCATAGTGAAAGTCGGCCTGGTCAGCAGGAACTTGCTTAGCTTGAGCGTTGTAGGATTTGGTACCCCGGAAGGGTGAAGTACGATAGAACACGGCCTCTACGTAAGGTAGCGCCGCTTCGTACAGCCACATAAAGCCCTTAGATTTGGGAATGATTTCGTAGCATTCACCTCGAATGTAGACGTGGTGATAAATGGGGCGACCCGCGATCGCAAAAATACCATTCACCAGAAAATTCATGGCTTCTGGCACAGTCGTAAGCTTGCCTTCATCATACAGGTCAGACATTTCAAAAAAGACAGGCGCCATAATTTCCCAGAACAGCCCCAAATTGGCGTAGTAGGACAGTTCCCGCACTTTCTCTAGAAACATATCTGGAAACAGCCTGTATAGCCCCAGCATGGCTGGATTGCCCTGGAAGTAGGCACGAATGGCGCGATCGGCATTGGCTTTGTACTCATCACTGTCCAGGTACGGATCAAACTGCCCACCCATACCCCGATGCCAAAGCATTGCCCGCATGCAGGCTTCAGCAAACTCCATATTGATGCGATCGTGCCAAAGGTGATGCAACAGCTTGGGCAATTTTTGCTTCAGTTCGCCTTTCTCCATGAAGGCCAGCAATTCTGGATGGGCTGTGGCGTCCCCCCGCCAAATGCGTAGATCGGCGGTATCTCCCGCGTAGTGATTGGGCAAATCCAGATACTCCTTTGGTAGGAAGTATTTGAACGCCGGGAGTGGGTCAAGAAATACCCGCTCGGCTATGTAGAGCAAGTCTCGCCAGTAGAAATCCATAGGCACAGCATACGCCTTGTAGATGCCGATGATTTGCATTAGGTTTTCTGGCGTGTCGGGCAGCATGGAACCGCCAGCTTCTAGTCGATGAATGACCTCAGCAAATTCATGTGTGGACGGGGGAAGGGTGGTTTGAGGCAGGGTAAGGGTAGTCATGGGTAAGTGGGGATGAGGGGGTATGGGGATGGGTGTCTGATTTAATCTGCTATTCCTAATGCCCTAAATCATTTATTCATCTGCAGGGTTTGCCTGGGTGAATGATTGGGCTGTCTGGAGGGCGATCGCAGGCTGATTTGAGTTGGGAACAGCAGCTACCATAGACGTGGTGGTAGATTCGCTCCAGCGCACTAGCCAAGTAGGTTGCACACCCAGGAAGAAAATTAAGCTCGCTAGGACAAAGGCAGGAACTCGCTCACGCCACTCGACTTTTGGGAAGTAGGCGATCGCATTGTCTAACTTGCCGAAGCAGGTACGATTGAGCAAAATCACGAAATAAACGGCGGTTAACCCTGTACCAACGACACAAAGCAGGGTTTGCACAGGAAAAACAGCATAACTGCCCTGGAACACTAGAAACTCAGACACGAAGCCAACTAAACCGGGAATTCCCGCACTGGCCATACCACCTAGGATAAGTAGGGCACTGATTAGAGGCAAGCCACGAATTGGGTTCATCAAACCGTTGAGAACATCCAGTTCTCGCGTACCTACTTTCGTTTCAATCACGCCTACCAGGTGGAACAGAATGGCCAAAATCAAACCGTGGGCAACCATTTGGGTAACGGCTCCTACCAAACTCAACGCTGTCAACGCCGCACCCCCCAGCAAGATGTAGCCCATATGACCGATCGAACTGTAGGCCACCATTCGTTTAATGTCTTTTTGGGCGATCGCTACGGTTGCACCATACAGCACACTCACCGCCGCCCAAGTAGCTAGCCCCGGCGACAGAGCCCCCCATGCCTCGGGAAATAGCCCTAGCCCAAACCGGAAAATGCCGTAGGCTCCCAGTTTGGCCAGCACTCCCCCCAGCAAAATAGCAACAGGAGCTGAGGCAGCCACATAGGTATCAGGTAGCCAAGTGTGCAGCGGTACCAGAGGAATTTTGATGCCAAACCCAACCAGGATCAGCCCCAGCAAAATGAACTGTATCCACAGTGGAAGGGATTGTCCCATTAGGGCTTCGTAGGCAAAGCTACTAGCCCCTTGCAACCACACTAAGCCCAGAAATGCTGCCAGGATCAATGCCCCAGACAGTGCTGTATATAGCAGGAACTTTGTGGCTGCATAGTTGCGCTTTTCACCGCCCCAAATGGAGATCAACAGGTAAAACGGTACCAGCTCGACTTCGTAAAACAGGAAGAACAATAACAAATTCTGTGCTAAAAAGGCTCCTGCCACTGCCCCGCTCACTAACAGAACCAAACTGTAGAACAAGCGAGGACGTTCAATGTTCTCTTGACTGCTGTAGATGGCAATCCAGGTCAAGAGACTGTTAAGCATCAGCAAGGGTAACGACAGACCATCGACACCCAGCCGATAGTTCAGACCCAGGGATTCAAGCCAGGGCATGTATTCCTGAAACTGGAGTAGGGAATTGCTAAAGTCAAACTGGGTGGCAATCCATAACGGCCATAGCACAGCCACTCCACTGATGATTAGGGCAGCCAACTTGAGCCGTTGGATCGGAAGTAGGGCGATCGCGATCGCGCCAAGCACAGGAAACCAAATAAGTATACTGAGCATAGGTTGCGAGGGGGTAGGGTGATTAATGAATTAACAAAGCAAGCAGTGCAGCAGCTACCTACAGTGGCTAGTGCAGGAATAATGACCAACTCAGGGAAAGGGCGATCGCGGCTAGCCCTAAGGCAATAGTGAGCAGGTAAAACTGGCCTTGTCCGGTATTGCCGTACTTCAGGGCTTCGCCGCTCACCAATGAAACGAGGCCAACCAAATTCACCACACCGTCGATGATCTGGCGATCGAACCAGTCAACAATCCGTGATGCCCAATCGACGCAAAACACAATGCTAGAACGGTAAAGCTGGGGTGTGTAAAGGTCATAGGCAAAAAAGGCTTGCACTTGCTTCCAGGGCAGTTTGATCGGCTTGGGAATACCTTGCCCTACATAGACAATGGCTCCAATCCCGCTACCCATTAGGCTTGACCATAACAGTGGCAAGGCCATGTCTTTGTTGAGTGCAGCCCAACTGGGCAACAGCGAGAGACTCTGCAAAATCAACGGCAAATGCAGCGTAAATCCCATCAGCACCATCATGGGTAGGGTAATCAGCCAGATGTTTTCCGGCGATCGCTCGGTCATTGGCTTGGGAGAACCTGCAAAAATCAGCCCAAATTCGCGCACCATACTGAAGGCAGTTAACCCATTCACCACCAGCACAAGGCCAACCAACCACGGCTGCGTTACCCACAGGCCATCTATAAGTTCCAATAAGGCCCAAAAACTGCCTAGCGGTGGCAAACCCACTAAACCGGCACTCCCTACCAGGCAACACATCCCAGAAATGGGGCGGCGACTCCACAATCCACCCAGTTGGGTCAAATCCTGGGTAATGCTGTTGAGGACGATCGACCCGCTGCTCATTACCAGCAAGGCTTGTGCCAAGGCATTGCTCAAGATCAGCAGCAGCGCGGCTCTAGTTTCTCCAGTAGCTACAGCAATGAAGATCAAACCCATGTAGGCACTGACAGAATAGGACAACGATCGCTTGATATCAATCTGGGCGATCGCAATCAGGGTCGCTCCTAAAGCAGTAAGTGCGCCGATCGCAATCATGACAGTCAACACTACGGGAGATAAAGCCAACACTGGTTCTAACTTCACCAGAATCCAGGCTCCCGTAGCCACCACCACCGAGTTCCGCAAAATTGTACTGGGAACAGGGCCTTCCATTGCTTCATCCAACCAGAGATGCAATGGGAACTGGGCGCACTTGCCCATTGGCCCTGCTAGTAGCGCTAGCCCTACCAGAGTAATTAGGGTATTGTCAACATTAGCCGTAGCCGCCCATTGCGCCAACTCATCAAAGTTCCAAGTGCCTGCTAGCGGGTAGATTGCCAGCACACCCATCAGCAAAAACAGGTCGCCTACCCGCTTAGTTAAGAAGGCATCACGAGCCCCAGTCACTACTAGAGACTGGTTGTACCAGGTACCGACAATCAGGTAAGTGCTCAGGGTCAAAATTTCCAGAATGATGTAGCTAAAAAATAGCGAGTTGCAGAAGGTCAAACTGCACATCCCGGCTTCAAACAGAGCTAGCAAGGCAAAAAAACGTGACCAGCCCCAGTCCATTTCCAGGTAACCAATTGCATAGGTCTGAGCTAGCACATTCAGTCCTGTCACAACCAAACTGGCTCCAACGGTTAAGGCCGAAATCTCGATCGGCAAGCTCAAATCCAGTCCGGCTACCTGAAGCCAGGGAACAGATAAATATCGTGCTGGATGCTGCCATACCAGCGGAAACACCGCCACATTGTGCACGAACGCTAGCAGCGTCATGAGTAAGTTAACATAGCCAGCCGGGCGTGGGCCGGTGCGCCGAATCAATCCAGGGGACCAGAGTGCAGACATCACTGCCCCCGCGATCGCGTAACAAGGGATCAACCAAGCCGTGTTTAGTAAAAATTGAGCCATGCAGGTTACCTGTAGGATTATAAGAACAATTAGTTTTGCTAATATTTTCAGGTTGGATTCACAAGCTAAGCCATAAGCCTCTTTGCAGG
>Ga0224722_1000655_pt1 | contig 19966 bp, 23 predicted proteins | sample Balambano_FR1_Me_FD_161646 | JGI IMG/M metagenome (GOLD analysis project Ga0224722, IMG submission 161646) | Freshwater sediment microbial communities from Lake Towuti, South Sulawesi, Indonesia - Balambano_FR1_MetaG | ecosystem: Environmental > Aquatic > Freshwater > Lake > Sediment | place... | reverse complement strand
GGAATGGGAGGTCCGATGGGCGGCCCAATGGGCGGGGGCGCAGGCGCGGCAGGCGGCCTTCCCGGGCTTGGCGGCCCGGGCGGTTTCGGCGGCATCGGCGGCGCGGGCGGCCTGCCCGGTCTCGGCGGCCCGCCACGCGGCAAAAAATAGGTTTCAGTGCAACAAATTCATTTCAAGACAATCGAAAGGTAGCATTCCATGTCCATTTCCATTCGGCTTTCGCGCGGCGGTGCCAAGAAGCGTCCCTATTACCGCATAGTCGTCGCCAACAGCCGTTCCCCGCGGGACGGCAAGTATCTCGAACAGATCGGCACCTATAACCCGCTGCTCGCCAAGGACAGCCCGGAGCGGATCAAGCTGGTCGAGGACCGCGCCCGTTACTGGCTCGGCGTCGGCGCGCAGCCGACCGACCGGGTCGCCCGCTTCCTCGATGCCGCCGGGATCAAGGAGCGCGCCCCCCGCGTGAACCCCAAGAAGGGCGAACCGGGCGAGAAGGCCAAGGAGCGCGCCGAGGAACGTGCCGCCAAGATCGCCGAAGCCGAGGAAGCCGCGCGCGCCGCCGAGGAAGAAGCCAAGGCTGCCGCCGCTGCCCCGGCTGCGGAAGAAGCTCCGGCTGAAGACGCGCCGGCTGCTGAAGAACAGGCCGAAGGCTGATCGCCGACATGGCCAAGCCCGTCACCCTTGCCGCGATTGTCGGGGCGCACGGGGTGATGGGCGAGGTGCGGTTGAAGCTGTTCGGCGAGGGTGTGGCCGCGCTTGCGCAGATCGCATCGTTCAACGACGGCGCGCTGACGCTGGTGAAAATCCGCGAAGATGGCAAGGGCGGCGCGGTCGCCCGTTTTGCCGAGAGTTCCTCGCGCGCCGATGCGGAGAAACTGCGCGGCACCGCGCTCAGCGTCCCGCGCGCGGCGCTGCCGCCGCTCGCCGAGGGCGAATATTACCATGCCGACCTCATCGACCTGCCGGTGGTGACCGATGCGGGCGAGCGTGTCGGGCGGGTGCTGGCAATCGAGAACTTCGGCGCGACCGACATCGTCGAGATCGCGCGCGAACCGGCCCCGGACAAGGGCCCGAAGTCCTTTATGGTTCCGATGATCCCGGCGGCGGTGATCGCATGGGACGATACCCAGCTTGTGATCGGAGCCGCTTTCGCCGAAGACTAGCGACGTGAGCGCATTCGACAGCCAGCTGTGGCAGCGCATCGCGGCCCACACCATCGGGCCGCAGGATGCCGCGCTGTCTTTTTCCGCCCGGCTCGCGCGCGAGAACCGCTGGAGCCCCGCTTACGCAGAGGCGGTGATCGGCGAGTATATGCGCTTCTGCTACCTCGCCATCACCGCCGGGAATGAGGTCACGCCGTCCGACGCGGTCGACCAGGCGTGGCACCTCCACCTCACCTATTCGCGCGATTACTGGCAGGTGTTCTGCCCGGCGGTGCTGGGTGCCGATCTGCATCATGGCCCCACTGCGGGTGGCCCGGTTGAACGTGCGCGCTATTACCACCAATATGCCGACACGCTCGCCGCATATGAAGCCGCGTTTGGCGAAGCCCCGCCGCGCTTGATCTGGCCCGACGCCCATAGGCGCTTTGCCGTCGATCCTTTTGGGGTTCGCGTTAACCTTCGAAATGCTATTCTGCTGCCACGCCGGGTCGCGCTGGCGCTGGGCTTTCTGGCCTTCGTGGTCGGATGGCTTGCGGGAAGGATAATGTAATGCAGCTGTTCTCGTCCTGGACGGGCAGCGATTTCCTGCTGTTTTACATGGTGCTGCTGGCGACCTGCGGCGCTGCGTCCTGGTTCATCGCGCATCGTCTGCGACCTCAGGGCCGGTTCGGCGAATCGCACGAGCCTGAGGATATCGCGCTACTGGCAGGTGGATCGGGGCGGCTTGCCGATTCGGTTCTGGCCGATCTTTTCGCGCGCGGGGCCCTCGCATTGGCGCTGGGCGCCAAGGGGAAGCTGGCTGTGGCGCAGGCGACTGTCCCGGCCAGCCCGGCAGGCCGGACCCTGCTGGCGGTGCGCGAGCCCTTCGATCCTGATGAGGCCAACCGCATGCTGGCACTCCACACCACCCGGGTTGTGGCCCGATTGCGGCGCGAGGGGCTCCTGATGCGGCCCGAGGACCATGCGCGGCTGCGCTGGCTGGCCATTGCGCCGTTCATCGTGCTCATTCTGATCGGGCTCTATCGTGAGCGTGCCGGAAGCGCGCTGGGCGAACCGACCGGGTATCTGGTGATCCTGCTGGTCGTAACGGCGCTGCTTGCGGTCGTGCGCTTCGTCCGGGTCGATCCGCGCACCGCAGCGGGGATCGCCGCGGTCAATGGCCTGCGCCGCCAATCGGCCCGCTTGCGGCGCGCCCCCCAGCCGGGCGAGGCCGGGATGGCGGTGGCGCTGTTCGGCACGACGGTGCTGGTCGGCACCCCGTGGGAGCCGGTCCATGCGATGCGTCATCCGAACAGCTCGGAAGGCGGGACAAGCAGCGATTCGGGCGGCAGCAGCAGCGATAGCGGATCGGGTTGCGGGGGCGGCGGCTGCGGCGGTTGCGGAGGCTGATCTGCCCGCGTAAGCGGCGGGGATGACCAAGCTTTCGGTTGCCGTTGTCCAGGCCGCGCCTGTCCCACTCGATTTCCAGGTGGGGATCGACAAGGCTGTGGCGCTCGCCCGCGCGGCGGTGGAGAGCGGGGCGAGGGTGGTCGCTTTCGGCGAGACCTTTCTGGGCGGCTATCCGCTGTGGCTCGACGAGGCGCCCGGCGCTGCGCTGTGGGATCATCCAGGGGCGAAGGCGCTGCACCGGATCATGCTCGAACAGGCGGTGGTGCGGGGCGACGAGCGGCTAATGCCCTTGCAGGAACTCGCGGATGCGAGCGGTGCGATCATCTCTATCGGCGCGCATGAGCGCGTGCGGCGCAGCCTCGTCAACAACCAGCTGACCTTCCGCCCCGGCCTGCCGGTGCTCGACCACCGCAAGCTGGTGCCGACCCACGGCGAACGCTTGATCTGGGCGCGCGGCGATGGCTCGACCTTGGGGGTGCATGAAGCGGAGTGGGGCCGCCTCGGCAGCCTGATCTGCTGGGAGCACTGGATGCCGCTCGCCCGCGCGGCGATGCACAACTTGGGCGAGGATGTGCACGTCGCCGCCTGGCCGACGGTGCGCGAGAGCCACGCGGTTGCCTCAAGGCACTACGCGATGGAGGGGCGCTGCTTTGTGCTGGCGGCGGGGCTGGTGCAGACGAAGGACGATCTGTTTGACGGGCTGGAGCGGGTCGGCGGTGATGCTGCGGCACACCAGCTGCTGGAGGCGATCCCCGGCGAGGTGCTCAACCGCGGCGGCTCCCTGATCGCCGCCCCCGACACCCGCGTGATCGCGCAGGCAGGCGAGGGGGAGGAGACGCTGTTCGCGCAGCTCGACCTTGCCGAAGTGGCCGAGGGGCTGGCGAACCTCGATACCGACGGGCATTATTCAAGGCCGGATGTGTTTGAATTGACGGTGGATACTCGGGCGAAGGAGGGTGTGTCATGGAACTGAAGCTGACAAAGCCGCGCGAGAAGTGGTTTTTCATGATCGCGTTGCCCCTCGCGATCGCGATTGAATGGGCCTTCGCTCGCACGCTCGACTGGACGGCTTATCCCCGCAGCGAATGGGTGGCGCTGTTTGATCTGTGTGTCTTCATGCCGCTGGTTTACCTCTCCGCCTTTAGCAGCGAATTGACCCGCAAGGCGCGCTTGCTGCGTTGCCTCGGCATCGCCGGGATCGGCCTGTTCGCTTCAAGCTTCATTGTCCCCGCGCCCAATCAGTTCATCATCGCCGAGCTTTCGGCAGTGCGGAAGGTTGCGATGGTAGGCATTGTTGTATTCGAAGGCTGGATTCTCTGGAAGGTGATTGGTGCCGTCTATCGTCAGAATGCCAATGCCAAGACGCTCGAACGCGAATTTGCGATGCCGGAATGGATTGCCAAGCTGATGGTGCTGGAGGCGAAGTTCTGGAAGGCCGTCTGGGCATTCCTGCGCCGCAAATGACCTTCGCCGCCACCATCCTCACGCTCTACCCGGAGATGTTCCCCGGGCCGCTCGGGCACTCGATCGCAGGGCGCGCGCTCGCCGATGGCAAGTGGGCCTGCGAGACGGTGCAGATCCGCGACTTCGCAATCGACAAGCACCGCACGGTCGATGACACGCCTGCGGGCGGCGGGGCGGGGATGGTGCTCAAGTGCGATGTGCTGGCGCGGGCTTTGGATAGTGTGATCCTCCCCGGAACGGGGAGGGGGACCAGCGTAGCTGGTGGAGGGGCACCCTCGGCTGTTCCGGATGTTCGAGTAACGGATCATCCGCACCTGCCCCTCCACCTTCCTGCGGATGGTCCCCCTCCCCGTTCCGGGGAGGATCGCCCCATCCTCGCCATGACCCCGCGCGGCAAACCCATTACGCAGGCGCGTATCCGCGAGCTCGCGGCGGGCCCCGGCGTCGTCCTCATCTGCGGGCGGTTCGAGGGTTTCGATGAGCGCCTGTTCGAGGCCCGCCCTGACATCGAGCAGGTCTCCCTCGCCGACATCGTCCTTTCCGGCGGCGAGATGGCGGCGCTCACCCTCCTTGACGCTTGCATTCGCCTCATTCCCGGCGTAATGGGCGCGGCCTTGAGCGGGGCTGAGGAGTCGTTCGAACACGGCCTCCTCGAATATCCGCACTACACCCGACCTCAGACATGGGAAGGGCGCACGATCCCCGAAGTGCTGCGATCGGGGGATCATGCGAGGATCGCGGCGTGGCGCAAGCAACGCAGTGAGTACGACACACGGTCACGCAGGCCGGACTTGTGGGAGCGTCATGAGGGCGCTCGGGTCCAGCCTGCCTCTGGCGCGCGGCGCAAAACTAAGGAACCGGACCAGTGAACCTGATCCAGCAGATTGAAGCCGAAGAAATCGCCAAGTCCGGCAAGGACATCCCCGAATTCCGCGCGGGCGACACCGTGCGCGTCGGCGTGAAGGTGATCGAGGGCAACCGCGAGCGTGTCCAGAATTATGAAGGCGTGGTGATTGCGCGGTCGAATCGCGGCATGGGTTCGAACTTCACCGTGCGCAAGATCAGCTTCGGCGAGGGCGTCGAGCGTGTCTTCCCGCTCTATTCGCCGATCGTGGAAAGCATCACCGTGGTGCGCCGCGGCGTCGTGCGCCGGGCCAAGCTCTATTACCTGCGCGGCCGCACCGGCAAGAGCGCGCGGATTGCCGAGCGCAAGGTCAACGCGCCCAAGGCTTGAGGCTTCTCGGCCAGCGAATTTGCAAAGGGCGGCTCTGCAAAGGGCCGCCCTTTGCGTTTGTGCCTTTGCATTCCCCTCAAATTCTCGTCATTGCGAGCAACCGACAGGTTGCGCGGCAATCCATGGTGCTCCCTGGATGGCTTCGCTTCGCTGGCAATGACGAGGTTGAACTTGAAATGCGCTCGCTGCTTCTGGCTGCCGCCTTGCTGTCTGCTCCCGCACTCGCGGAGGCTCCCGTGACCACAGATACCGCCACCCTCAGCTTTGAACGCGTCTTCGCCTCGCCCGGCCTCGATGGCCCCGCGCCGCGGCAGGTCAAGCTGTCACCCGATGGCCGCTTTCTCACGCTGCTGCGCAACCGGCCCGAGGAGCGCGAACGCTATGATCTGTGGGGCTACGACATCGACACCCGCGAATGGCGGATGCTGGTCGATTCGCGGGCGCTGGGGTCGGGGCGCGAGCTGTCCGAGGACGAGAAGATGCAGCGCGAACGCGCCCGCGTCGGCAGTCTCAAGGGGATCATCACCTATCAATGGGCGAGCGATGGATCGGGCGTGCTGGTGCCGCTCGACGGCGACCTCTACCTCGCAAAGCTCGATGGCACGGTCACGCGGCTGACCGATACCGAGGGGACCGAGCTCAATCCCCAGCTGTCGCCCAAGGGCGCAATGGTCAGCTTCGTGCGCGACCGGCGGCTGTGGGTCGGCCCGGTCGGGGGCACGGCCCAGCCGATCACCCCGCAAGAGGGAGAGACCATCCGCTGGGGTGAAGCGGAATTCGTCGCACAAGAGGAGATGGCGCGGCTTTCCGGCTACTGGTGGTCGCCCAGTGACGACCGCATCGTTGTCCAGCGCACTGACGAGGCCAGCGTCGGCATTGTCACCCGCGCGGCAATCGGCGCCAAGGGCACCAGGGTGTTCGATCAACGCTATCCGGCGGCGGGCACCGACAACGCCGTGGTCGAGCTGTTCGTGATGAACCCCGATGGCTCGGATAGCGTCAAGGTCGATCTCGGCCTCGATCTCGACATTTACGTGGCCCGCGTCGACTGGGCGCCCGATGGATCGGCGATCTACGTCCAGCGGCAGGACCGCGCGCAGACGAAGATCGACATGCTGCGCGTCGATCCCGCGACCGGCGCGTCGCAGGTGTGGTTCACCGAAACCGCCGCCCGGCCCGATTACTGGGTGAACCTTTCTGACAATTACCGCTTCCTGAAGGACGGCAGCCTGCTGTGGTGGTCGGAACGCGACGGCTACGGGCACCTTTACCGCTATGCTGACGGCCGGTGGAGCCAGCTTACGCGCGGCACCTCGCCGGTCACTTCGCTGGTGGGCGTGGACGAAGGGGCAGCCACGTTCAACTTTCAGGCGACCTTCGATGTCCTATCCCAGCAGATCTACCGCGCCCGGCTCGACGGGACGGGCGAGCCCGCACTGCTGACCGATCCCGCCTTCACAAATGCCGCCAGCATGGATGGCGCGGGGCGGCTGCTCTATGTCACCCGCTCAAGCCCGAACCAGCCGCCGCAGTCCTATCTCGCCGCGCCCGATGGCACGCAGGTCGCGTGGATCGAGGAGAACCGGGTCGAGGGCGCGCATCCCTATGCCCCCTTCCTTGCCGGCCATGTCACGCCCGAATATGGCACCATCGCCGCCGAGGACGGCACGCCGCTCCACTGGATGATGCTCAAGCCCATGATGCAGCCGGGCAAGCGTTACCCGGTGTTCTTCAACCACTATGGCGGCCCGGGTCCGCAGATGGTGACCAAGGGCTGGGGCGGGGCGCTGGCGCAGGCGATCGTGGACAAGGGTTACATCTATTTCGTGCTCGACAATCGCGGATCGGCCAACCGCGGCGTCGATTTCGAGCAGCCGATCTACCGCGCGATGGGCGGGGTCGAGGTGCGCGACCAGAAGGCGGGGGCGCTGTTCCTGAAGGCGCTCGATTTCGTCGATCCCGACAGGATCGCGACCTATGGCTGGTCCTATGGCGGCTACATGACGCTGAAGATGCTCGAGGCCGATCCGGGGCTTTATGCGGCGGGCATCTCCGGCGCGCCGGTGACACGGTGGGAGCTTTACGACACCCACTACACCGAACGCTACATGGGCGATCCTCGCGAGGTGCCCGAGGCCTATGCCATGGCCAGCGCCATCCCCGATGCGACGAAAATCACCGATCCGCTGCTGCTGATCCACGGCATGGCGGACGACAATGTGGTGTTCGAAAACTCGTCTGAACTCATCGGCGTGCTTCAGGAAAACAACGTCGCCTTCGAGATGATGCTCTACCCCGGCTACACCCACCGGGTCGGCGGCGAAAAGGTCAGCCCGCATGTGTGGAACAGCATCTTCCGATTCCTCGAGGCGCATGGGGTAACGCCGCCGGAGTGAAACCCGCGCTTGCGCTCCGGGCCGGGGACGCTATCTCGCGCAGCCAAGGTCCAAGGAGAACGGCAAGTGGGTTACCGGGTGGCAGTGGTCGGCGCGACCGGCAATGTCGGACGCGAAATGATGCAGGTGCTCGCCGAGCGCGACTTCCCCTGCGATGAAGTCGCCGCGGTCGCCTCGGCGCGTTCGACCGGCACCGAGGTCGAATTCGGCGACACCGGCCGGATGCTCAAGTGCCGGAATATCGAGCATTTCGACTGGGCGGGCTGGGATATCGCGCTGTTCGCGGCAGGTTCGGGCCCGGCCCGGGAATACGCGCCCAAGGCGGCGGCGGCCGGGTGCGTGGTGATCGACAATTCCTCGCTCTACCGGATGGACCCTGACGTGCCGCTGGTCGTGCCCGAGGTGAACCCGGACGCGGTCGACGACTATGCCAAGCGCAATATCATCGCCAATCCCAATTGCTCGACCGCGCAGCTGGTGGTGGCTTTGAAGCCGCTCCACGATGCCGCCACGATCAAGCGCGTGGTCGTGTCGACCTACCAGTCGACCTCGGGCGCGGGGAAGGCCGGGATGGACGAACTCTTCGCCCAATCCCGCGCGATCTTCGTGGGTGATCCGGTGCAACCTGCAAAGTTTACCAAGCAGATCGCCTTCAATGTCATCCCGCATATCGACGTCTTCCTCGACGATGGTTCGACCAAGGAAGAATGGAAGATGGTGGTCGAGACCAAGAAGATCCTCGATCCGAAGATCAAGCTGACCGCGACCTGCGTGCGCGTGCCGGTGTTCGTCGGCCATTCCGAAGCCGTCAATATCGAGTTCGAGAACGAACTTTCTGCCGAGGCCGCGATGGATATCCTGCGCGAGGCGCCGGGCGTGATGCTGGTCGATAAGCGCGAGGATGGCGGCTACATCACCCCGATCGAATGCGTCGGCGACGCGGCGACCTTTGTCAGCCGCGTGCGCGACGATCCAACCGTGGAGAATGCGATCAGCCTGTGGTGTGTTTCCGACAACCTGCGCAAGGGCGCGGCCCTGAACGCGGTGCAGATCGCCGAGCTGCTCGGGCGGCGGCATCTGAAGAAGGGATGATGGCAATGCGGCTTCGACTGGCGCTGCTCGCTGGCACCTTCGCGCTCGCCGCCTGCGACAGCGGCGAGGTGCCGAGCCCGGCAGAACGCCGCGAAGGAAATGCGCCGAGCCAGAGCGTCGCCGCCAATCAGGTGGAACTGCGCGCCGAAGGCCTGGTCGCGGGCAGCGAGGCGTTCTATTTCGCCGCCGGGCAGAACGAGGTCGAAGCCGCGCTCGCCAAGGCGCTGGGCGCGCAGATGCGGACCGGCGCCAACCCGGAGTGCGGGGCTGGGCCGATCACCTTCACCGATTTTCCCGGCGGGCTGACCGCGCATTTCCAAGAGGGTCGCCTGGTGGGCTGGAACTGGCACGCGCCGCAGGATGGCGACAGCGCTGCAAGCGGGACCGTGAAGCTTGCCGGCACGGTGCAACTCGGCACGCCGCGCAGCGTTGTCGCGGCCGCTGCGGGCTATGCCGCGGTTGAAAACAGCACGCTGGGCGAAGAATTCGCGCTCGGCAAGGCAATTGGCGGCTTTATCGGCGACGATAAGGTGGAGATGCTCTATGCAGGAACCCAATGCTTCTTCCGCTGAGGCGCGCATGACCTTGCACGCCGATCTCTTCTTCAGCTTCCGCTCGCCCTATTCGTACCTTGCCATTGGGCGCTACCGCGCGCTGGCGGCGGAGTATGACCTCGCCATTGCCCTTCGCACCGTGCTCCCGATCGCGATCCGCGATCCTTCGATTTTGTTCACCGGCAACCCCAATGTCGGGCGTTACATCTTCATTGATGCGGCGCGTGTCGCGCAGATGTTCGGCATTCCCTATCGCTGGCCGCGGCCCGATCCGGTTGTGCAGAACATGATGACGCGAGAGATCGCGGCCGATCAGCCGTATATTCACCGGTTGTGCCGCATGGGGCAGGCGGCCGAGCGGGCGGGGCGAGGGCCGGCCTTTGCCGACGAGGTCAGCCGCGTGATCTGGTCGGGAACGGTCGATGACTGGCACGAGGGTGATCACCTCGCCGCCGCCACCGCGCGCGCGGGCCTCGATTTCGCCGCGCTCGAAGCCGAAGCGGCCGATGATGCTGCGGCGCTGGACAAGGAGATCGAAGCTAACCAGACCGCGCTCGAGGCGGCGGGCCACTGGGGCGTGCCGACCTTCGTGTTCGAGGGCGAGCCCTTTTTCGGGCAGGACCGCATCGCGATGGCGAAGTGGCGCATGGAGCAGAAGGGCTTGGAGAAGCGATGAAGGGCGAACTTACCGGCAGTTGCCTGTGCGGCGTGGTGCGCGACACCTTGCACGAAGGCCTGCGGATGAACCCATATGCCTGCCATTGCACCGATTGCCAGAGCCGCACCGGTAGTGCGTTCTCGGAACACATGCTATTCGCGCTCGCCGATCTAACGATCACGGGCAAACTGGACGTTGGAGAATATGACCAACCCAGCGGCGCGCATTCGCGCATTTACGGTTGCGCCAGGTGCAAGGCACGGATTTACGCCACCAACGACGCGCGCGAAGGCATGGCGAGCCTGCGCTGCGGCACGCTCGACACCAGCGCGTCATTCGTGCCCGCCGGGCACGTGTGGGTGAGGAGCAAGCAGCCATGGATCGGCCTGCCCGAAGGTGCGAAGGTGATGGACGAACAGCCGCGCAGCATCGAGGATTGGGTCGCCTTCGTGGGGCTGGCATGAGCGCGGGCCAAACCTCCCGCTTCACCAGCTTCGACGGCACCCGGCTTGCGATCCACAGCGCGGGCGAAGGCCGCCCTGTGATCCTGCTCCACGGCCTGTTTTCCTCTGCCCACATGAACTGGATCAAATGGAACCATGCCGAGCGGCTCGCGGCGGCGGGCTTCCGGGCGATCATGCTCGATTTTCGGGTGCATGGGGACAGTCAGGCACCGCATGATCCTGCCGCCTATCCTCCCGGCGTGCTGGTGCGCGATCTCGCGGCGCTGATCGACCATCTGGGGCTTGGCGAGAGTGAGTACGATCTGGTCGGCTTCTCACTGGGTGCGCGCACGGCGGTGCATGGCTGCGCGAGCGGGGTTCTCGCACCGCGCAGACTGGTTCTGGCCGGCATGGGGGTATCAGGCCTTGCCGACTGGAAGCGCCGCAGCGCTTTCTTCACCCGCGTGATCGACGAGTTCGACACCATCACCCGCGACGATCCCGCGTGGCTTTCTCGCCAGTTTCTGAAGTCGCAGGGGGTGGACCGGGTCGCGGCGCGGCTGCTTCTCGGCGGGTTTGAAGACCTCGATCTGGCGAGCCTTGCCGATGTCGCCGCCCCGGTTCTGGTGATTTGCGGTGAGCGCGATACCGACAACGGCTCGGCGCGCGATCTTGCCGCGCTGCTGCCCGATGCCCGCTACGAGGAAATCCCCGGGGGGCACCTCGACAGCGCCACCAAGCCGGAGCTTGGCGCGGGGATCGTCGGATTCCTGACGGCTTGATTCCGGCCGCGTCGCGGTCCAAACCGCTGCCATTGTCACACAATGGACTGACGGGATTGATCGCATGAGTTTTTCTGCCTCCCTGCTGCGCTGCGCCGCCGCCTCGCTTGCCATCGCACTCTCCGCGCCGCTTGCCGCCGAGGATGCCGCCGCGCCCGCGCCCGCAGACGCCCCGGCCAGCGCCGACACCCTGACCCCCGAAAGCGCACGTGACTGGATCGCCGCGGTCGAAGCCGATTATGCCGCGTTCTCGGAGGAATATGGGCGGGTGTCGTGGCTCAATGCGACCTATATCAACCATGACAGCGATGCGTTGGCCGCGAGATACGGCGCGCAGTTGACCCTGAAGCAGGTCGCCTTCGCCAAGGAGGCCGCTCGCTATGCCCAGATCGCCGGGCTCGATCCCGAAACCCGGCGCAAGCTCGACATGCTGCGCAACGGCATCACCCTGCCAGCCCCCGCCCGCGCCGGTGCGGCCGAGGAGATGAACGAACTCGCGACCAAACTCGGCTCGGCCTACGGGCGCGGCAAGGGCACCTTGAACGGCCAGCCGATCAACGGCTCGGACATCGAGGCGGAGATGGGCAATCTCGAGCGCACGCCGCAAGAACTCGCCGAGATGTGGACCAGCTGGCACGACAATGTCGGCGCGCCGATGCGGTCCGATTACACCCGCATGATCGGGATCGCGAACGAAGGCGCCAAGGAACTTGGCTTTGCCGATCTCGGTGCGATGTGGCGTTCGGGCTACGACATGAGCCCCGAGGAGTTCGCCGCCGATACCGAGCGCATGTGGCAGGAGGTCAAGCCGCTCTACATTGCGCTCCACACCTATGTCCGGCGCAAGTTGAACGAGAAATACGGCGACGATGTGCAGCCGCGCACCGGGCCGATCCGCGCCGATCTGCTCGGCAATATGTGGGCGCAGGAATGGGGCAATATCTACCCGCTGGTCGCGCCCGAGGGCGCCGGCGACATCGGCTATGACCTGACCGAGCTGATCGCGAAGAAGAACCTCGATGCGGTCGCCATGACCAGGGTGGGCGAGCAGTTCTTCTCCTCGCTCGGCTTCGCCCCGTTGCCCGCCACGTTCTGGGAACGCAGCCAGTTCACCAAGCCGGCCGACCGCGAGGTGGTGTGCCACGCTTCGGCCTGGAACATCGACAATCTCGAAGATCTCAGGATCAAGATGTGCATCAAGCCCAATGGCGATGACTTCATCGTGATCCACCACGAGCTCGGCCACAATTACTACCAGCGCGCCTACAACAGGCAAGATTATCTGCATTTGAACGGGGCGAACGACGGCTTTCACGAAGCGATCGGCGACATGATCGCGCTGTCGATCACCCCGGAATACCTGGTGCAGATCGACATGCTCGATCCCGGCGATGTGCCGAGCGCCGACAAGGATATCGGGCTGTTGCTGCGTCAGGCGATGGACAAGGTCGCGTTCCTGCCATTCGGACTGCTGCTCGATCGCTATCGCTGGGGCCTGTTCGACGGGTCGATCCCGGAAGCGGCGACCAACACCGCGTGGAGCGAGCTGCGCCGCGAATATCAGGGCATCGTTCCGCCGGTGGAACGCGATCCGGCGGGGTTCGATCCGGGCGCGAAGTATCACATCCCAGGCAATGTCTCCTACACGCGATACTTCCTCGCGCGACTGTTGCAGTTCCAGTTCTACAAGGCCGCCTGCGATGCGGCCGGGTGGGATGGGCCGCTGCACCGCTGCTCGTTCTACGGCAACAAGGACGTCGGCGCGAAGCTCAATGCGATGCTCGAACTGGGCGCGTCCAAGCCGTGGCCCGATGCGCTCGAAGCCTTCACCGGCGAGCGGCAGATGAACGGCACTGCGATGGTGGAATATTTCGCCCCGCTGATGGCGTGGCTCGAAGAGCAGAACAAGGGCGAGGACGCGGGCTGGTGAGGACAGCGGGGGCAGCGGCGATCCTGACGGCGCTTATCGCCTGCGCGCCGGTGGACGCGCCGAAAGGGGGATCGGCAGGTTCGGCGGCGCCGACCCTGTTCGTTGCTGCCAAGCGCGGCAACACGCTTGCCAAGGTCGACCTTGCAAGCGGCGAGGAACTGCTGCGTCGGCCGAGTTGCACCAACCCACACGAACTGGCGACTTCGCCCGATGGCCGCCACGTCGCGCTTGCCTGCTATGGAGGCACGAGCGTCGACATCTTCCTGACCGACACGCTCGAACGTGTCGAGACCATTGATCTGGGTGCCAATGCCCGCCCGCACGGGATCGTCTGGCATCGCGGCGGGGACATCTTCGTCACTGCCGAGGGACGGCGTTCGATCTTCCGCATCCGCGCGCCGCTGACCGGGGCGTCGGCGCTGGAGGAACATGGCACCGGCAAGGACGGTAGCCACATGGTCGCCGTCAGCCCCGATGCAGCGACCGCGTGGACCACCGATCTCGGCTCGCGCAGCGTGACGCGCGTCGATCTCGCCGCGGGCCGCCCCCCGCTCTCGGTCACGGTGGGCGAGGAACCTGAAGGGATCGCGCTAGCCCCGGACGGCACAACCCTGTGGGTTTCGGCGCGCGGTTCGGATCAGGCCTTCGCGCTCGACCCGCAGACGATGGTGGTGCGCCACAAGGTCGAAACCGGCCGCTTCCCGCTGCGCATCGCGGTCCGCCCGCAAGGCGATGTTGCGGTCACCTCCGATCTTGCCGACGGTAGTCTCAGCGTGATCGACACTGTCACCGCAAGGGTGATCCGCACCATCGCAGTTTCCAGCCCTGCCGAAGCCCAGGCGCGGTTTCAGGTGACCATCCTGTGGTCGGCCGACGGCAAGCGCATCTACGTCGCCGAAACCGCCAGCAACACCGTGGCCGAGGTCGACTATGCCAGCGGCGCGGTGCTGCGGCGCCTTGCCGGCGGCGAGGGCGGGGACGGGCTGGCGATCTTGCCTTGAAGCATGTGACCCCGCCCCTGGTCGTCGGTTGGCGCGAGGTCGTCAGCCTGCCTGAGCTTGGTCTAGCCGGGATCCCCGCCAAGATCGACACCGGCGCGCGCACATCCTCGCTCCACGCTCATTTTCTTGATGATTTCACCCGCGACGGCGAACGCTTCGTGCGGTTCGCGGTCGATTGGGATGGGGTGCGCCATCACTGCGAGGCGATCCATGTCGACGTGCGCGGGATCACCAGTTCGAACGGCGACCAGCAGGACCGCTTTGTCATCAAGACGCCGCTGTGCATCGGTACCCTCACCTTTCGGGTGGAAATCAGCCTGGCGGATCGTTCCCAGATGCAGTTCCCGATGCTGATCGGGCGCACCGCGCTCAGGCGGCGAATAGTGGTCGATAGCGGTCGTTCGTGGCTGCAATCGCAGCCGAACGCGGATAGAGGGCACAGCCGCCGGTAAGATGCCGGCATCAAGAGGGACCTCATGAAAATCGCGATGCTGGCACGCAATGCCAACCTCTATTCGCACCGGCGCCTCAAGGAGGCGGCCGAGGCGCGCGGCCATACGCTCGATATCCTCAACACGCTGCGCTGCACGGTGCACATCGCCAGCCACCGTCCGGAAGTGTTCTATAATGGCGGCCCGGTGCCCGATTATGACACAGTGATACCGCGGATCGGGGCCTCGATCACTCAATACGGCCTTGCGATCCTGCGCCAGTTCGAAATGCGCGGGTGCTGGCCGCTCAACGAAAGCGTCGCCATCGGCCGCAGCCGCGACAAGCTGCGCAGCTTGCAGATCCTCGCCAAGCACGGACTCGGGCTGCCGCTCACCGCCTATGCCAATGATCCGCGCCAGACCGAGGAGATCATCAAGGCGGTGAAGGGCCCGCCGGTGGTCATCAAGCTGCTTGAAGGCACCCAGGGCATCGGCGTGGTGCTGGCCGAAACCACCTCGAGCGCCAAGTCGGTGATCGAGGCGTTTCGCGGGGCCAACGTCAACATCCTCGTGCAGGAGTTCATCAAGGAAGCAGGCGGCACCGATATCCGCGCGCTGGTGGTGGGCGGCAAGGTGGTCGCGGCGATGAAGCGCACTGGCGCGCCGGACGAGTTCCGCTCCAACCTGCACCGCGGCGGCAGCGCGCAGGTGATCAAGATCACCCCCGAGGAACGCTCGACCGCGGTGCGCGCGGCGAGGCGCATGGGGCTCAACGTGTGCGGCGTGGACATGCTCAGGAGCAATCACGGCCCCGTGATCATGGAGGTCAATTCCTCGCCGGGGCTTGAGGGGATCGAGAGCGCCACCGGCAAGGACATCGCCGGGATGGTGATCGATTTCATGGTCGCCAACGCCAAAGGCGGGCAGACCAAGACCAAGGGGCGGGGATAGGCGTTGAGAACGCCGTGGTCGCGCCGCACCAATGGGTGATCCCGGCGCAAAACGGGCGCATGGTCGCAGGCGAGGCCACCTCGGTTGTCTTGTCCTGCCTGCCGTTCTTGCCGCCATTCTATGGATGACATGGGTGGTCTACGCCTGCCGGTTCGAGATGGCGCGCATTCCGGGCAACCTTTCGGTCGAACACACTGTGTATCGCAGCGAACGGAATTGGGGGTTCGGACCAGGCGGCAACGAGACCGGTTTGACGCTGTATCGATTGGCCGGGAAAGATGCCGAAAGGCTGGTAAAGCTCGCGCCCGGTCTCACCACTGATGCGCGCATCCGGGCCGCGATGGGTCGTTGGCGTCAAGGCGGTGACTATGGGCGCTGGCACCCGACCCCAATCGACCCATCCACTGCGGACGAATTTGCGCGGGATGATAAACTCTTACCGGGCAATCATGTGAAGATCGACGATTTCCTCGAACGCTACGGCCATTCCATCGTGGTCGACGCGAAGATCGCGAATGACGTCGATCGGATCATCAATGCCCCGGGCGCTTACTATGCGCCGGGTCCGGGCAGCAGCCTGATCGTCGTCGCGCCGCGCGAGGAGCTCGTCATTTTCGCTTGCGCGGGATAGATGCCGCCTACCTGAACGGCGGTTCGTTGAAGGCGCGCAGTTTGCGCGAATGCAGCCGGTCGCCCTCGTCGCGCAGGCGCGCCACCGCAACGATTCCGATCTGGAGGTGCGCAGCGATGGCCTCTTCGTAGAACTTGTTGGCCTGCCCAGGCAGCTTGATCTCGCCGTGGAGCGGCTTGTCGGAAACACACAACAGCGTGCCATAGGGAACCCGGAAGCGGTAGCCCTGGGTGGCGATCGTGGCGCTTTCCATGTCGATCGCGATCGCACGGCTCTGCGAGAAGCGCTTGGCCGAGGAGGAATAGCGCAGTTCCCAGTTGCGATCGTCGGTGGTGACCACCGTTCCGGTGCGCATGCGCTGCTTAAGGTTGGCCCCCTGAACCCCCGAGACCTCCTCGGCCGCCAGCGCCAGCGCCTGCTGGACCTCCGCGATCGGCGGGATCGGAACCTCGGGCGGGAGCACCGCGTCGAGCACATGATCGTCGCGCAAGTAAGCGTGGGCGAGCACGAAATCGCCGATCTTCTGGGTCGAACGCAGGCCCCCGCAGTGGCCGATCATCATCCACGCATGCGGACGCAGCACTGCGAGGTGATCGCAGATGGTTTTGGCATTGGACGGGCCGACGCCGATATTGACCAGCGTGATCCCGCGCCCGTCCGCGCGGATCAGGTGATAGGCGGGCATCTGGTGGCGGCGCCAGGCGGTATCGTTGAGCTGGCCCTGCGCGTGGGGGGTGGCGACACGGATGTCGAGCCCCGCCGCGCCGGTCAGCCCGACATAGCCGTCCCTGCCGATCTGGGTTGCGCCCCAGTTCACGAATTCATCGACATAGCGGTGATAGTTGGTGAACAGGATGAAGTCCTGAAAATGGCTCACCTCGCTGCCGGTGTAATGCTTGAGCCGCGCCAGCGAATAATCGGTGCGCAGGCCATCAAACAGCGACAGCGGCATGTCGGTCGCCTCGACATATTCGATCCCGTCGGCCAGTTCATCGCCGATCAGCGCCAGGTCGGTCGAGGGAAAGTGGGTGGCGATGTCCTGCGGCGCGATCCCGACCATCGCTGCCCCGGCCTCCCCGTCGAGCACATAGGGAAAGGGGATTTCCTGCCGCGAGCGTTCGACTGTAACTTCGATTTCATACTCTTCGGCAATCAGTTGCAGCTGTTCTGCAAGATAGGCGGCGAACAGGTCGGGGCGGGTGAGGGTGGTGGCGTAGGTGCCCGGCATCTCGAGCCGCCCGAAGGCGCGGCTGCGATCGCGCGGGGCGCCGATCCCGGCATAGGTAAGGGTGATCTGCGGATAGGCATAGCTGCCGTCGCGGCGCCGCTGGGGATCGGGCAAGGTGCCGTCGCGTCCGAAGGCGATCACGTCGTCGCGCAGGGTTCTGACCGCGTCGCTGTAGTGCTGTTGCAGTTCGGCGAGAATGCTGGCGATATCGATCATGGCAGTTGCTCTGCTCCCTTGTTGTTATCCTTGTGTGGCAGCACCTTCGCGCGTGCGGACGCTGTTTACAAGAAAGGCGCGCAGATCATGCCGATCCGCGCGCCCGTCGCTCTTGTGCTGCGGCCCCGCCCTGGGCGGGGGCGCCCCGTCTGTCACTAGCCGTCGCGCGCGTCGAGCAGTTCGGCCGGGATTTCGCCCGGTTCGAGGGTGGTGTCGATGCGGGTGGCATCGGCTTGTTCCTCGATCGCGCGCTGTTCATCTTCGAACATCTGGGCAAGCACGTCGACGCCTTCGCTCTGCAGCTTGGCTTCGTCGTCCGAACGCGCGACGTTGGCCTTGACCGTCACCCGCACCTCGGGGTGCAGCGCCACGGTGACGTTATGCATGCCGATGTTCTTGATCGGCGCGCCGAGGATCACCATGCGCTTGTCGACGCTGTGGCCCTGATCGGCAAGGCCGGCGACGATATCGCGAACGCTGACCGAACCGTAAAGCTGCCCGGCGTTCGAGGCTGCGCGGATCAGCACCACCTCGGCACCAGCAACCGTTTCGCCCTGCTGTTCGGCAGCGACGCGGCGTTCGGCATTGTCCTTTTCCAACCGCTCGCGGTTGGCTTCGAAGGCCTTCTTGTTGGCCTCGTTGGCCCGCAGCGCCTTCTTCTGCGGGAGCAGGAAGTTGCGGGCATAGCCGTCCTTCACGGTAACGATGTCACCGATCGAGCCGAGCTTTTCGATCCGTTCGAGGAGAATGATATCCATTTCCGTGTCTCCCCTTATTTCACGATGAAGGGCAAGAGGCCGATCTGGCGCGCGCGCTTGATCGCTTGGGCGAGTTCGCGCTGCTTCTTGGCCGATACGGCGGTGATGCGCGAAGGCACGATCTTGCCGCGTTCGGACATGAAGCCCTGAAGCAGGCGCACGTCCTTGTAATCGATGCGGGGCGCATCCTTGGCCGCGAACGGGCAGGACTTGCGGCGGCGGAAAAACGGGCGGGCCATCAGTCGCGCTCCTCGCGTGCGTCGCGGCGCTTGCGCTCGCGATCGTTCTTGCGCATCATCACCGACGGGCCGTCCTCGTGTTCATCGACGCGGATGGTCATGTAGCGGATGACGTCTTCGTTGATACGGGTCTGACGCTCGAGTTCTGCGACAACATTGCCCGGGGCATCGATGTTGAGCAGCACGTAATGCGCCTTGCGGTTGCGCTCGATCTTGTAGGCGAGCGACTTTAGGCCCCAGGTTTCGGTCTTGGTGACCTTGCCGTTGTTGGCTTCGATGATTTCGGTGGCTTGCGCCGCCAGCGCATCGACCTGAGCCTGGCTCAGATCCTGACGCGCAAGAAAGACGTGCTCGTAAAGAGCCATCCCCTTGTCCTTTCATTTCCATGCCGATCGCTGGCTAATCCGGCGCAAGTGCGTCCGGGGCCCCTCCGGCTTTCTTCGATTATTCGCCGGGCGGTTCCCGTGCGAGCCGCGGCCCTTTACAGCTTTCACCGGCAATTGCAAGTCTTGTGACGCGGGAACAGCGCGGGCAGGCAAATTGTTGAACCTTGCGAATCGCGACAATGGGGGAATGACGTGCCGTCTGGATTGGTTGCGCTGCTTGACGACGTGGTGGTGATCGCACGCGCGGCCTCCGCATCGATCGATGATATCGCGTTGGCGGCCGGCAAGGCGGGAAGCAAGACCGCCGGGGTCATCATCGACGATGCTGCCGTCACTCCCAGCTACGTGACCGGGCTTTCGCCCGCGCGCGAGCTGCCGATCATCTGGAAAATCACCAAGGGTTCGCTGCTCAACAAGCTGGCGTTCCTGTTACCCGGCGCGATCCTGCTGTCGGAGTTTCTGCCGCAGGCAATCATCTGGCTGCTGATGCTCGGCGGCGCGTTCCTGTGCTATGAGGGCGCGGAAAAGGTGATGGAAAAGCTCGGCGCGCAAAAGCACGGCAGCACGCTCGAAGATGTGATCACCGATCCGGTTGCGTTCGAGAACCAGCGGGTCGCGGGCGCGATCAGGACCGACTTCATCCTGTCGGCCGAAATCATGGCGATCACGCTGGCGGCGCTCGACGTCGACGTCTGGTGGGAACGCGCGCTGGCGCTGGCGCTGGTGGCGGTGGTGGTGACCGTGGTGGTCTACGGCACCGTGGCGATCATCGTGAAGATCGACGATGTGGGGCTCTACCTCACCCGGCGGGCGCAGGCGTGGAAGCAGTCGCTGGGGCATGCCATGCTGCGGTTCGTGCCGAAATTGCTGACCTTTCTGGCGGTGGTCGGCACCATCGCGATGCTGTGGGTCGGCGGCGGGATCATCGTCCACGGCACGCACGAGGTCGGCATTGATGCGATCTACAACGTTGTCCACGGGGCTGAGGCGGCGGCGCGCGGCGCGGGCGGGGTGCTGGGC
>Ga0224722_1000653_pt1 | contig 19982 bp, 19 predicted proteins | sample Balambano_FR1_Me_FD_161646 | JGI IMG/M metagenome (GOLD analysis project Ga0224722, IMG submission 161646) | Freshwater sediment microbial communities from Lake Towuti, South Sulawesi, Indonesia - Balambano_FR1_MetaG | ecosystem: Environmental > Aquatic > Freshwater > Lake > Sediment | place... | reverse complement strand
AAAGGGATGGGACGCATCTACAATACCGCAGACTGAATATTGCTTAAGAAAACCGGGTAATGTCTCTGAGCTGAGGTGTCCTACCCGCAGGGAAAGGTTAGGGTAAGCTGGGTAGAGTGATCGGGCGGCTTCTGTAGTTACAGTTACCACATAAGGTATGTTAGCCGCCGCAAGGGCTGCTGCTAGGGCAGCGCTTTCTTGGGTGCCTCCAATCAGCCAAATGGCTTCCATTCTCTAGCCGAATTGTACTTTCATCAGTTGGAACACTTCTCCTGGTAAGGTCTTGGCCACTTTGCCACCAACGGACTGCACGCAACCCTTCCACTCGCTCAGTGGCTCCAGAAATACCTCGGTTCCCAGGTAGGTTTCCAAAATAGCCCAATTTTCAGCGATCGAGCTTTGCTCATCCACTACATCAAACACAAAGGAGCCACCAGGCTTCAGAACAGATTTAACCTGCTCTAGCACCGCTTTCCAATAATCCAACGGGTAATAGCAACTAACTCCTGTGGCAATGACCAAGTCAAACAGCTTGTCCTCATAGTTGAGTTGGTGAGCGGCACCCAATTGCACGCCTTTGAACAGTTTGGAGTTGAGTTGGGGGCCGCGGGCATTCAAAATGTCTCGTGCTACAGTGCTGATTTCCAGCCCATGAAAAACTGCCTCCCACTCGCGCCAAGGGTAAATTAGAAAACTGATACCACAGCCAATGTCTAAACAGTGCTGTTGCTTCTGCGGCTTAGCCAGTTGCCAAAAGGGTGAAGTCAGTTTAGCTTGCAGTTGCCCAGATACCCGCTCCCGAAAGATGGGCATTGCTTCCACCTCGGCGGGCAAATCAAACGGTTCGCCGCGATATTCTTGATTAAAGCGCTGGGCGATCGCCGCTGTTGTCCCTTGCCAGTCTGAATGAGCGCTCAATCCACCGAGATAGCCGCCAGACACTACGGCACTCTCAGTTTGTTTGGGTTGCTTTTTGGCCATGCTTAAAATCGTTCGCGTTTGCCTGACAGAATCAAGTGTTGTTCCATCTTCTGCCAGTGTTGCCTGAGTGTAGCCCTTGTGCAGATAGGTTTAACCTTTGAGGGCTTTGGTAAAGTTCTGGCGGTAGGACTTGTTGAACAACAACACTGGCCACAACAAGGCTAAGGGCAAGCGTCCCTGACTAAAATTTGTGCGGCGGAAACCCGACAAGAACTTCCAGATGCCGCCGATGTACACAGCGCCCAAAATAATAATTCCGATCAATTCCATCCCAAATTCTCCGGCAAAGGCTGGTTGATATAGTCTACTAAGAATCAGAGTTGGTGCGATCGCGCCAGTGCTAACCTGATTCTCGCTAGTTATGTTCTAGCTCACTCTTGGCCAATTCGGAGTATCTTTACTGGCATGTAACAAGGTATTTACTAAACCCTTTGCGGGCTAGCATTCCACTGTCGTGAACGATACGCTAGGGTCATTACCTCAGTAATCCGAGCCACTCGACTAAAAAATAGGTTAGAGCATTATCACCAGTTTGCCTCGGTCATTTGAGGATGTCTACCTGCCTGACCGAGGTGGTGATTTTCTCATTAGTTACTGGGTAATGCCTCAGTCCTAGTTGACATCGTTAGCCCAACCTAGCGATCGCCATTTTTCGTTCACATTACACCATTTTTAGGATGGATGACCTATGCGAGCAGTTCTCATGGCAGGAGGTTCAGGAACGCGCCTGAGACCGCTAACGTGCGATCTTCCCAAACCGATGGTGCCAATTTTGAATCGCCCTATTGCCGAACACATTATTAATCTACTCCGGCGCAACTACATCACGGAAGTTGTAACAACACTGCACTACCTGCCCGATGTCATGCGGGACTATTTCCAGGATGGCAGTGACTTTGGCGTGCAAATGACCTATGCCGTGGAAGAAGACCAGCCACTGGGCACCGCAGGCTGTGTCAAAAACATTGCTGAACTATTGGATCAAACTTTTTTAGTTATCAGCGGCGATAGCATTACCGATTTTGACCTGCGGGCAGCGATCGCCTTTCATCACCAGCGCCGAGCCAAAGCTACGCTGGTTTTGACTCGAGTGCCCAATCCGCTGGAGTTTGGTGTAGTCATCACTGACGAGCAGGGACGGATCAACCGCTTTTTGGAAAAGCCTTCCAGCAGCGAAATCTTTTCAGATACGGTCAACACTGGTATCTACATTCTGGAACCAGAGGTGCTGAAGTACCTACCTGATAGCCAAGAAAGTGATTTTTCCAAAGATCTATTTCCATTGCTACTCGAAACAGGTGAGCCCATTTATGGCTATGTGGCCGAGGGCTATTGGTGTGATGTTGGCCATTTGGACACTTACCGCGATGCTCAATACGATGCCCTCCAGCGCAAGGTGAAGCTAGATTTTCCCTACGAGGAGCGATCGCCGGGGGTTTGGATTGGCCAAAACACCTACATTGATCCGAGTGTGCAAGTGGATTCGCCCGTGTTCATCGGCAGCAACTGCCGCATTGGTGCACGGGTACACATTGAGGCAGGAACCGTGATTGGTGACAATGTGACTGTAGGTGCCGATGCTGACCTCAAACGCCCGATTATTTGGAATGGAGCCATTATCGGGGAAGAGGCTCATTTGCGAGCCTGTGTGATTGCGAGGGGAACGCGGGTCGATCGCCGTGCCCACATTTTGGAAGGTGCTGTAGTGGGTTCACTTTCAGGCATTGGTGAAGAAGCGCAGGTTAGCCCAGGGGTGCGAGTCTGGCCTAGCAAGCGGGTAGAACCCGGAGCTACGCTAAACATTAATTTAATTTGGGGACAGGCCGCCCACCGCAACCTGTTTGGCCAGCGAGGAGTGTCGGGTCTGGCTAATATTGACATCACGCCAGAGTTTGCGGTCAAACTGGGAGCTGCCTACGGGTCTACGCTGAAGCCGGGTTCCCAGGTTACCGTGTCTCGTGACCAACGCAGCATTTCTCGGATGGTGTCGCGATCGCTGATCTCAGGGTTAATGTCCGTTGGCATTCATGTGCAAAACCTGGAAGCTACAGCTATTCCAGTGTCACGCTCGGTAGTGCCCAGTTTGTCGATCGCTGGAGGCATCCATGTGCGGGTGCATCCCGATCGCTCCGATCACATTTTGATTGAATTTTTTGATTCCAAAGGCATCAACATTTCCAAAGCACGAGAGAAAAAGATAGAAGGTGCTTACTTCAAAGAAGATTTTCGGCGGGCTCAAATTCACGAAATTGGCAACATTGTCTACGCCAACCAGGCAATGGAAATGTATGCCGTCGGCTTTGAACGCCACATCAACATTGAAGCTCTGCGTAATAGCAGTTCCAAAGTTGTGATTGACTACGTTTACGCCGTATCGGGAGCCGTGTTGCCCCAACTGTTGGCCAAGTTTGGCTGTGATGCCGTCGTGCTCAACGCCAGTTTGACCCAAACCGCCCCAACCAATGCCGATCGCGAGATGCTTTTGACACAACTGGGGCATGTGGTCGAAGCCGTGAAAGCGACCTTTGGCGTGCAGGTGTCGGCCAATGGTGAGCAAATGATTCTGGTAGATGAAGTAGGCAGCCCCATTCGTGGCGAGATGTTGACTGCGCTAATGGCAGAGACTGTGCTCACTCACCATCCCAGAGCGACGATCGTCGTGCCAGTTCATGCCTCCAGTGCTGTTGAGCAAATTGCCCATCGCCACGACGGCAGAGTGATTCGTACTAAAGCCAACCCAACTGCCCTGATGGAAGCTTGCCAGGAAAACCCCAGCGTAGCGATGGGTGGTAGCGGTGAAATGGGGTTCATCTTTCCGCAATTTCACCCCGGATTCGATGCGATGTTTTGTATTGCCAAACTGATCGAACTGCTGACCATTCAGGAGCGATCGCTGGGGCAAATGCGTGCTGAACTGCCGCGAGTTTGCCACAAATCCTATACAGTGCGCTGCCCGTGGGCTGCCAAAGGAGCTCTGATGCGCCACTTGGTAGAAACTCACCCAGTAGAGTGTTTGGAACTGGTGGATGGTGTCAAAGTAGTAAACCTGCATAACGATAGCTGGGTGCTGATTTTGCCCGATGCTGGAGAGCCGCTGGTACACATTTACGCCAACAGCAGTACCCGTGCCTGGGTGGATGAAACGCTGCGTGAGTACCGAATTCGAGTTCAGGAGTTTATCGATCGCAGCTACGGCACTGAAACTGCCTACATCGAAGGCCGATACTAGAAACTCAGCCAGCCATTCTCCTTGCACCCACACTCATCAGGTAAGGTAGTGTAGTTACTGCCCTATCGCGAGATACTCCTATGAGTGATGCTTTTTCCCCTGAAGTTAGCCAGCGCATCTGCAAGCACATGAATGAAGATCATGCCGATGCTGTGTTACTCTACGCCCAAGTGTTTGGTGCGGTCACCAATGCGACTGCGGCTGAAATGGCTGCGATCGACGCTGAAGGCATGACCCTAACAACCCAAATTGACGGCAGCGCCAAGCCGATTCGGATTACCTTTGACCATGTGTTGCAGGATTCGGAAGATGCCCATCAAACCCTGATTGCCATGGTTAAAACAGCACGTCAACAGGCTCGTGAAACAGTTTAGGACAGCTAAAGGCAACGGCAATGACCACACGACGATCGCTAATGTTGGGGCTGCTCACAGGGTTGGGAGCCGTAGTGGGAAGCTGTGGCCGAAGCAATCGATCGTCCTCTCCCTCAGCGCCATCGGCACCCACAAGCACGGGCAACACATTGGTGTATGGCTCTGGTGGGCAACCCGTTAACCTAGAGCCAGGGAATGTCACCGATGGCAACTCCCTGATTGTGCAAAATCAAGTCTACAATCGCCTGCTGGATTTCAAGCCTGGAAGCACCCAACTGGAGCCGTCTTTGGCCATAACATGGTCGCCCTCTGCTGATGGCAAAACTTGGACATTTATCCTGCGGCAAGGGGTGCAATTTCACGATGGCAGCGAGCTCAATGCAGAAGCCGTGAAATTTAACGTGGAGCGCTGGTGGGATCCTGCCCATCCGCAGGGCTTTCGCGATGCAGGCAAGCCCTACGAAATCTGGCAGCAACTGTTTGGTGGTTTCAAAGAAACCCCTGAATCCTTGCTGCAAGAAATTGTTGTAGTCGATCCCTACACCATTCGGTTTGTGTTGCAGCAGCCCTTTGCCGCTTTTCCGGATGCGATCGGCTCTGGCTATTTTGGCATTGCCAGCCCCACTGCCATCAAAAAAGCAGGAGCCAGTTATGGCACCCCAGGATCGTTGGCTGTAGGAACTGGTGCCTTTCGGTTCAAAACCTGGGTCAAGGGCGATCGCATCCTACTTGAAAAGAATCCCACCTACTGGCAAACAGACTTTCCCAAGACTGACCAACTGGTCATTCGCTTCATTACCGACCCAGCCGCACGGCTAGCCCAACTGCGGGCTGGACAGCTAGACTTTACGGTGGATTTGACACCCGACCAAAAGAAAGAGATAACCAGCGACCCTAACCTCAAGGCCATTAACCGACCGTCCTTCAATGTGGGATATCTAGCGCTGAATCCGTCCTATGAGCCGTTGGCCGATGTGCGAGTACGGCAGGCGATCGCCCACGCCATCAACCGTCCCGCGATCGTGCAAGCCTTTTGGGGAGAATTGGGACTACACGATGCCCATTTTTTACCACCCAGTCTGGCTTGGGCTCAGTCTACTCGCCTTAGCGCCTACCCCTTTTCTCCTCAAAAAGCCAAGCAACTGTTGCAGGCAGCAGGCTACGACAACGGGTTTGATCTGGATCTCTGGTACATGCCGGTATCACGACCCTACTTTCCCAATCCCAAGCCGATCGCCGAAGCGTTTGCTGCTGACCTCAGCGCCATTGGCATTCGTGTAAAGCTGCAAACCAAAGACTGGGCAGCCTACCTGGCCGATCGCCGCAAACCACCGGGCTATTCTGCCTTTATGCTGGGGTGGACGGCTGACTACGGTGACCCTGATAACTTTTACTACGCCCACTTTAACCCTGGCGCTACCGATGACTTGGGCAACTGGAGCGACGATCGCCTGACCCAACTGCTGGATCAAGCCCGTGCCATTACCGATCAAACCCAGCGCGGCAAACTCTACGCCGAAGTTGACGAAATTCTGCATCGAGAAGTGTTGCGCTTGCCGATCGTCCACTCCCAGCCGCTTCTAGCTCAGCGCACCAACATTTTCAACTGGATTCCCAGCCCGTTGGGGGGTGAGCCCTTTGAGGCGATCGCCAAATCCTAGGGCACCCAAATCGGAACCAGCGCTTGTTCGGGTAGCGCATCGCGGAAGCGACCGCCATCACTGAGAATTACGGTCATTTGCAAGCCATAGCCCGACTGCACCGGTAAATCAGCCCAGGGCACCATTAGTTCCAAGCTGCTATCTAGGGCAAATTCTGCCTGGGTAGCCGTGGGTTGCCAGGGACGGCGATCGCTAGCGGCTTGTAACCACAACGTTCCTGTCAGTAAGTTCAACCCCAAATGCTTGTGAAAACGATAGTTTAAAGGGGCTTCGTCGGGTGTCCCAGCGATCGACACAGGACTACTAGGATGATCTTGGTCGGCATAGAACCAAAGCAGATTCACCTCCGGTGGTAAATCGGCTCCGGGCTGTGCACCCTGCTTAAAATCCAACCGCACAACTAACTGATCTGGATTGACCCCATACAAAATTCGCTGCACTATGCTGCTGCGGTGCATGGTGCCACGAGCCCCGCCAATTTCAATGCGTCCGGCACGGTTCCAGTCTGGATGGTCAGCCCGCCCATTAATAGTTGGCGTAATGAAGCCTTCCGGGGGGCGATCGCTGAGATGAGAGTGTAGCTCAACAGGATACCGAACACCAATAGGCACAGGTTCATTCAGAGCTTGGTACAACGCAGCAAGATGCTCACGGAACAACTGGTCAAACAAGGCATCGTGACTAGAGGAATGCCCTTCTCCAAACCACCAGAACCAATCTGAGCCTTCAGCCGCATAAAGTGCCTCCCAGGCATCAGGATTGGTTTCCTCTGAGGCTTCTGGATGGTTAGCCAGGGTTTGACGAGCCGCCGCCAACAAATCCCAAGCCCGGTTTTTGGCCGGATCGCCAATCCAGGTAGTAAAGTTGGCATCTACCCAGGATCCGCTGTGGAGTTGGTCGCTGGGCAGGACGGCTGTAGCTGGATACTTGTCCAAAAATTCTGATACGGTGACCAGTTGCAAATCAGGCCGATCGCTCAGCAAGCCATACAACGCCTGCAAAAAGGGCAAACCATCTCGTTCGTAGTATTCCCAGCAGTTTTCTCCATCCAAAGCAATAGTCACCAACCACGGTTCTTCCAATCTAGTGCTGCCACTGGGTTGGCGCTGCTTCAGTGCGTAGCTAATGCGATCAAACTCGCCTACGAGCGATCGCGCCGCTTCCTCAGGAGGCATGGCACTGTAGGTGAAACCCAGCAGGTCTGATAGCCGATGGTCACGAAAGACGATCGCCAAATCTCCTTGGATGGTTTCCAGGCGGTAGGGTTGGTAGAGCAATTCGGGGTGATGCACTAACCCAGCCTCATCCCGGCTGAAAAAGCGCTGCAAGGTATTGCCCAATATCCCCTCGTCAGAGCAAATCCAGCGAAATCCTTGCTCAGCGATGTAGGGTAGCACGGCAGGGCTAACGGATTGTTCCGATGGCCACAAACCACGAGGTTGGCACCCAAACCGATCGCTATACAGTTCCTTTGCTTTGCGTAGATGGCGAGGAATGTCTTCTGCCCACTGAAATCTGTATTCTGGCAGTGTTATGGTCGGCAGGGCTACCCGCCCAGCATCAGTATCTGCTAGCAGCGGCAGAATGGGATGGGTGTAGGGAGTTGTCATCACCTCTAGCTGCCCAGCCTCTTGCATAGCGCGGTGTTGCGGCAAGATGCGACTAATAATTTCTCGCTGCTTGGAGTAAATTCGTTGGCGATCGCCCAGGGTAAACTCCCGTCCCTTTTGCAGCCACCCAGCAATGTCTGGATCATCCCAGAATAGTGGATCTATCCAGGCTAAGTTGTGCCACGCAGCCAGATCGCCGTAGTTAGTCAGACTCCAATGCTCCAGGCACCAGGCAGTTCCCTTTTCTTGATGCTGGTAAAACAACTCGGCATAGCGAGGGTGGGGGTCGATTAAGGTAGCGCGGTTAGCATCAAAAAAGTGGGCGATCGCAAATTTCTTTTGCTCCAAAGTTAGCTCTTCAACAGGAGTCAACGCCACTTTTAGGTAGGGATCCAAGGCTGTCCCCGCTACATAATCCTCTAGCTGCAAGATCAGAGAAGGCACCAGGTTAACCGTCTGGTGCAATCTAGGATAGTTGGCTAGCACCAGCACCAAATCCAAGTAGTCCTTAGTACCGTGCAGCCGAACCCAAGGCATCCGATAGTGGCCATCAGGATTACCGATCGTCGCACGACTTTTGTACAGAGGTTGATGCTGGTGCCAAATGAACGCAATGTAGAGAGGATGGGACATAGATCAGCAGAAATGGGAACTGGAGAGAATCGGTGTTGGTGTCATAAGCAACACCAGTAGATACCCTACCGCATTAGGCTGCGATTAGCAGTACCCATGACTGCATCCTGCTCTAGCAAATTAGATTACTTGTTCAACTTCAGCGATTTCAGGAATGAACTCGCGCAGACGGCGCTCAATACCCATCCGCAGGGTCATGCTAGAGCTAGGGCAGGAGCCGCATGCTCCCTGGAGGCGCAGCTTGACGATCGGCCCGTCGATTTCTACCAGTTCTACATTGCCCCCGTCAGCCATTAGGTAGGGGCGCATTTCATCCAGTACAGTTTCTACATTTTCAGAGGTCAGCGGTAGAGTCGCCATAGGTCACCTTATCTAAAAGACGGTTAACGAAGCGGTAATGCCATTCCATGCTAGCGTCTTGCAGGCCAACCAGAACGATTGGCTGGTTACACAGCGGCGGGTTGCAACAAGCGCACATTAGAGAAGGCAAACTCGCTGGTTGAGGGAGTGCCGTCTACATCAGTCTGAATCACTCGGCGAGTCAGGACGAAGTAGTCACCTACTTTCTCGTAGCTGTCTTCAAACTGTTGCAGACCGCCCTTTTGCTCACCAGTGACTGGGTCATGATAAACCGAGTTGTAGCGGTGAGACAGGTAGCCTTCGCCAGTGTCATGGGTGGTTTGGGTGTTGATGGTCACGACTACGTTGTGGATGTGGCGGTGCACCAAAACAACTTCGTTATCGCGCACTTTGTAGCGATCGCCCGCCGCTCCGCTAACCACCAAAATTTCCGTTGCGCCCGTCTCATCAGTTGCCCCTAATTCAAATACATTTTTGGCGTGGGTTTCTTCAAAGCTACGGCGGACTCGGTGGATGGCAATTTCCCAGGCTTGTTCTTCAATCGCCTTCTTGGCAGCTTCGTCTGCTACGTCGGTTACGTCTGCCCGCAGGTTAGGGTTGATGCGCACCTTGCCTGCATAGACCTGACCCTCTCGAATCAGGCTGACATCGGCTGTGTAGCCAGGAAAATTCTTGTCCCAGGTGTAGCGGTTTTCGTAGGCGGCTCGAAACAGGTCGCGCGCAGAAACTGGAGTTGTCATAACGGGTTCTCACGTGAAATTCCTCCCCTAGTGTAGAAGATTTGGCCAATTTAGAGGAATGTGCAATAACGTTTAGTTACTCACCTTGTCCAATCTGCTCCAATACCTCAAGAATTGCTTTAGGGGACAGGTGCTCTTTAAACCAGATGACCCGATTAGGAATGTCACGACATTGCACGCCAGCTTTTTCCAGATTTAGTCGTTCTGAAATGGCCAAAATCAAGTCATTGCGCTGGGCTTGGCGTACCTGAGAAAACTTCTTTCGCAGGTAGTCAGGTCGCCAGTAGCCGATGATCTCCAACAGCAGGGTGCGGCCATCGGGATGCACCAAGCGAAAGTCTGGAATCATAACGCTACCAGGAATGGGAATCAGATCGACTTCACGCTCTAGCCGCCAAGGAGTATTAGTTTTAGCCCAGCGATCGACCAGTCCTGCTTCTAGCAAACTGTCGTAGGGCTTGCCAGGTGGGTAATGGGTGACCAAGCCACAATCCGAATTCAGGCTAAACTGTCCAGGGCGGGATGTACCACTGTAGCTATCTTTTAATTGCAAGGTGGCGGTTAAACTCCAGCGACTGACGTGCAGCAACGCGGGCAGCATCATGGCCAATTTGACACCGTACTGGGTATGGGGTTTGAACAGACTGGTAGGCCCGTCGATCGTCAACGTAAAGCCGTGGTCAGCATCGCCTTCGATGTAGGTCATTAGCCGAAACAGCTTCAGGTAGCGAAACAGCAGCTTATACTCCCCTGGATCGTTGCGGTGGGCATTGAGCGTTACTTGGCTAGCGCGGTAAAAAATGCCCTGCACCTGAGCCAGGTTGTAGCGATGTAGTAAGGCTTCTGGGGTAGGTGGGTCAAACTGCACCAGTCGTTGGCGATCGGGTAGGTCAGCATAAAGTCCTGCCTGAACCTGCTCTGGGGCGATTTCTCGGCCTAGCTCTTGGCTTAGGCTGTCGGCCAATGCCTGCAAAATGGTCTGGGTTGTCTGGAGGCTGGGAATAGTTTGGGCAGAGCGCGTAAACACCCGTTGGCGCAAGGTGGGCGGATCTAGCGGGCTAACTGTCTCGAAGGTGCTAAACGCTTCACTCAAGAGCAAATGCACTAATCCTCGCTGCATCCGGTAATTGGTGTTGTCGCCTTCCAACTCATGCAACTGGCGATCGATCTCGCCCCGTGTTTGTCCCTGAGCGGCCTGTAGTAGACCCGTCAACTCGCTAGCCCATGCCACTGTCTCCGGGGCGATCGCCAACTGTTTTGGCACGATCGACTCACCACTCAAGCGATGGATCAGCAGTGAACTTGGCAACATGGTGCTTAAACGTCGTTGCTATCACCAATTTCTTACTGAGAATTTTTTTTAGCTATCTAACTCTGCTGCTTAAGGACAAAGCGAAAACCAGCACAGTTGAAATAGCCAATCAGCCTCATTTAGCCAATTCATTGGCACGCTGAGCCAGGGTAATGTCTAGTTGGGTGATGCCGCCAGCATCGTGAGTAACCAGGTCAATGCTGACGCGATTGTAAACATTGAACCATTCAGGATGATGCCCGATCGCCTCAGCAACAAGTGCCACGCTAGACATGAACCCAAAGGCTTCAACAAAGGTTTTGAATTTGTAGTCGCGATGGAGCTTGCCGTCTTTAAGTGCCCAGCCTTCTAGTTGGAGCAGAGCTGCTTGCAAATCATTAGGCGAGAGAACACTGGGTGCCATAGCCAAAATACCCTGAGAAGGAGCAAAAGAAATGGAACGAGCTAGTCCTGGCAACCAGGTTCCGACTAACACCACAACTACCAGGAGAACTGTGGAAATTAACTTGCCAAGCAGACGCGATCGCCCCAATTTGTTCTGCATAGTCTACTCCCGGAGCAAGCCCGCAACACGTGTCACTTTAGCGCCTGAGCGCCCATCAAGACCCAACAACCTTTTCGATCGCCGCATCCACCGAGGGTTGCAAGGAAAGAAACTGCTCTAGCCGTACCAGTTTCACTGTTTGAGTAACCCGAGGGTTGGTCACTACTTGCAGCGAACCCTCCAAACCTTGCACCTTTTTAACCAATCGCACCAGAGCACCTAGCCCAGAGCTATCCACAAAGTCAATGCTGGAAAGATCCAAGATGATATGCCTGGGGCCTTCATCAATGCATTTTTCCATCACAGCTCGAAACTTAGGCTCTGAAAATGCATCAAGTAACCCAGTGAGGCGAAACAGTTGATAGTTATCCTTGACATCGCGGGTGCCTCGCAAGCTGACGGTCAAGTCTTTCAGTGGTTCAGGAATAGAACCCTCCTCGAAAGTATGATCTATGATTCGACGCTTAAGTATACCCTTTCATGGAATGAATGGCTACTGCGATCGCAGGAACGTTTCATTTCTGCTAGAAACCGTCGCCTGACTAGGCTGTAGCCTTTTGTCGTTGCTGCCGCATCAGTTGCACAAAGCGATCGAACAGGTAGTCGGCATCGTGAGGGCCAGGACTGGCTTCGGGGTGATATTGCACGGAAAACAATGGCAAGGTTTTGTGACGGAGCCCAGCTACGGTGCGATCGTTTAGGTTCAGGTGGGTAATTTCCACATCAGCATCGGGTAGGGAATCGGCATCAATCGCAAAGCCGTGGTTTTGACTCGTGATTTCTACCTGCTGACTTAAACCACAAGGTTGGTTCAAGCCACGGTGGCCAAACTTGAGCTTAAACGTTTCTGCACCCAGGGATAGCCCCAAGATTTGGTGCCCCATGCAGATACCAAACATTGGCTTTTGGGCATCAAGCAAGGCTTTGACCGTGGTAATCCCTTCAATTACTGTAGATGGGTCGCCAGGGCCATTAGAAAGGAAGATGCCATCGGGGTTGTAGCTAAGAATTTCTTCGGGTGGGGTGGTTGCTGGAACTACCACAATGCGACAACCATAGCTGGCTAGCCGCCGCAGGATGTTGCGCTTAATGCCAAAGTCGATCGCCACCACCGTCAGCGGCACTTCCCCAGCCAAGGTCGTTGCTGGGCTAAATTCCCAATAAGTGTTGGTCGGGTCTGACCATTCGTAAACGGTGGGTGTAGACACCTCCCGCACTAAGTTTAAACCGGCCATACTGGGAGCATCTTGCACCCGCTGCAACAATTCGATTTCATCCAAAATTTCTGTAGAAATAGCACCATTCATGGCTCCCACTGATCGCAGTCGCCGTGTCAGGGCACGGGTATCTACGCCATAAATACCAACAATATTGTGCTGCTTCAAATAGTCTGGTAAAGACTGGGTAGCACGCCAGTTACTAGGGCGAGTGCAACTGTTGCGAGCAATCACGCCTTGCACTTGGGGACGGTTTGATTCTTCATCCTCAGGGTTAACGCCTGTGTTGCCCAATTCTGGATAAGTAAAGGTGACAATTTGCCCTCGATAGCTAGGGTCAGTCAACACTTCTTGATAGCCTGTCATGCCTGTGTTGAATACCACTTCACCGATCGCGGTGCCCGCTGCACCAAACGACCACCCTCGAAATACTGAGCGATCGGCTAGCACGAGTAACGCTGGTTGGGTCGAAGGAAGCACCATACTTAACCTACGTAAACAACATCGCCGAAGCATTATGCCACACTGAGAACAAGTCAATAGTTAGTCACAAACCATTGTCGCCCCCTCAACTTAACTAATACAGAACTGATATAGAGTTAATCAGCACCAACGATCGATAACGGGAAATTGGTAGTGAACCACTGGCTGCCAGCGATCGCTCTGCTCAAATCGCTACCACCTTCCAGAAACCCCGGATATTGGCCTCTTGGAGCAAGATTATTCCAATTTTTTGACATTCTTGTAAAGCAAGATGTCGTCGAATTTAGACCCCGTTGATAGCTGGAATTCATTCAGTTTCATTACTAATGGGCAGCTCTAAAGTTATCTCAGCCCAAACTCACGTTACTTTAGTACTAGTAGCCTGAGTAATTCTACTCCTGCGTTCCGTAGTCAAATTCTGTATCTAACGATATCCCATGACATCCGAATTAGGGCGTGATAGCGCTTCTGCGTCGCGATCGCGCATTTTAATTGTCGAAGACGATCCGATGATCCAGTTGGGACTGGAGCGAATCCTTTCTGCTCGCCCTGAATTTGAAGTGGTAGACATTGCCGAAGATGGCTATTTGGGAGTGCATGCAGCCAAGCAATATCAACCCAACCTGGTCTTGATGGATATTGGATTACCTCGCCTAGATGGTATTGCTGCCACCCAGCAAATTAAGGAACAGTGCCCAGATATACGTATTGTGATGCTGACTTCCCACACAGCCCAAACAGAGGTTATGGCTGCTTTGGCCAGCGGAGCTGATGCCTACTGCGTTAAAGGAGCCAGCATTGATCAATTGTTGACTGCGATCGCTGCTGCTCAAGCCGGAGCCCTCTACCTTGATCCTCAAATCGCCCAGATAGTGATGGAAAACCTGCGCCCACCGATGGCCGATTCTTGCTTAGCACAACTAACCGATCGAGAAATGGATGTGCTCAAGTTATTGGTTCAAGGCAAAAACAATACCGAGATTGGCGAAGACCTATACCTCAGTCCCAATACCGTCAAAACTCATGTCCGTGGCATTATGAACAAGCTAGCGGTAGACGATCGCGTCCAAGCGGCTGTTGTTGCCCTCCGTGCCGGTTTAGTCTAATCCTCGTATTCTCCATCTTTTGCTTCTCATCTTCTACCTTGAGTTAAGCGTCATCATCACAATCGATTCACCACAAATACTCATTGCAATCCATTGAATAAGGTACGATCGGTTAATGGTATCTACCCATTAGCGAGTAAATGGGATAAAGCATGACAAAAATTCTCCTGACGATCGCGATCTCCGACGACTACCTCGAATGCATCCTGGACGTAGCTCAAAACCTGCGGGCTGCAGGTCTCCACGTAGCTCAAATCATGGATACCGTTGGTGTTATCACTGGATCCTGCGAACCATCACGGGTACGAGCGATGGCAACGGTTGAAGGCGTTGCCAGTGTTGAAGCATCCCATACGCACCATCTGGCTCCCCCCGATGCGCCCATTCAGTAAATGGCCAAGAGACTGGCTATTATAAAGTATGTTAGCGGGGTAGCTGACAAGATTGCTGCGATCGCGGTATGGCTAGGGAGATGTATTATGGCTAATTCCCTATGGTTTCTGTTACCGAATATTCCAAACAAGATTTATCCATTGCCTCTTCTGCCACCGTATTCACTGGATTGTCTGTCTTGCTAGCCGAGTTCAGCATCGTGTCTACAGTGCTAGAAATCGTTACCTTTGTTCAAGAAGTCTTCAATGCCCGCGAAAAATATCCCAACAACTCGCTAATTCAAGCACTAACTAAGCTATTTGACTATTCCAGAACTATGTCTGCTACGGCTACAGATTCCACCGCAGATATTCCTGTATCTGAAGCAGAAGCCGCAGAAATTGTTGAAGAAGTCAAAAAAGAAGTGGAAACGGTGCAAAAAGAACGTGACGCGGCTGGTATTGTGGATTTCACCATTAACCTGTTGAATAACGTATTTGGCGGCCTCAGCCAGAAGGCTTCTCCAGAAGAAATTAGAGAGTTCAAGCAATTTCTCTATCATCTGGCAGAGCAAATCGCCAACGCAGCGGGTGAAGGGCAATTTGGCACCGGGCAAAAAATTAGCCCTGCTGAAGAAAAAGTTCTGCAAACTCTAAAGGCAACTTTAGGGGTCTAAGCTTTCCTCACTGAAGCCTGACCTAAGACAGAATTCCAGATTTCCTGACAACGGGACACACCCCTGTGGCAAGATATGGGGTTGGGGCGGTTGAGACTCCCCGGTTTATTAGTCAGGACACCACTATGCCGAATTTGACCGCAGATTCACGTTGCCAGCCACAGGCACGATCGCCCCGCTGGACTTGGTTCAGACGCTGGACACAAACTGGACTTTCGCTGGTGTTGGTGGCACTTGTATCGATCGGGCTGTGTGGTGCAAAGGACATGCGTATTAGTCGTTTGCCTGCCGGAAATCCAATTACCGATGGCAAAGCCCTGCTCCGCAATTCTTTGCCGATCGACAACCCCACCATTCGCCAACTGCAAGCCAGCCTAGAGGATATTTCTGCACAAATGCGAGCCAACCGTCGCTGGCCCCAGGTCAACAGCGATATCAGCAAGGCCAACCGCATCCTGCAACTGAAGGCTGACAACCTAGTTGCTGGCATTCCAGACAGCGCTCTGGCAACCGGCAATGCCCTAGTCGAGCAAATTAAGACTGATTTGGCCTCGCTGCAAGCGGCCACTGACATAAAAGATCGTGAACAGGTGTTGACGCTTCGAGCCAAAGTACTGGACTCTGTGGGTGCATTGGAAGAATTGATGGTGCCTGACTTCCCCTACGAAATTCCTGCTGAGTACAGTCATTTGCCTTCGCTAAAGGGACGTGCCACGATCGCATTTACTACTAACAAGGGTGACATGACTGCTGTAGTTGATGGCTACAGCGCCCCTTTAACAGCAGGCAACTTTGTGGATTTGGTTCAGCGAGGCTTTTACGATGGCTTGCCCTTCACGCGATCGGAAGAATCCTACGTCCTGCAAATTGGTGATCCACCGGGGCCTGATGTTGGCTTCATTGACCCAGACACGAAAACATATCGTGCTATTCCTTTAGAAGTGATGGTGCAAGGTGATGCAGAACCCACCTACGGCATTACGTTAGAAGATGCTGGACGATTTCGTGAGTTGCCTGTCTTGCCCTTTTCAGCCTTTGGAGCCCTTGCCTTGGCTCGTCCCGGCGATGACCCCAATGGAGGTTCCTCTCAATTCTTCTTTTTCCTATTCGAGCCAGAGCTAACCCCCGCAGGTGCCAATTTGCTTGATGGCCGCTACGCCGTGTTTGGCTACGTTACTGAAGGCAAGGATGTGCTGGACAAACTGCGAGCAGGCGACACCATCATTTCTGCCAAAGTTGTGGACGGGCTAGAAAATTTGGTACAACCCAAACTAGTTCGTGCTTGAGCCTTTGGGAGATTCATAACCTGTGGCTACCAACGCAGACGATCGCTCGTTTGAGTGTGTGGGTGACATTGGCGAACAAGGGTTGCTTCAGCGGCTGCAAGCCTATTGCCCAGTTGAGGTGATAGGGGATGATGCAGCCGTTTTGGCTTTGCCGCCTGAGCGATCGCTGGTGATTACTTCTGATGTTTTGGTAGATGGAGTACATTTTAGTGACCAGACCACCACGCCAGAAGACGCAGGCTGGCGGGCTGCTACGGCTAACTTGTCGGACATAGCCGCTATGGGGGCAACCCCTGTAGGCATTACTGTAGGGTTGGGGTTACCTAAGGAAACGCCTGTTGCCTGGGTCGATCGCCTCTATCAAGGTATAGTGCAATGCTTGCAACAGTACAACACTGTCATTGTGGGGGGTGATGTGGTGCGATCGCCCATTCGTACTCTAGCTATCACCGCCTTTGGCAGCGTCCATCCTCAGCAGGTGCTCCAGCGCAATGCCGCAAAACCAGACGATGCGATCGTCGTTACGGGTCGCCACGGCGCCTCACGCGCTGGCCTAGAACTATTGCTCCATCCTGACCAGTCTGTTAAGTTGTCTGCTGGCGATCGCACCAGCCTTATCCAGGCACACCAGCGCCCCATTCCCCGGTTAGATGTGTTGCCCATCCTAGAATCGCTAGCCAGTGATCGCCCCATTGCAGGTATGGATAGCAGCGATGGCTTGGCCGATGCTGTGATTCAGATTTGCCGAGCAAGTGGAGTAGGCGCCCGTGTCGATCGCCGCGCCATTACCTTACCCTCTGGGCTAAGCCCCTGGAAAACACCCCAACAAGCGCTGGATTGGGCTTTGTACGGTGGCGAAGATTTTGAGCTTGTTCTGGGTTTACCGCAGCCTCAAGCAGACGCTCTAGTACAAGCCTTAGGCGCAGAGGCCGCTGTGATTGGCTACTTCACCCAGGAACCAGAAATTTGGCTAGTTGATGAACCAAATCCACCCATCAGCTTGGACTTAGGCTTTGGCTTCCAGCATTTTCAATAACGAGATCCAATCTGGATGCGATCGCAAGATAAAACGAAGAAACTTCCCCCTAGTCACTTAACAAACTAGCCAAACTAACATTAGACCAGTAAACCTGAGACAGCATCCTACGGGGCAAGGGCTTCAGCCTCTCATTTGATTGATTCAACGCACAATTGTAGTTGCTCTCTCATGTTGTGTAAGTCCTCACCAAGCTTGCTTAGCTCCAGTGGTTTCCTTGGTAAAGCTATAAATTAGTCTGGTAATTTGCAATAAATATTTACTTTTATTTACAAATCGTTATACTTAACTATATTGCGCCTTCGCATGCCAAGGTTGGATGTGCCAAATGTTATGACATGCTGGCACACGTTGCAGTGAATCTTCTACCAAGGAGGATATAAAGATGCCATTTACGATTGATTCAGCCCGCAATATTTTCCCAGATACGCTGGCTGCCGACGTTGTCCCCGCCACGATCGCTCGGTTTACCCAACTAAGCGCTGAAGACCAGCTTGCGCTCATCTGGTTTGCTTATTTGGAAATGGGCAAAACGATTACCATTGCTGCCCCCGGAGCTGCCAATATGGTGCTGGCAGAAGGAACATTAAACCAGGTTCGTCAAATGAGCTTTCAGGAACAAACCCAGTTTATGTGTGACCTGGCTAACCGGGCTGACACCCCGCTGTGCCGCACCTACGCCACATGGTCAGCCAACATCAAACTCGGTTTCTGGTATCAACTGGGTCAGTGGATGGAGCAGGGAATCGTCGCTCCCATTCCAGAAGGGTATCGTTTGTCTGCTAACGCAAATGCTGTATTGCAGGCCATTCGCGAGCTAGATGCTGGCCAGCAAATTACTGTATTGCGGAACTCAGTGGTAGATATGGGCTTTGACCCTAATAAGCTGGGTAGCTTCAATCGCGTAGCTGAACCAGTTGTTCCTCCCCAAGAAGTTTCACAACGAAGCAAGGTGGCGATCGCAGGCGTGGACAACCCCACCATTCTTAGCTACATGAACAACTTGAATGCCAACGACTTCGATGCATTGATTGAGTTGTTTACGCCCGATGGTGCATTGCAACCTCCTTTCCAGCGCCCGATCGTTGGGAAAGATGCTGTCTATCGCTTCTTCCGGGAAGATTGCCAAAACCTGAAACTGCTACCAGAGCAGGGTGTTGTAGAACCTGCTGAAGACGGCTATACCCAAATTAAGGTTACCGGTAAGGTGCAAACGCCCTGGTTTGGTGCTGGCGTTGGTATGAACATGGCATGGCGATTTCTGCTTACCCCAGACAATAAAATCTACTTTGTGGCGATCGATTTGCTGGCTTCGCCTAAAGAGCTGTTAAACCTGACTCGCTAGAGTTAGCTTGGAAACGCTTCAATAAATTGTTTTAGCTGGATTAAATTGGGGAGTAAGCCATTCCTAATAGTGCCTCTGCTCCCCTTTTTGAATAGCAAAAAAATCCACCTTTGCCGTAGCAGATCTAGCCCTTCGAGTGTCAATAGTCTCTGTCTAATCTTTATCAGATAGTTGAGCAAGCTTACGAGCTTTGTGGCGTTAGCAAGTTTCCCTATCATTTGATTTGAAATTGATCTATTGATGGGTTTATAAATAAGAAAGGATGGATTAAAGCATGTTTGCAGAGCAGTTATCTGTAGCTGTATCTCTTTCTTGATATTTCATCAATTTTTTGCTGGCTCAATGTAATTTGAGTAGGCAATCTGCCAGAATTGGCAATCATTTTAGGAGATTATTTTGTAGGGTTGATTATGCAGGCGAATGCGATCGGTTGGTCTGAGTCAGAACAAAAGATTGCCTCTGAAGCGTTTCAGAAGGCTTACGAGCGGGAAACATCCACACTAATACGTGAAATTCGAGAGAGTGCAAGCCACATATCAGAACTAGAAGACATTTGGCGTTTGCACAATTTTTTGAGTGCTAGACGGCACGAAATTGATGGCAAATATGATTATGACTACTCGGCCTTGACCTTTGTCTTTGCCACGCTGGTAAAACAAGGCTGGTTGCAAATTGACGAATTGAATGGGCTAGAAAAGGACAAGTTAGCAAAAATAGCGTCTCTAGCTCGAATGTAGTCTGCTAAAGAGTTGAGCCGGCTTATTGAGTGGCTGCAATATCGATGGTCAGCCATTGGAAGGCTTACCAGTCATCCTCGCCTGCTTGGCGTTCAATTTGGGCGATCGCTAGCTTAGCCAGCACTCTGATAACCTCGGTTTCATCTTCTAGTAGGGCTTTGAGTGGTGCCAGCACAGATGGATCGCCGAGTTTCCCTAGGGAGCTGATAGCGGCTTTCCTTACTTCTGTATCACTGTCCTGCAGTGCCAGTAAAAGATGAGGTGTGGCAGGCGAGTAGTT
>Ga0224722_1000652_pt1 | contig 19995 bp, 16 predicted proteins | sample Balambano_FR1_Me_FD_161646 | JGI IMG/M metagenome (GOLD analysis project Ga0224722, IMG submission 161646) | Freshwater sediment microbial communities from Lake Towuti, South Sulawesi, Indonesia - Balambano_FR1_MetaG | ecosystem: Environmental > Aquatic > Freshwater > Lake > Sediment | place... | reverse complement strand
ACGGTTCGCCTTTTTTGACGATCGCTCCTTCTTTCACCAGCACCTGTTGGATGGTGCCCCCACTCAACGAGCGAACCGGACGGACCTGTGTGGAAGGAATCAATTCTCCTTGAGCAACCGCAACTTCGTCCACACGGCTGAAGTGTGCCCAGGCGATCGCTCCAAATACAAGCAAGCTGATACTGGCTGCGACTAGGCGTGTATACAGAGGTGGCAACTCTTGCACGGCTTTTCCTAACTCGTAGGAAAGAGAATCTTCTGGAGAGGCCAACCGTTGCTTAATTTGGCGGGATTGGGCTGGAGAAGAAGCGTCGGGGGAGGACGAAATCGAGACTTTCATGGAACCTTCGTTAACCCAAAGAAATTAGTGTTGAGACCAGGGTAGCCAAATAATCTGTAGAATGTGCGACTCCTGCTTGGAAGCTAACATTTTCCGCAAGTTTGTAATGTTTCTTTGCAGTCTTATCCCTGCTGATAGAAGCAAGGAGCAAGAGTTCCACACTACGATGAACAGTAGTTTGTCAACCCGCTACGGAGTCTTTGTCACCGTGTTGCAACTCCTGAAACCGCTTGTTCTAGGGATTCAAACATTCATCGTACCGATTTGTTTTGTGTCAGCCTGGTTGATTGTGGGCCTTACGGTTTGGAGTGTCTGGTCAACCATTCGGGACACGACCAAAAAGACGCGCCAGTTGCATCAAATTCCTTGTGCGAACTGTCAATATTTCACCAGTAGCTATCATCTCAAATGTACAGTCCATCCGACGATCGCGTTGACGGAGGAGGCGATTGAGTGTGCCGATTACGAATCGAAAGAACTGGTTCACTCGCTAGGTCGTCCTTCCCATTTCAAACGGTAGAACTGGGCCCAATTGAATTTTGAATGAATGGAGAATGCAATCGGCTGAAAAGGTGTGCGCAATGCAAAGGTTAACTGATAATCAGAACAGATAAAGTTTGCCTGACACCGGTGCATGTTGATTCGTAAATTACAGGATTGTGAAGAAATTGTGGCTGGCGATGGCACCCAGCTTAGAGAATTATTGCATCCCGCTAAGCAACCGCTGGACTTGAGATACAGTCTGGCTCACGCGATCGTGCCTACTGGTCAAACCTCTTTGCCCCATGCCCTCACCACATCAGAGGTGTATTACATTTTGAGTGGCGCGGGTGAGATGCACATTAACGACGAAGCCCGGTTGGTTGAACCGGGCGATGCAATTTATATTCCACCCAACGCCAAGCAGTTTATCCAAAACAATGGCTCGGAACCGCTGGTATTTATCTGTATTGTTGATCCGGCTTGGCGGCAACAAGACGAAACCATTTACGCCTAATCGGGGTTCGATTCTGGGAAGCGGTTGTTGGGGATTTGTTCAGCTTCGGGGCAATCTTCGGCGATCGCGGGTTCCACATTGCCCTTGGGCACAGAGGCCAGCTTCTGAGTCACCGCCCCAATGCTTTCCAAGCGCACCATTTCCTCCCACGAGCAGGTTTCATCGTCCTCTTCTGTTTCATAGCGAAGCGTGACTAGGTCGCCTTCAATGTCAAGAATTCGGGCACGTTCGATCCAGCGCTGCTGGTCCCGCAAGAAGATCCAAACCTCACGACCATCACAGCACAACTGATATATCTTGCGGTGTAGCATGATTGCTTCTCCTAAGCACTCAATTTCAAATCAATCTGGAAAAAATTGGCAACCTATCAAACTTAGCGGGTCGCTCCACAGAACGGGAGCTGAATTTGGTGAGGCGATCGCGCAGCTTCAGACGCTGTTCATGGGTGAACCCTGCTGAAACCGCTGCAGAACCCCTCGATGGGATTGTGATAAACGCATGAAGCAAGGACTGTAGCGGTGGGAAAAAAACTTGTGCGGCACACTGCCATGCCTGCGGGAGGAGACGGAGTAACCGATCTGAGAAGTGTTGTCGTGTTGCAAGAGACGATCCTTCCAATTGTGTAGGATTCAATGCTGTACTCGATATCCCAGGTGGTAAACGATCCTAATCCAGGCTGACCAAACCAGCCCTCTTAAGTATCGGATTGTACCAACTATTCTAACCATTGTTAAGTGAAGTGCGGGTTGGACGATTAGGATGGAGGGAGGGTACATAAAATTCAACATTTGTAGGATTATCCATGACGTTGCTGCACTTAAGCACCTGGACAGACGTTGAGTCTTATTTGAGTCGATCGCAGGGTCTCATTCTGCCAATTGGATCTACAGAACAACATGGCCCCACCGGGTTAATTGGGACTGATGCCATTTGTGCCGAAGCGATCGCTCAAGGCGTTGGCGAAGCTACCCAGGCATTAGTTGCACCCACCATCAATGTTGGCATGGCCCTCCATCACACGGCCTTCCCCGGCAGTATGAGTCTGCGTCCCAGCACCCTGATTCTGGTTATTCGTGACTACATTACTTCTCTCGCCAAAGCCGGATTTACGCGATTTTTCTTCATCAACGGTCATGGCGGTAATGTGGCCACTTTAAAAGCCGCATTCGCCGAAACCTATGCCGTTCTGGCCGATTTGAACTGGCCCAACGCCGATCAAGTGCGTTGCCAGGTGAGCAATTGGTATATGTGCAGTTCTGTCTATAAATTGGCCAAAGAACTATACGGCCACCAGGAAGGCTCCCACGCCACCCCCAGCGAAGTTGCGTTGACCCAATACATTTACCCGGAAGCAATTAAACACGCCAATCTCAGCCCCCAGGTTTCTCAGGATCACCGCATCTATGGGGCGGCTGATTTTCGGCAGCGCTATCCCGATGGCCGCATGGGATCTAATCCAGCGCTCGCCACCCCTGACCACGGTAAACAGTTTTATGACCTGGCCGTCAAGGAACTCAGCAACAGCTATTTGGAATTTCTAAACGCTGAATAAAGTTGTTATACCGCAGGTTCTTTCTTAATGATAGGCTGAGATGAAGACTGACATGGTAATCTCTTAATTCGAACAGCATGGGTTAATCAAACCTTTTTGCTGACACAGCATCTTCAAGCTCTTGATAAAGTTCTTCCCATTGGTCGAGTAGCCACGAATATTCGGATTCGTGCATTTCTCGTTGTCGTTTATTGAGCCATGAATGAAAACTCTCAATTAGTGAGTAATATTCATCAATTAAGACATCAATAAAAATTAAGTCGCCTTGAGAGTCTAAATAGTTTCGAGCAAGCTTTGTCCATTTATCCGATTTTAGCAATTCATTCTTGCTAAATGTAAGTCTGATTTTTGTGCTGAAGAGATTCTCTGAATCTCCAAGTGGTGAAACTCGTTGATGATGAAATTGAATTCCAATAAAAGGGAATTTATTATGCAGAATATAAGATCTTAAATCTTGAACAAATTTATTGACTGGGATATCTTTAATCTCTTGATTGATTGTATTTTGGTACTCTTTTTGAAATTGACAGTTTAAATAAGTTTCTCTGACAATATTTCTAGTATGTTCAATTAAAGCCATCGCCGAGGCAACAAAATTGAGGAGTAATCGGTAAGTTTCTTGCTGCAACGGATGGTACTGCCATCTGAGGGGCTTGTACTCAAACTGGAGTTGATAATCCATATCATCGTTAATATCCAAATGCTGCTTGAGCATCTTGTGATTCTCTTTGAATGTGTAGAAACTCAAGGATAGTTCTCTTATCTTTACATATGCTCTAATATGGAGAGAACTTTCAATCTTTTCCATCTCAAGGCGTATTGATGAGTAATTTTTTGGCATATGTGTATCGAAACAATAGTTCCTTTAAAGGCAATTATATCAGGACGCTTATTTCAGGACGCTTACGTATCTGCAAAGCAACGGCATAACAACCCGGCTGGAGCGGACTGTTGAGAGATCTTGGTGGTGTTGCAAAAATTACTTACAGCCGCTCAGCCGGAACGTTAACATATGTCTAAAGATTTGAAGCGATAGGCGTATGACAATTAGATCGTTCATTCAGCGGAAACAGGCGGCTTTTGGGCAGAGGTGCCGGTGCTGCCTAGCTCAGCTTGCCGAAGAAGATTTGTGGTAAGCGAGTAGCAGCAAGCTTTGGTTGCCTGAATCGGGAAGTGTGTCGGCTCAGGGAATGGGTACCATGGGGAGCAGGCATACTTTTCAAGCAAAACTATGGGCAACACATTTGGGCATTTGTTTCGGATTACCACCTTTGGCGAATCGCATGGAGGCGGTGTAGGCGTGGTGATTGACGGATGTCCGCCGCGATTGGAGATTTCACCAGAAGAGATTCAGGTTGAACTCGATCGCCGTCGCCCTGGCCAAAGCAAAATTACAACTCCCCGCAAAGAAGCTGATCAATGTGAAATTTTGTCCGGCGTGTTTGACGGCAAAACCCTGGGAACGCCGATTTCGATCTTGGTGCGGAACCAAGACCAGCGATCGCAGGATTATGACGAAATGGCCGTCAAATATCGCCCTTCCCATGCCGATGCAACCTACGACGCAAAATACGGGATTCGGAACTATCAGGGGGGGGGCCGCTCATCGGCGCGGGAAACGATCGGGCGCGTGGCCGCTGGAGCGATTGCGAAAAAGATTTTGCAGCAGGTGGCCGGAGTCGAAATTGTTGGCTATGTGAAGCGGATTAAGGATCTAGAAGGGAAAGTTGATCCAGAAACCGTCACCCTGGAGCAGGTAGAGGGCAATATCGTCCGCTGTCCCGATTTGGCAACTGCCGATCGCATGATCGATTTAATCGAGCAATATCGCGATCAGGGCGATTCCCTGGGGGGCGTGGTGGAATGTGTGGCGCGCCGAGTGCCGATCGGTTTGGGCATGCCCGTATTTGACAAGTTAGAGGCTGATCTGGCCAAAGCCGTGATGTCTCTCCCTGCTACCAAAGGCTTTGAGATTGGCTCCGGCTTTGCAGGGACGCTGATGTCGGGTAGCGAACACAATGACGAGTTTTACGCCGACGCAGCAGGTAAGATCCGTACCGTGACCAATCGATCGGGGGGAGTGCAAGGCGGCATTTCCAACGGGGAATCAATTATGATTCGAGTTGCATTTAAACCAACAGCCACGATTCGCAAAGCACAGCAAACCGTCACGAATACTGGGGAAGCAGTCACGCTGGCGGCTAAAGGTCGCCATGATCCATGTGTGTTGCCTCGTGCCGTGCCGATGGTCGAAGCAATGGTAGCGTTAGTGTTGTGCGATCATCTATTGCGGCAGCAAGGGCAATGCGGGGTTTTAACGATGTGAACTCACCCTGGTTTACGAAAACTCAACTGACGATCGAACAGCAGTACTTGCGAGTACATCGGCAACTGACGTTGGGGTTGTTTCTTCTCCTGGGGGTATTTTTTCTGGGCACCAGTTGGTATCACCTGGTGGAAGGGTGGCGTTGGCTTGATGCGGCCTACATGACTGTGATTACCCTAGCTACGGTCGGGTTCACGGAAGTGCAACCCCTAGGCGATCGGGGCCGCCTGTTCACGATCGTCCTGATTTTGCTAGGTGTGGTGACGATCGGGTACATCGTTAATCGATTTACAGATGCCGTCATCCAGGGCTACTTTCAAGAAGGACTGCGACAACGGCAACTGCGGCGAGCTATGGAAGGATTATCAGGACACTACATCATCTGCGGGTTTGGCCGCATGGGGCAGCAGATCGCGGCAGAATTTCAGGCGGAAGGCGTGAGTTTTGTGGTGGCGGATACGGGGATTGATCCGATTCACCTAGCGGAGGAACTGGGGTATGTTGCGTTTCAAGGCGATGCCACCCTGGATGAAACCCTCCAACACGTCCGGATTCAGCAGGCCATTTGTTTGATCGCAGCGCTACCGTCCGATGCCGAAAATCTTTACACCGTCCTGTCGGCCAAGACGTTGAACCCGAAAATTCGGGCAATCGCCCGCGCCAGCACTGAAGAAGCCCTGGTCAAACTGCAACGGGCCGGAGCCGATGCGGTAATTTCGCCTTACATCACCGGCGGCAAACGGATGGCGGCGGCAGCCCTCCGCCCCCAGGTGATGGATTTTGTGGATGGGATTTTATCCGGTGGCGATCGCACCTTCTACATTGAAGAGTTTGAACTGTCAGCCGCCAGCAATCCTTACATCGGGCAAACCCTGCGAGAAGCGCGGCTCCGCGCGCAATCGGGGGCGTTGGTGCTGGCGATTCGTCGCGTTGAAGGCACCGCGATCGTTGGCCCCAATGCTGAAACCGAGTTGATGCTGGGCGATCATCTCATCTGCATGGGCACGGCTGAACAAATTCGCCGCTTGAATCAGATTCTCTTCCCGATGCGATTAGATATGCCCCGTCCCCCGAAACAAGCTTGAGCTGATAGGCTGTTGTCGCGGCTCATTCAATCTACAATCCCAGCTACGAGTCGTTGCGGTAAACAGCCCTGCTCAAGTTGATATACATCAGGGTAAGTGAGCGATCGCCACTCAACAAAGCCAATGTCTGGATTGAAGACTTTGAGGAGCAAAGCCATCAAATTCCCGTGGGTGACGACTGCTGCTGGCTGGCGGGAATTTTGCATCACGGCTGCAATAACTGCCATACCACGCCGCATGGCAGCTTGACTGGATTCCCCACCGTTAACCTGCAGTTCCAAGTCAATAAAGGTTGCAGCTAAATGAGATTGCCAATCATCCAACGGGATTGGACTGAGGACTCGTTCAACCAAACGATCGTCCAATTCAATAGGTACCCCTAGTTGCTCGGCCAGTGGCTGCACGGATTGCCGCGATCGCGTGAAGGGACTGGAAACAATGCGTTGGATTGGGAACTTGCACAGCCAGTCGGCTAGAGCGATCGCTTGCTGTTGCCCAATCTGGGTGAGAAGTGCCTCCGGCGCTTGCCCAGTTGCTTGACAATGACGAATCAGGTAGATCGTTGAGCGGGTCACACGAGAAACAAGCCAGCATCTAATCATCAGCATCATCCGATGACAATCGGATCAACGTCAATCACCAAACTGACGTTACTGGGACAGAGGGCTTGGAGATGGTCGCGATCGGGCAATTCCGGTTTGAGGTGCAGGGGGAACTTCAGCAGCAGGTGCCAGCGATACCGCCCCGCCACCTTGAGAATGGTCGCTGGCGCGGGGCCAAGTCGTTCTACCGTCGCGGGTAGGTGGGCGGCCAGAGTCGCTGCCACTCGTTCTGCGGCCTGTTGCACGGCCACAGGGTGGGGACTGGCGAATCGCAACAGGATTAAGTGCCCACAGGGGGGATAGTGCAGCAGCGCCCGTTGGCGCAACTCGGCCTGGACAAACGCCACGTAATCTTGCTGTTGCACCGCTTGAATCACCGGGTTTTCGGGGGAGTAGGTTTGGAGGATTACCTGGCCCGGGCGATCGCCGCGGCCACACCGCCCGGCCACCTGCGTTAGCACCTGAAATGTTCGTTCACTCGCGGCATAGTCGGACAAGTGGAGGAGGCCATCGGCAGCCACAATGCCCACCAGCGTCACCTGGGGTAAATCAATCCCTTTCGTCAACATCTGCGTGCCCAAAAGGATATCAGCTTCCCCGGCGGCAAATTGAGCCAGGAGCGAGCGATGGGCACCTTTCGTGCGGGTGGTGTCACTATCAAACCGGAGGACGCGCAACTCGGGAAACAGCGTATTCAACTCCTGCATCACCCGCTGGGTGCCACTGCCAAAGTGTTTGAAGTAGCTGGAATCGCAACTGGGGCAGATTTTGGGTTGCAGTTGCACATAGTTGCAGTAGTGACAGCGCAGGAGCGGCGTGGCATCCGGTTGGGGTTGGTGATAGGTCAGGGATACATCGCAGTGGGGGCAGGTCACCACGTAACCGCAACTGCGACAGGAGACAAAGGTACTGTGTCCCCGGCGAGGTACGAACAAAATGCCCTGGTGCTGTGCGTCCAGCAGGGTTTGCAGGGCCATTTGGAGGGAGCGACTGAACAGCGATCGCTGGCCTTGTAAGAGTTCCTGCCGCATATCGACGACGGTAATAGTCGGCAGCGGCTGGGCATTCACTCGCGTCGGCAGCGACAGGTATGCAGTTGTCGGTGGCATCGTCGCCGCTTTTTTGGGGTCGCCGCTGGGGCCTCTAGCTGCCTGACTCCTGACCCAACTTTCCAGAGACGGGGTGGCCGACCCCAGCAGGAGGGGGCAGTTGGCCAATTCTGCGCGCCAGCAGGCGATCGTTCGGGCATGGTAACAGGGGGCGGGTTGCTCTTGCTTGAAACTGGTGTCATGTTCCTCATCCAGAATCAGCAAGCCAAGATGCGGTAAGGGTGCAAACACCGCCGATCGAGTCCCAATAATTACTTGAGGGGTGGGTCGCAGCATTTGCCGCCAAGTGTCATAGCGTTCGCCCTCGGATAGGGCACTGTGGTAGACTCGCACCCGTTCCCCAAACCGCGCTCGGAAGCGATCGGTGAGTTGGGGCGTTAAACCGATCTCCGGCACCAGCACCAGCACCGATTCCCCCCGCTGCAACCGGGGCGCGATCGCTTGCAAGTAAACCTCCGTTTTGCCTGACCCCGTCACTCCATGCAGCAACACCTCTGTATGGTGATCGATCGCATGCAGCGTGGTTAAAGCTTGGGCTTGCTCTGCCGTTAAAACTTTAGGCTGATCAGCGGTAAGCGGTACCCCAACTTCGGCCCGTAGCACCTCCCGCGCTTGAATCGTAATGTATTGTTTGCGTTCAAGCTGCTTCAGCGTGGTGGTACTGGTTTGGCAATGTTGCAACACATCGGTCAGCCACAACTCGCCACCCTGCCGCCGTAACACCGCCAGGACATCCTGCTGGCGGGGAGACAACTCAGTTAGGTCTGGCGCTTTCGGTGTCAGGGTCACGGCCTGCCGGAGTTTGGGGCGGATCGGCGCGGGCGGTTCCAGGTAGGATGTAACGCAACCGAGCTTGAGAAGATCCTGTAACGCGCGGTGCGCTCCCTGGACTTGTCGTTGTAAATATTGCCAGCTATAGTCGCCCGTTTTGCTCGATTGCAGGGTGGTAAGTAGGGTCTGAGCCGGGAGCGACAGGGATGCCACCACTGCTGCGTCTAGCGATCGCTGGAGTAACCGGATACGCCGTTGCGAGCGAGCCAGCAAACCGTTGGGCAGAGCCACCCGCACTACCTGCATCAGTGGCGTATGGTAGTAAGCGGCCACTCGTTGCAGCAACTGCCAGTACCCCGGTGGAAAGAAGCCAGCCTGCACAATGGCTTCCACCGGGCGAATCTGAGCCAGATCTACGGTGGGTGGCAAGGTCTGCGTACACCGAACCGCGATCGCCCCAACTTGCTGAGCCCCAAACGGCACACTTAAAATGTCTCCCGGTTGCACCGCTAGCCCATCCACCAGGCGATAGGTGAATAATCCCTGTGCCCCGGGACAATCCACCAGAACTTCAACCCAATTGGCCGCCGACTCGGCTTTGGAAGTCGATAGCGGAGAGAGAGAGAAGCAACCAACATTAGAGGCCATAGGGAATGTCCAACAGCACGGTAACCTAACAGGATTTAGACATTATACACGGTAGCGTAGTATCCATTGGCCATTCTGTGGGTCTGCTGATTGTAATCAATTGGCCTCGTAATCAGAGTTTGGCGGGGATATGGGCGGCTTGATGAGGCTCTGCATTTGAGCCAGGATGCGATCGACCAGTTGCGCCAATGACTCTGCAGGCTGAAATTGAATATGCACGTCTGCCTGAGCATAGAGCGATCGTCGTTGCCCTAGCAATGTTTGGAGTTGGGTCGTTAAGTTGCCCTGCTGCAATAATGGTCGCGTGGTATCAGCTTGCAAGCGGGCTTGCAACTGGGCGATCGGCACATCCAACCACACAATTACCCCATGCCGCAGATAGCTCCAGTTCTGCCGCTGCGTTACAATCCCACCGCCGGTGGCAATGGTTAAGCGAGTGTAGGCAGAGAGTTCCGCCAGTACTTGGCGTTCCAGATCGCGAAATCCAGCTTCGCCCATCTCCGCAAATAGTTGGGTGATGGGTTGGCCGGCGACCTGTTCAATCACGGCATCCGTGTCAAAAAATTGATAGCCCAACTGCTGGGCTAATTCCTGCCCCACGGTGGTTTTGCCCGCTCCCATCATGCCGATGAGATACACATTCAAACCTTGCAACCACTCACTCACTGTGCTGACCCCGTGCCATTCCCCGTCAGAATAGCGCAAGATCAGTCACTTTGCTGCAACCTGCGTCTGGAGCAAGGCCCCGCGAGCGCAGGCGAGACCAGTCAATCAGCTCGTGGTGCTACCGCTTGTGTCTGCTGCTCCTGGCTGGCTGCTTCGGCAGGCGGGGCGAATCCACCCCGATTCGTATTTTTTCCGGTGGCTCTCCATGACTCATTGAGCCCCATCCTCACGGCTTCGCTCTCGTTAGTCCTGGCGCGAATTTGGGCAGCCTGAAGAAAAGTTTATCAATCCCCTATGAGTCCGCTTTTTTCATCTACCGCTGCGCCTTCACTGACCCCCACCGTTGCCGCGGGAAACAGTCAAGTGCTGCATCTTGAGTCTGTCCTGAGCGACTTGCAATTGGCTCAATTCACCATTGAGCTGAGTTGTTCAGGCTTAGAATTGGTGCAGGTCTTTGAGCGATCGCCGCTGTTGCCGGGGGCGGTGTTGGTGGCCGATGGCACCTTTGCTGGGATGATGTCGCGGCGACGGCTGCTCGAGTTTCTGATTCGTCCGCGTGGGATGGAATTGTTTTTGCCAGAGCCGCTTTGGGTACTGCACAGTTATGCTCGTTACGAGCTGCTGCTGCTGGCGGGAGACACGCCAATCTTAGCCGGAGCTCAGCAAGCATTACGACGATCGCCAGAATTGCTCAGCGAACCGATCGTCGTGCAGTTGGAACAGGGGCATTATCTGTTGGATGTCCATGAACTCAACATCGCCTATTGGCAAATTCGGGGAATTGAAACTCAGGTGCGATACGAGCGCACTCAAGCGCAGATGATCCAGAGTGAGAAGATGGCCAGCTTGGGGCGACTAGTGGATGGAGTTGCCCACGAAATTCTGGACCCTGTGAGTTTTATTTGGGGCAACCTCAGCCATATCGCCGTTTACAGTCAAGCGCTGCTGACCCTGTTAACCGAGTATGAAAAATGTTTGCCTGACCCATCCCTCGAACTAGCCGGCCTGCGGGCAGACCTGGAACTGGACTATGTGCGAGTTGACTTACCCCGCGCGATCGACAGTGTCAAAACCGGAGCCGAGCGCTTATCCAAGCTGGCCGCCAGTTTGCAAAACTTTTGCCATATCGACGAAGTGCATCCCAAACCAACCAACCTGCACGAGGCGATCGATGGCATTTTGCTCCTGCTCAAAAGTCGGCTGTCCAGCGATATTCAAGTGGTCAAAGACTACGGCCATCTACCGCCCATCCTGTGTTATCCAGGCCAACTGAACCAGGTGTTGATGAACATCCTCAGCAATTGTTTAGATAGTTTGCTGAGTCAGGCAGTCAGTCAACAAGTGGATGCGGAAATGTGGCGATCGACCCCCCCCGGTTGCGCCACCGCACTGCCCAAACCAACCATTGAAATCAGAACCAAAGTTTGCACTCAACCCAACTCCACAGGCGCAGAAACTCGCTGGGTTTTGATCCAATTTGCCGACAACGGCTCTGGCTTATCCCAAGAAGCCCAACGGCAACTTTTGGAATCCTTCTCGGTGAAACGCCGCACCGAAAAAGAAACCAGCCTCGCCGTAAGTTATCAAATCATTACCGCCAAACACGGTGGCAAGTTCAAAATCCGTTCGCACAGTGTGGCCAATCAAGAATTGCGGCGATCGGCGCGGGGTGAAGCAACGCCAGAAGCTGCCCCAGTGTGTCTGGAACCCAAGTTGACCGGCACCGAGTTTGAGATTTGGCTACCACTGGGTTAGGGTCGAATCAAGGATTATCTCTCCCTCCCCACCCCCTCACCTCCTCGCCGATTCCCCAGTTAAAATACCAGGGTTATATCTTGCGGATGGTTAAACAATGACAGGTCCAATCCCGGTGTTGGTGAATGGTGCAGCAGGTAAGATGGGGCGCGAGGTGGTGAAGGCGGTCGCCGTCGCAGCAGATATGGTGTTGATGGGCGCCGTCGATCGCAGTCCGGAGCATCAGGGCAAAGATGCGGGCGAGTTAGCCGGTTGCGGCACCTTGGAAATCCCTATCACCAACGACTTTCAACCCATGCTAGCGTTTGTCTCGCAAGAGAAGGAACCGGGGGTCATGGTGGACTTCACCCATCCCGACTCGGTGTACGACAATATTCGCTCGGCGGTGGCCTACGGAGTGCGTCCCGTGGTGGGTACAACGGGTTTAAGTCCAGAGCAGATTCAGGAATTAGCTGAATTTTGCGATAAAGCCAGTACTGGCTGTTTGTTGGTGCCCAACTTTTCGATCGGCATGGTGTTGTTGCAACAGGCGGCAATTCAGGCTGCTCAATACTTCGAGCATGTGGAAATCATTGAGTTGCACCATCACCAGAAGGCCGACGCCCCCAGTGGGACAGCAATCCAAACCGCGCAAATGCTGGCAGAGCTGGGCAAAACCTTCAACCCCGAATCCGTTGAGGAAACGGAAAAGCTCTCAGGGGCACGGGGCAGCACTGCGGCAGAAGGGATTCGGATTCATAGTGTGCGTCTACCCGGCCTGATTGCCCATCAGGAGGTGATTTTTGGGGCAGCGGGCCAAATCTACACTCTGCGCCACGATACCAGCGATCGAGCCTGCTACATGCCGGGGGTGCTGCTGGCAATTCGTAGAGTCTTGCAACTCAAAAGCCTAGTCTATGGGCTGGAAAAAATCTTGTAGGAACAACCTCTCCAATTGAAGGATTTTGGCGCAAAACGGGAATGCTGAAGCATATCAATTTGAGGATTCTCTATGCGCCCCCCCCTCTCGCAGCCGCCAGTTCGCCCCAAAGTCAGCACGATGCCGCGAGCAAAAACCGAAGCTGCCGCTTACCTAGATATTTACAAACTGGTGACCGAGCGCAAACGGTTAGAGCAAGAACTCGAAGCGTTAGACCAGCGGCGCGATCGCATTTTGCGGCGGTTAGAAATTTTAAGTCATCAAACGGCAACACTTGAACAAGCTGCGCATCAATTCCGTGAAGCAACATCCGCAGCGACTCTGCCAGCGTTGACTCAGCCGTCGTCATTGAGCGAGAGCCACTTCCGTACGATTTATCTGGAATATTAACCCAACTCCGAGCTGTTATTGCCGTGCTTAGTTGGATTGGAATAAGATACATCTCCCATTGGGGAGTGGAAAGAAGCCAGTCATCTAGACTACAATCCTCCTCTAATCACTGTAGAGTAATAGAATTGAACTTCGCCTTTAACGCATTGGGTGAGTGAAAATTAGAAGAAACGTCACCTGGGTGCATGTGATATGACCTGTTGCCTCAACCCGGATTGCCAACAGCCCCAGAATCCTGATGATGCTGAGTTTTGCTTGAGTTGCGGCTCCAAACTCACGCCCGCCTTACGAGGCCGCTACCGAATTACTCGCCTTTTGGGGCAGGGTGGCTTTGGCCGAACATTTTTGGCTGTCGATGACGATCGCCTATCGGCCCGCTGTGTTATCAAACAGTTCTCGCCCCAGGTCAAAGGCACCAAATCACTCGATAAAGCCATCAAGCTGTTTCAGCAGGAAGCGGAGCGGTTAAATGAATTGGGCGAACATCCGCAAATTCCTACGCTGCAAGCCTATTTTGAACATGAAGAACGGCTGTATTTGGTGCAACAGTTCATTGAAGGCCAAACGTTACTCCAGGAACTCGCCCAATATGGTGTTTTTGGAGAACGACGGATTCGCGAAGTTTTGGCTGGAGTCTTGCCCGTCCTCAAATTTGTTCACGACCACCACGTCATCCACCGCGACATCACGCCATCAAACATTATTCGTCGCTTTGCTGACAACAAGCTGGTGTTGATTGATTTTGGCGTTTCTAAATTACTGTCTGCGGAAACATCCAGTCAGCCTGGAACGAAGATTGGCACGGAAGGATACGCGCCCATGGAACAGTTGCGGGGCGGCAAGGCTTATCCGGCCAGCGACATCTACAGTTTGGCCGCCACCTGTATTTACCTGTTGACCCAAACCAAACCTGACGACCTGTACGATCCGTTGGAGGGGCGCTGGTTGTGGCGTGAGCGCTTGGCACAGCAGGGAGGCAGCATCAGCGACGGCATTGCCCAGATTTTGAACAAAATGTTGAAGGATTTGGTGAGCGAGCGGTATCAGTCTGCGGATGCGGTTATGCGAGATCTGCGCATGGCACTGTCTCGGCCAGTCGGAGGGGCAACGGCCAGCGGTCGATCGCGGTCGACTGCCGCTTCCCTCGCCCAAACTGGTCGGCCCACCTCCTCTCCCCCTTCCCTTCCCAACCCTGCTTCTCCACCGCGATCGCCCGCCAACCAACCGCGTGTATCTGGCCCAACGTCTACCCCTGCGTCCAATCCGATGCGACCCATTTCTGGTTCCCGTGGGCATTCGCTTTCCAATCCTCCCATTTCTGGTTCCCAGGGTCGCCGCTGTTTATTGACCTTGACGGGGCACGCCCGTTGGGTGATGGCGGTTGCGGTGAGTCCTGATAGCAAACGCATTGCGAGTGGTGGATTAGATGATGCCATTAAAATTTGGAATCTGGAAACTGGCGAACTGCTGCTGACGCTGAAGGGACATAGCAAACCGATTAACAGTCTGGCCATTAGCCCAGACTGTCAAATTCTAGTAAGTGGCAGTGACGATCACACCCTTAAGGTGTGGAACTTAGCGGCGGGTAGCTTACTCCAAACCCTGCACGGCCACACTAGAGATGTCCGCTCAGTCGCAATTCATCCCAGTGGGCAGCTCCTGGCAAGCGGTGGCGAAGATCGCACGGCGCGGGTTTGGAAACTGGGAACTGGGGAACCGTTGCAGGTGTTCTCCAACCTGGCCGGCATGATTCGATCGGTCACCATCAGTCCAGATGGTCAACTACTGGCCAGTGGTGGGTTAGACAATCAAATTAAGTTATGGAGTTTGAAGACAGGGACGCTAAGCCAAACCTTAGCCAAAAGCCATTACAGTGCTGTAAACGCGATCGTCTTTACGCCTGATGGCAACACCTTAATCAGTGGCAGTAAGGACAAAACCATCAAAATTTGGAATGTCCGCACTGGCCAACTGGAGCGCACCCTAACCGGACATACGGACTCGGTCAACTCCTTAGCTTTGAGCCACAATGGCAAACTCTTGGTGAGTGGCAGCAGCGATACAACCCTGAAGTTATGGAATGTGGAAACGGGCGAACTAAAAGGAACCCTGGCAGACCACATGAGTGCAGTGAATGCAGTTAGCATCAGCCCAGATGGTCGTCGAGTCGCCAGTGCCAGCTCCGACACCACCGTCAAGCTATGGCAGATAGTGTAAAGCCCGCCAACCACAATCAATTTCCGTTTGCGCTAGGGTAGGGCTGTAGAACGAATTGAGTGGGATTGGGCTGTGATTGCTGTGGAACGATCGGTAAGAGCATTTATCTGGCTGTCTTTGTTGGCATTGCCACTGGCCAGTTGTGCCAACAGCGGATTGGGTCGCTCGCTGCAAGATTCTTTGGCGGCTGATCCGCGGCTCACCCAAACAGCTCCAGAAACTGCCTCCAGTCCATCACCATCACCCCCGGTTCAAGCCGAACTCCCAGCGAACTTTCCCAGTGAGATTCCACAGTATCCTAATGCCATCCTCCAAGATGTGGTAGAGCCTGAGGAAGCACAACCCAATTCTGAAATTACGACGGTTTGGCAAACTGGCGACAGTCGCGATCGCGTGGCTGCTTTCTATCGGGAACAGTTGCAAACGGAAGGCTGGAAACTGCAAGAAGCGCCTCTGATTAGCCAACAAGGTACTCTAGTTGCCCAACGAGACACCCCCAATGTCCTAACCGTCACCATCCTCCTTCCACCTGCCACGAGTACTCCCGCTCCTAACCCAACTGCGACTGCTACCCCTGAGCCAATCCCAACCGCAACCGGAACTCAGTTCACGATTCGGTATACATCAGCGACAGCGATCAGCCAAGCCTCTCCCAGTTCACCCCCCCAATCATCAGAAGTCTTTCTAGGCGCAGAGGGGACTTCCACAGCCTCAGCTCCAACGCCTGCTGCCTCGCCTGTGGTCACACTCCCCCCCAACAATTACACCGACTTAAACAAAGCGCCGCAGGAATTACAACGCTATCTTGCTGATCTGGCTCAGTTAGGCGTGTTAAATTTAAGCCCAGCCAGCCAGACAAAGACAGCATCTACCACCTTTGCACCAAACAAGCCCGTCTCCCGACGGGAGTACGCCCGTTGGTTGTTCGAAGCAAACAATCGCCTGTTTAGCGATCGGCCAGCCCAACAGATTCGCTCTGCCAACGGAGCTTCCCAACCCGCATTTCGGGATGTGCCGCCGTCCGATCCTGATTTCGCAGCAATTCAAGGCTTGGCCGAAGCTGGAATTATTCCCAGTTCACTGTCGGGTAATTCCGCAGCAGTCACTTTCCGCCCTGATGCACAACTCAGCCGCGAGACAATGTTGCTGTGGAAAGTCCCCATGGATACACGCCAGCCACTGCCCGCTGCAAACCTGGACGCAGTCAAGCAAACCTGGGGTTTTCAAGATGCCGCCCGAATTGATCCGATCGCCCAGCGAGCTGTACTAGCAGATTTTCAAAACGCTGACTTATCTAACATTCGGCGTGTATTTGGATTTACTACACTCTTTCAACCGAAACGAGCGGTGACTCGTGCTGAGGCCGCAGCCACCCTGTGGCACTTTGGTTATCAGGGAGACGGAGCTTCGGCTCAAGATGCATTGAAAACCTAGTAAATTTTATTGTGATCTGTGCAACAAGCCTCAACACACGCTTGCAGTAGTATAAACAAGTTTAGGTTATGTCAACTCGATACCACAATGGTCTATTCCATTGGACAGGTGTTACATCAGCTTCCGTGGCGTTGTAATATATTAAGTTGCTTGATGCCGGCAAGTGGGAATACTGGACAAAATCTTTGTGTAGAAAAGTTACTCCGTCACAGGTATTTCTCCCTCATGACTCAAAAGTTAAGAATTTTGTACGTCGCTGGACCTGGAAACGTCACTAACACGTTTGAGTGCTGGCGACGGGGTGAGGATGATCCCTCGCAAGTATCAATGACTTTTTCTGGTCAGTTTTATGACTTGTGTACCGAATTGGATGCCGAAGGTTATATTCTTGCCTCTCATCCTGAGAAGAAGTTTTTGCGAAACGGGCGGTTTACGTTAGAGCACCGACCTGCACTGCTCCAAAAACAGTCTGGGATCCTTTACTACTTGGGTCAAGTCCTGTATCAACTCAGCATCATTATGACAGCCTTGTGGTATCGCGCTGATGTTGTGATTCAAAGTGATACAGATTGCTTCTTTGTGCTGGCTTTATTGCCCAAGCTTGGAATTCAGGTGGTGCCCACTTTACATTGTGTTTTGTGGGCTAAATACCTACCTCGAAGTAAAGTTAAAAAGCTGCTAGGACGCTTGAATGGGTGGTTTTTTGAGCATCACTGCTTGGCGATTCTCTCAACCTCCGATGATGTGAACAAGCAAATTGGGGAGATCACGAATCACCGACCAAAGAACATTATTAACTTTCTCTCCACCTATCGACGTGGCGAATTTAAGCAGATTCAACCGCCTGACCTCCAAAGCTCGATGTTTGAGGTGCTGTTTGCGGGTCGAATTGAGCCAGAAAAGGGCGTGTTTGATTTGCTAGAAATTGCCAGACAGTTCAAGCAGGCAGGCAGGCAGGATATTGTCTTCAATATTTGTGGGACTGGCTCAAAGCTGGAGGTGTTGCAGCAGAGAGTGGCGCAAGAACAGCTAGAGTCAACGTTTGTTGTGCATGGGTATTGCAACAAGCCCACCATGCGACACATGTTGAACAAAGCACATGTTGTAGTTGTGCCAACGAAATCCAGTTTTGTGGAAGGGCTAAATCAGGTGGTAATTGAAGGTGTCTTGGCAAATCGGCCTGTGGTGACTTCATCGATCTGCCCAGCATTATCTTACGTGCGGGAAGCGGTGGTAGAGGTTCCGCCGGATGATGTCCAGGCTTATGCAGATGCCATCCTCAGATTATGTGATTCTCCTACTTTCTACGAACAGAAATATCGCAGTTGCGAGAAATATCAAGAACAGTTTTATTCTGCCGAAAGAAGTTGGGGCACTGGGTTGAAAGCTGCTTTAGCACCATTTTATCGGGCTGCACCAGTTAAAGTCGCGACACCTGATCCAGGACTGGGTTAGTCTTTTGAATTGATGGATGAAAAGAAACCTCCAAACGGCAATGGTCGTCTGGAGGTTTCTTTTCATCTATACATAAGATTGCCGGGAGCAGTGCCCAGGCCTTGGCTCTATCGTTTAGCCAATTTTTTCTCTTTGACTAGCTTCCGCAACCGGATTGATTCTGGTGTAATTTCCAGTAGCTCATCTGGCCCGATATATTCCAAAGCTCGTTCCAGGCTCATTTCCAGAGGAGCTTGCAGTTGCACCAGTTCATCTCCGCTCGCAGCACGATGGTTCGTCAACTGCTTGGTTTTACACACATTCAATTCCAGGTCTTGTGGTCGGTTATGTTCGCCAATGATCATGCCTTTATACACCTTAGTACCAGGCTTGATAAAGAAAAGGCCGCGGTCTTCGGAGTTTTTCAAGGCATAGAATGTAGCTACGCCTTCTTCAAACGAAATTAAAACGCCATTGCGACGAGCTTCAATATCACCGACGATCGGCCGATAGTCAAAGAAACTGTGGTTCATAATCCCGTCACCCCGCGTCAGGCGCATGAATTCACCGCGGAAGCCGATTAATCCACGGGCTGGAACGATAAACTCGAGTTGTGTGCGACCGTTGGTTCCCACTTGCATGTCTTGCATTTCGGCTTTCCGTTGCCCCAGGCGTTCGATGCAACTACCAGAAGCTTCATCGGGAACATCGAGTACCAGAGTTTCGTAAGGTTCGCAGGGTTGGCCACTCACTTCCCGATAAATCACTTGGGGTTGGGATACCTGGAACTCATAGCCTTCCCGTCGCATGGTTTCGATCAAGATGCCAAGGTGGAGTTCGCCCCGTCCCGATACGAGGAAGCGATCGGGCGAATCGGTTTCTTCTACCCGCAGCGCGACGTTGGTTTCCAGTTCGCGGAACAATCGATCGCGCACTTGTCGAGATGTAACCAGTTTGCCTTCCTGCCCAGCGAAGGGGGAGTCGTTCACGGAGAAGGTCATTTGCAGGGTTGGTTCATCGACTTTGATGAGGGGTAAAGCCATCGGTTCATTCGGGCAGGTAATGGTTTCACCGATGTTGGCATCAGCAAAGCCAGCGACGGCCACAATGTTGCCTGCTGAGGCTTCTTCAATCTCAATTCGTTTGAGTCCCTCAAAACCCATCAGTTTGGAAATTTTGGCTTTAATGACGGCACCCGTTTCAGTTACCAGGGCTGCGGGTTGGCCGGCGCGGATAGTGCCATTATGAATGCGCCCAATCACAATGCGGCCCAAATATTCAGAGTAGTCAAGGGTGGTGACTTGCAATTGCAAAGGGGCGGCCGGGTCGCCAACTGGGGGCGGAACGTGCCGCAGAAACGCTTCAAACAGCGGCTTCATATCGACGCGCTCATCTTCGAGTTGGTCGATCGCAAAGCCGGATAAACCTGAGGCAAACAGGTAAGGAAACTCGCACTGGTCATCATCGGCACCCAATTCCAGAAATAGATCCAGGACTTTGTCGATCGCGGTATGGGGTTCAGCCTGAGGGCGATCAATTTTATTCACCAGGACGATCGGGCGTAACCCCTGCTCCAATGCTTTTTTCAATACGAAGCGAGTCTGCGGCATGGGGCCTTCGTTGGCATCGACAATTAGCAAACAGCCGTCCACCATGCCCAGCACCCGCTCAACCTCGCCGCCAAAGTCCGCGTGTCCAGGAGTATCGACAATATTAATGAGTGTATCTCTGTAGCGAACGGCAGTATTTT
>Ga0224722_1000650_pt1 | contig 20023 bp, 17 predicted proteins | sample Balambano_FR1_Me_FD_161646 | JGI IMG/M metagenome (GOLD analysis project Ga0224722, IMG submission 161646) | Freshwater sediment microbial communities from Lake Towuti, South Sulawesi, Indonesia - Balambano_FR1_MetaG | ecosystem: Environmental > Aquatic > Freshwater > Lake > Sediment | place... | reverse complement strand
GGGTTAAGCCGTCTTGTTCGCTGCGCCAGTTGCAGTATTCTACGGCATCGTACCAGTCTATGTTGATTACGGGGCGTTTGCCGCGCCCCCAGCCCTCGTCGGCAGGCTTAGTTCTGCCTATAGCGGCGCAGAAGGCATCGTATTCGTCAAAGGTGACTGCGTTTTTGCTCAGATAGAAATCGCTGACGGTGATGGTGTGGACGGGTTTTTCGTCGCTAGTGCCATCGCCAAACTGGTCCCCCATTTGAAAAGAGCCGCCTCGCACGAAGGCGAAGCCGGGGAGGTCTTGCCCCCTACCTCCCGAAGGGGGAACCGGAGAGCTAGTTCCAGCGGATAGATCAACAGAGGTGAAGTCTTTTATTTTTTGGCGGGCGGCGGCAGCATATTTACCGGTTGGGTATTCTTCGATGTAGTCTTCGTAATAGGATATCTTGTTCCAGCGCAGTGCCTTTTTCCAGGCTTCTTTCTCTTCCAGTGCTTTGATGTTTTGGCGGGCTTCCGCAGCATGGGTGCTGTTGGGGTGTTGCTGTCGAAAGCGGGCGTAGGCGGTGACGGTGTTTTCGCGCTGCGCGGCTTCCCAGTCGTGCGCTTCATGCTGCTTCACATAAAACACAAACTGCCCGTTCTTATGCCCTTCCACTTTCAGCGGCTCTCCAATGGGGGTTTGGTTGGTTTTGGCTTGCACGTACTCGGTCACGTAGGCGCAGAGGGCTTGCACGCCGAGGGCATCGGTGTTTTGGCGCAGGCGGTAGAGCAGGCTTTCGGCGAAGGGGCTGTTGTCGCCGGGTTTGCCGTCGGATACGATTTCGTTGCGCCCGGCGGTCAAGCCCCAGCGGGAGGGGTCGGCGTAGTAGCGTTGGGGGATGTTTTTGGTGGCACTTTTAGCAAAAAGCGTACCGGCAAAGCAGGCATCCGCCATGAGAAAGGTGTGGTGGCTTTTGATGCCGGACAAAAACGTTTTGATTTCGCTGTTGGGGATGTACTGGTCGTACCTGCCTACTTCGGCATCTACGGGAATCCAGTAGCCCTGATCCCAGATTTTATCGTACTCGCCATGCCCGGAGAAGTAGAGGAGCAGGTTGTCAGTGGGGGTGATGCGCTGCGCAAGGTCGCGGAAGGCGTTGTAGATATTGGCTTTGGTGGCTTGCGGGTTAAAGATTTCGCGGATGTTGCCGCGTTCAAAATCGTAGCGCTCGGTGAGGAGTTCGATCAGGTCGTGGGCATCTTTCACGCAGTTGTACAGGCGGGGGCAGTGTACGTACGTGTCAATGCCGATGACCAGCACGTAGTTGATGCCGGGGGGTGGCGTGCTTTGCGCTTTGGGGAGCGAGGTTCTTCCTGCTTTGCTGTCGTTCAAGGTGTTTAGAGTTTTAAGGTTTGGAAGTTTGGGGTTTGAAGATTTAAAGTTATGAAAAAAGAGGATAGAAGGAGAAGTTGACAGAATAATTTTACATTTTGCGGTTTAGCATTTTACATTTTGCGGTTTACTCCACCTCATGTATCTTATCCAATTCCAAAATCGTTTTGCCGCCTTCGGAGTAGTACATGGGTACAAATTGTTGGTCGCAGAGCAGGTCTTTGGCAATGTAGGAACTGTTGATGTGTACGTTTTGGGCGAAGGTTTCGTCGTAGCCCTCCATTTGAATGAGGATTTCGGCGTGTTCTTTGACGAGTTGTTCTTTGCTTTTCTGGTGCAGGGGGCTGTTTTCGTCAATGTAATGTACAAGGGTCCAATTTAATGGAAAAAGGGTGACTTCGTCGCGTTCGAGCGGCAGCATTTTAAAACGGCGTTCGCGCCGACCTTTGTGTTCTTCTGACCAGGAAAATAGCACTTTTGCTTTTAAATTGATGATCTTGTTGTTGCGAATATTGACGATGCGAAATTGTAAAGTAGGTTCGTTGTTATTGCGGTGTTTGGTAATAAGGGCATTTTTACTAAATAAAATCTGCGCACGCGGCTTGGAAAATCGGGCAAAAAACAGTCCGGTGGAAAGCGCAAACGAAATATTGCCCACCAGTGCAATGATCGCCGCCATGATGTGCGCCGGTGTGCCGCTGGGCATCATGCCGCCGTAACCCACCGTGGTAAAAGTTTGAATGCTAAAGAAAAACGCTTGCTCCAGGTTTTGTGCAAATGTACCAGGTTTGATGCCCGCTACATTTTCTACGCCAAGTGCAACTACAATCAGCCCAAACAAGCCATTCATCAGCACATAGTAGGTGAAAATAAGCAGAAAAAACGCCCCCCAATTCATTTCAATCAAGGACTGGTACGGCGACCACGCCCGCATACCCCGCCGCACCACGTTGAGCGAGCCGTTGGCGTTGAGCAGGCGCTCGCCTTGTACGCCCACGCGATTGCCCAGACCAAAGTCCTCCGGGGTGCTGTGGCTGCGGAATAGACTGGGAAGCCGCCGGTTGAAACGTTCGATCGCCATTGCTATAATGTGCTGATTTGCTAATATGCTGATTTGCCAATGTGAATAAATGATCTGGTGACTCACAGTCATCAGATCATTTATTCACTCGCCGCCGGTAATTCTACCCGCACAAATGCCTTTTTGCGAATAGCGTAAAAAATATTAAACGGCTCTATTTCCACGCGATTACCGGCAATAAGCAGCGACTTAGCGCGGTCTTTGATGCGCGGGTAAAGCCAGTCCACCACTTTTTCAATCGGTTCATTTTCACCAAAGGTGAGGTACATTCGGATGGATTCCTGGTAGCCGATGCTACGCCCGCTGTGGTCTTCATCCATGACGATAGAAGCCTGCGTGTCGGGAATTTTAAACTTGTCGCCAAATTGCAACCACCGATAACTCGCCCCAAACAACTGATATTTTAAATCTTTATCAGTCGTAATCACTTCCATTTTCAACTTATTGGCAGCAAAAACGGCGTGGGCGTTCATAAAATCTTCGCCGTCAGCGCGCGTAAAACCGGCGTTGGGCGATTTGCCCGTAAGGTAAGTTTCGATGCGCCCGGCGAGGTCTTCAATGGTTTGGAAACGCTCGGTTGCCATCTCGCGCACGGTTTCGTCGGCAAATTTTTCAAAATTATCCGGATGATATTTGGCGCGCAACTCGCGGTGAATTTTCTTCAACTGCTCCACATCCAAGTCCTCCAGCCGCACCCCAAAATATTTTACAATGGTGGCTTTATCTTTGTCTGAAAACATAGGTTTCGCTTCCTTAATCTTGGGTGAATAAGCAAGATAACACTACTCCCCAACCGAAAAGTTGAATTACTTCGGAAAATACTGCTGCCAGCATTTCAAAGTGCTGACAGCAGTATTTTCATTCTAAAAAGTTACTTCCATTTCCTTCAATTCCTCGCCTCGTTTTACTTTCACTTTCGTCTTTTCTCCGGTTTTAAATTTACTCAAGCCCTCCATATACCCATAAATATCCTTCACCGGTACATCGCCCATCTGAATAATCACGTCGCCTTTTTGCAGTCCCGCCTTCGCGCCGGGGCGACCGTCCATCACGCCATCCACGCGCATTCCTTCGCCGGTATAAACGTAGTCGGGCATCACACCGAGGGTCACTTTGAAACTGGCAGCGCGGCGATTCTGGTCTTCGTCTTTGGTTTTGGTAAATACCAATTTGCCCTTTTGATCCAATTTTTCAATGAGTTGAATAATAAAATCCCCCACATTTAACAAACCTTCGTAATTAATTTTTTCCGAATCATCGGCGGGTTTGTGATAATCGGTGTGCTGCCCGGTGAAGAAGTGCAACACGGGCTTGTCTGCCAGATAAAACGAAGTATGATCGGAAGGTCCTACGCCCGAATCGCTCGTTTTCACCTGAATGCCACCTACTTGAAGACCTGTTAATGCTTCTTTCCAAGCCGGAGACGTACCTGCGCCGTTCACCGCCAGCACTTTTTCCGGGTTGAGCCGACCTACCATGTCCATATTGAGCATATAATTGATTTTATTTAGCGCAATCGTCGGGTTATTCACCCAGAATTTAGAACCGATCAAGCCCAACTCCTCCCCGGAAAATGCCAAAAACAGGTAATTATTTTGCTTTGCTCTGCCGGAATTTTTCAAATACTGCGCGATATGTAATAATGCCGCCACGCCGCTCGCGTTGTCATCCGCGCCGTTGTGAACGGAGGTATCATTCGCCGCCAGCGAACTCGCCCCGCCATGCCCCAGGTGGTCGTAATGCGCCCCAATGACCACGGTAGTTGCCGCGCCATGATCCAAAAATGCTGCCACATTATGCCCCGTGCGGTCTTCGCCAGCCGTCACCGCGTGCGGGTTGAAATTATACTTCCAGTTGAAGGGCTGCAGCCAGGTGCTGTCTTTTCCGGCGGGTTTCAAGCCGATTTGTGCAAACCGCGCGGCGATGTACTCCGCTGCCAGTTGCTCCCCATGAGTACCCGTTTCGCGCCCTTCGAGCAGGTCGGAGGCGAGATAGACTACGTCCACGCGGAGTTGTTGTAAAGCAATGGAATTACTTTTTTGGGCAATAACCACATTCGTTACAATCGCCCAGAATATGAGCAGAACAAATTTGATGGGAAGCATCGAAAATCAATTTTAAATAGTTAAAAGCGGACACGAAGTTCGGTCAGAATGGACTATTAAACAAGCCTTGAAGGGATTTTTACAAAAAGCGTACAATTAAGTAAATCAACTTAAAATAAGTCAGACGACTTAGAGTCGTCTGACTTGTTACTACCACTCACTGCACCAAAATCATCGCCGAAATCGCCGGAATGGTCACTTTTCCGCCCTTCACGGGGCGAATACCCGCTTCGTTGACCTGCTCGCCGTCCACCACCTGCGTCCACTCACCGTCGGGGATGGTAACAGATTTTTCCGAGCGATTACCGTTAAAAACAACTACAATCGTACGCCATTTGTCTCCATTAGCGTGATCGGTCAGTAAATAACCAACCAGATTATTTTGATTGATCTTTAAAAATTTCAAATTGCTTACAATATCCTCCGTTTTCGACATCCGAAACGCCGGGTGATTTTTGCGTAAAGCAATCAATCCTTTCACATAATTATACTCATCTTTATACTGTGCCTTGCGCGACCAGTCGAGCCGGTTGACACTATCAGGCGATTTATACGAGTTTTCATCGCCGTTTTTCGTGCGTAAAAATTCCTGCCCGGCGTGGAGAAAACTGATGCCTTGCGAAGTAAGTACAATCGCACTCGCCAGTTTGTGCATTTGCACCCGCTGGGCTTCGTCGGCTTCGGGCGCGGAGATCAGCAGCCGGTCCCAGAGCGTGTGGTTGTCGTGCGCCTCCACGTAGGTGATGCACTGGTGCGGCTCGGCTGCCCAGGGTTCCTGCGAGTAGCGCATGGTGGTGTCGAAGCGAATTTGCGGGTGATTGACGGAAGCCACAATGCCAAATTTGACGGTCTCTTCCTGCCCCGGCAAGCCGCTGATGAAGCCTTTCTGGGTGTGTTCAAACACGTGCCCTTTCAGCGCATCGCGGATGTCGTTGCTGAAAGCCGCTACCCGGTCTATTTTGGAAATATATTGTTTCAACGACCGCTGCGCCTCCGGCAGGGGCGAATCGCCTGCCGTCCAGCCTTCGCCGTAGAGCAGAATAGTCGGGTCTAATTGGTGCAATTCCTTGCTGATCCGGTTCATCGTTTCCTGGTCGTGAATTGCCATCAGATCAAACCGAAAGCCGTCAATATGATATTCCTGCACCCAATATTTTAAAGATTCAATGATGAATTTTCGCACCATCGGGCGTTCACTTGCCGTTTCGTTGCCGGTGCCGGAAGCGTTGGAAAACGTACCGTCCGGATTTTGCCGAAAGTAATAACCCGGCACGAGTTGTTCAAATAAAGACTCCTCCGTTTGATAGGTATGATTATACACCACATCCATTACTACCCTCAATCCATTTTCGTGTAATGTTTTTACCATTTGTTTAAACTCCCGGATGCGCACATTGCCATCGTACGGATCAGTGGCGTAGCTGCCTTCGGGCGTATTGAAGTTTTGGGGGTCATAGCCCCAGTTGTAATTTGGATTATTGGCAATGCGTTCGTCAATGGATTTATAATCAAAAGCCGGCAATAAGTGAATGTGTGTAACACCGAGGTCTTTCAAATGATCTAACCCGGTCATTTCGCCTTCGGCACTTTTGGTACCCCCTTCGGTAAGCCCCAAAAACTTGCCCGTGTGCCTGATGCCGGAATTGGGGTCAGACGACAAATCCCGCACGTGCAGTTCGTAAATAACAGCATCGGTTTTATGCTGCAAGGTCGGTTGACGGTCCTGCGCCCAACCCTTCGGATTCGTGGTTTTCAAATCCACCACCATGCCACGCTCGCCGTTTACACCCACCGCTTTGGCGTAGGGATCGGGGGCTTCTACCGACCATTCGCCGTTGATCTTGACCTGAAAGGCGTAAAATTGCCCCAGCAAATCCTCCTCAAACGCAGCTTTCCACACGCCCTCACCGCCGTATTCCATCGCCTGCGTGCGTGTAGGCTGCCCGCCTTCGCCTTCCGTGTACAGCAGCATTTGCACGGCTTCAGCAGTGGGTGCCCAGAGTTTGAACACCGACCGCCCAGCGGTGTACGTCAAGCCCAGGTCCGTTCCGGTGTAAACCGGATAATCAGCGTAAGACCTGTAAGTAGTTTTCGGTCGTTCTTTACAAGCAATCATTACAGCTATTATTGGTAATAAAATAAAAATGGATAGTGGTGTGGATTGTTTCATACAAACAGTTGGTAAGATGCTACCCCTCGTTATAAACCCCCGAAGCGGTTTTGGTTTAACAAGGAGCCGGTTAAAAATTTTCTGACAAGGTAGCAGATATTATTGGAAACCAGGTCAAAAGCCTTAAAATTAAGACACATTAAAATTAAGTACATCGTAAATTAAGTTATTTGATATTTCCTCCCGCAACCCTCATCCCCTCAAGGGAAGACCCGCCGGCGCGTGGACACCCTGTAGAGATGGGGAAAGGGAAAGCCGTTTTACACGAAAACTTAATTTACATTGTACGAAGATACAGCACATTGAGATCTTTTTAATAATTGCCCTCATTATTAACTATTCCTTCTTCATCACCAAATTGAGTGCTGCTTCAATCGCCTCATATACCCGCTTCAATTGTGCACCGGTGATACAATACGGCGGCAATACGTAAATCACATTCCCCAACGGTCGCAATAACACGGCATTTTCAATAAAGAAATGGTACAAACGGTCGCGTAAATTATTAAAATAAGAAGTTTTTTCCGCTGTTTTAAATTCGAGGGCTAGAATCGTTCCGGTTTGACGCACATTTTGAAGATTTGGATGCGACTGAATTTTCTTTTTAAAATCTTGATGTAGTTTTATAATACGCTGAATATTTACCTGACAATCCTCGTGCTGCAATAACTCCAGACTCGCCAGTGCCGCCGCACAGCCCAGCGGATTCGCGGTGTAAGAATGTCCGTGAAAAAAGGTTTTAGTTTTATCTTCCGAGTAAAAAGCGTCGAAAATCGCCTGGCTGCAAGTGGTCACGCCCATCGGCAGAAAGCCACCGGTCAAGCCTTTCGACAGGCAGAAAATATCGGGCTGCTGGTGTAAATAATGCGAGGCAAACAATTTGCCGGTGCGCCCGAAGCCCGTCATCACCTCATCAGCAATGCAGATAACGCCTTGTAATTGAGCCTGTTGGATCAAATCATCTAACGCTTTTGCCTCATACATCAGCATTCCGCCCGCACCCATCACGAGGGGTTCAAAAATAAAAGCGCAAACCTGGTGGGTGTTTAAAATGTGTTGTAATGCTTTAAAACTTGTTTTCTCCTGCCCCGGCAGCGGCGGCGGAATGCGTTTTACCTCAAATAAATAATCTTCAAAAGCAGTATTAAATGATAATTCCCCGCTTGCCGACATCGCCCCGAAGGTATCGCCATGATAGCCGTTTTCAAAAGCAATAATGGTTTTGCGCAAACTATTTTGGTTATGATAATATTGAATCGCTATTTTCAGTGCCACTTCCACTGCCGTAGAGCCATTATCCGAGTAAAAAACTTTGGCTTGGTTACCTGGTAAAATTTGTAACAACTGCTCCGCCAACTCCACCGCCGGGGCATGGGTGAAGCCCGCAAAAATCACCTGCTCCAGCGTGTGCGCCTGCGCCGCAATGCGCCCGGCGATGTGCGGGTGCCCGTGCCCGTGCAGGTTCACCCACCACGAGGAGACCGCGTCAATGTACGTTTTACCGTCTTCCGCAAACATCAAGGCACCCTCGCCCCGCACAATAGGCAGCGGCGGCGCGGCGGTTTTCATCTGGGTATAAGGATGCCAAACGTAGCGGCTGTCTTTTTCAAGTAAAGTCATGGTCTGAATTCTGTACCGGCGAGCTTCAGTCGCCGTAGTAGTCAATCGGCGACTGAAAGCCGCTGAAACAAAGCGGCGAAAAATAACCCGTTTTTACTGTATAACCTGCGTTTCCCCACGGAAATTTGTTGATTTTTTGTGTCACAGATTTACTTTTTTATTAAAAATTTAGCAAATCTTTACCCCATGAAAAACATCCATCTCGCTCCCGTCACGCTCCCCGATTTTGGAATGCCCACCACCGAACCCAGCGTATCCGCCGCTACGTATGCCCAGCGTTTGCAACGCCTCCGCGCAATTATGCAAGTGCAAGATTTACAAGCTATTGTAATTTACGCCGACCGCGAACACACCGCCAATCTCACCTACCTCTGTGGCTACGACCCGCGTTTTGAGGAGGCATTGTTGATTATTCAATCAGCAGGCACGCCTGCGCTGCTCGTGGGCAATGAGGGCTGGGGCTACGCGGAACTCTGCCCCTTGCCTGTGCGCTGCATTTTGTACCAGCCTTTGAGTTTGCTGGGGCAGGATCGGAGTAAAAGTCAGACTTTGTTACAAATTTTACAATCGGAAGGCATTACAACCTGTCAGAACGTGGGCATCGCCGGTTGGAAATATTATAAAACGGAAGAATTTGATAATGCACATCATGTTTTTGAAACACCTTCGTATCTCGTTGATACTTTGCGACAAGTCGTTGGCTTTGAATATGTAGTGAATGTCAACGCGATTTTTATGAATCCGGTGGATGGCTTACGCATTGTGAATGAAGCGGAGCAACTGGCGGCATTTGAATTTGCAGCTTGCCATACCTCCGAGGGTTTGAAAAACGTACTGTTTGGAATGCGCCCCGGCATGACCGAGTACGAAGCCGCCACCCTCATGCGTGCCAACGGCTTCCCGCACGCCGCACATACCATGCTCTCCTGCGGGCACCGTGCCGCCTACGGGCTGCCCAGCCCCTCCATGAACACCCTGAAAGTGGGCGAACCCTTCACCATGGCAATGAGCCTGTGGGGTGCGCTCAACGCCCGCGCCGGCTGGCTCGTACACGACGAAAGTGAGCTGCCCGAACCCGTCCGCGATTATGTGGATAAACTCGCCATTCCGTACTTCCGCGCGGTGGTGCGCTGGTACGAACACATCGGTATCGGTGTGACAGGCGGGGAATTATATGATATTATACATCAGGAAATCGGCGACCCGTTTTTTGGGGTACAGCTCAATCCCGGTCATTACATCCACCTCGATGAGTGGGTGCATTCGCCTGTTTTTCAAGGCAGTACGATTTCCTTGCGCAGCGGCATGGCACTGCAAGTGGATGTGATACCCGCTACCGGCACCGCCTACCACACCAGCAATATCGAAGACGGTATTGCCCTTGCCGACGAAGTGCTGCGCGCTGAAATCGCTCTTCGGTTCCCCGAAATGTGGCAACGCATCCAAGCCCGCCGGGTATTTATGCAGGATGTCATCGGTATTACACTCAAGCCGGAGGTGCTGCCGTTTAGTAATATCCCGGGGTATTTGGCACCGTATGGGTTGAGTGGGGGAAGGGTGTTGGTGGTAGAAAAGTGAAAGTTCATTTTGAAATGTGTCAAACAAGAAGTAATTTAGTGGACGCAAAATTAAAATGAAAGTAATGGAATTGAAAATAGAAATCAATTACGAGCAGGTGTTGGAGATTGTGCGGCAACTGCCGACGAATCAAATTGCACGTTTGGTGATAGATGCTAAAACTATTTTAGAACGAGAAAAAAGTCGGGAAACAAGGAGCGATTTTCAACAATTTTTACTCACCGCACCTCGAATGTCGGATGCGCAATATGAAACTTTTTTGGAAAACCGAAAAATGTGGAATGATCAATCTCTTCAAAAATAAGATAAGTGTTTTAATAATCTTTTTTAACTTTTAGATAATCTTTAAAGAACTGAAATATTAATAGTATTGATATTGCAATGGAAAAATCCATGATTCTACCTTTGCATTGGTTAAAAATACACTTATTAATATTTCTAAAAAAATGATGCCTGCAAAACTGAGTATTTTGTAAAAGACATCAATTTTGCCAAAATTACACACCCAATATCCCAATGGAAGGGTTAGCAGTAAAACTTCAAATATGGGAAGAATCGACAAGATTATAATTGTAAATAGAACATCTTGAAAATTTTTTAACCTTCCTAAATCAAACCTAGTGTTTGAAAAAGCATTAAATTGCCATATATAAAATATGATATATTTAACGATTATTAAAAGGATTACTTTACAAGTTATTCTCCTCATGTAATCTATGATTAGATAATGCTCGAACTGAAATTCTAATGCTCAGTAATTATGATTGCTTTTGCTCTTTTCCAAAACCTCCCTAAACTCCGCCGCCGAAATCACTTTCACTTTCGGAAAATCAATTCTTTTTAAAATATTGAAATCCGTGTCGTGCGTCACGATGTAATCGGCATTGGCAGCGATGGCGCAGTCGGAGTATTTGTTGTCATCCGCGTCGTTGGTGATGAGATTCCATTTGAAATAGACATTTACTTTTTCAATGTTGGGCAATCTCAAAATAGTTTCCAAAGAGGTATCAGCGATATACACGCTCATGTGTTCTTCCATCTTTTCTGCATATTCAGCTAAAATTTCGGTAGTCAAACATAGGGTGTAATCTCCATCGGTCAATCGCTGAAATATCCAATACAAAGTCGAGCGACTGGAAACAGCCACTAACATGACATTGATATCAATGACTACTTTCATTCATTGTAAGGATTGTAAGGTGTACGCATTCTCGTATTCAGCAATCGTTCTTCATCTTCAATCGTCCAACCCCTTTCATCCCAAAGTTTATCGGCAGCAGCCGTCGCTTTGGCGGCAAAATACTGCGCAATCAACCGCTGAATGGCAATCAAGTCTTCGTCGGGTACGTTCTTGGCGAAGAGGGTGAGCAATTCCAATTGTAGGTTGGAGAGCGGCGTTTGTAAGGTGGTGGTGGTTTCCATATGTGTTTTAATTATAACTAAATCCTCACGTTTGAAGTTGCAACAATTGTCTTTTCAAAACTGGAATAGAATTTTTACAAATATCAAACAACACTTCATAGTCTGCTTCGTCGTAATGGTGCAAAATAAAATCGCGAAAACGAATGATGGCTTTTACATCCACGCCAACGGAAGTTAGCAAATCGGGCGCTTCTTTATGAATTTTCTTAATAGTTTCACTGATTTGCTGCAACCGCATCCATTATCATCAAACCTTCATCGTCCGCAACAAAATCATCTGCATGGCTCACTTTTAGCATTCGTTTTTCAATGATGACCATGGCTTTCAGCGCGGATTCAATCCTTTGTGATACGGTTGTGTCAGGCATATACCAAATCGGATTGAATCGTTTCCAAAAACTGTGGTTGCAAATGTGGTCCCTGCCGCGTCAAATCTACCGGTGCATGAAGTTTTTCTTCTAAAAATTCTTGCAATTGCACCAGCCACTCGTAGCGCGGAGCTTCCAATTCCACCAAGATGTCAATATCACTGTCGGCATCGGCGGTTTCGCGGGCATACGAGCCGAAGAGCGCCAGGCTGTTTACGCCCATGTGCGCTTGCAAATAAGGCTTATACTCGCGTAAGATGTTTAATATCTCTGTTCGTTGTAACATTTTTTAAAATTAAAACCAAATATCCCTACAATTTAGTTCAAAAACAAATCAACCGTGGCTATTTGTCGTGCCATTGTGCTGAAAACGGTTTATATTTGCTGAAAAAACAAAATTCATGCTGATTGCCAATCCGATTTATGATGCGGTGTTTAAGTATTTGCTGGAGGATGTGGATATCGCCAGGGGTTTGCTGTCGGCAATTTTAGACGAAGCCATCGAACATTTGGAGGTAAAGCCGCAGGAAATGTCGGTGGAAGCAGTCACCGGAGGAATTTCTATTTTTCGATTGGATTTTAAAGCCATTGTACGCACGCCCTCAGGCGAGTTGAAGAAAATGCTTATCGAATTGCAAAAAGCCAAGCACCTGTTTGATGTGATGCGCTTTCGGCGTTATTTGGGCAATAATTATTTGAAAGAAGACGAAATCAGGGATGAAAACGGGGAGCCGGTGCTGGTGCCGCTGCCGATTGTGACCATTTATTTTTTAGGTTTTAAACTCGCCAATGTGCCGACCCCGGTGTTGAAAGTAAATCGGGTGTATAAAGATATTATTACCGGCGAAGTCCTGGATATTAAAGAACAATTTGTGGAGTTGCTAAGCCATGATAGTTACACGATTCAAATCCCCCGATTGCGGGCAAAGGTGCGGACGCGCCTGGAAAAGATATTACTCGTATTTAGTCAGGAGTATAAAACCGAGGACAAACACAAACTGAACTTTCAGGGAGATGTAAACGATCCTTTAGTACAAAAAATGGTGGAGAAACTGAATCGCGCGATTGCCAGCGAGGAGTTGCGTCGGCAAATGGACGCGGAAGATGAAATTGAGCGCATTTTCGACCGGGAAATCCGCAAGGTAGTGGTAGAGAAAAACAAAGAAATTGAAGAGGAGCGCAAAGCGAAAGAGGATGCACAGCAATTGGCAGAAGAGGAGCGCAAAGCGAAGGAGGATGCACAGCAATTGGCAGAAGAGGAGCGTAAAGCCAGAGAAGCAGCCCAATTGGAGCTAGAAGCCCTGCGGAAAAGACTGGAAATCCCGGAAGGAAAATCTTCCGACACCGAGCAGCATTAATTTAATTTTTAGCACCCTTGAATCTTTTTTCAGATATTCGCCCCGCACTAAAATATCAAACTATTTATGACCGCTTCTTCTCACCCCTCCACCCATGCCCACAGCGCGGCGCAGCACTTCGCCTGGGGCGGCGTGCTGCTGGCATTCGGCATTGTATTTGGCGACATCGGCACCTCGCCGCTGTATGTGTTCAAAGCCATCATCGGGGAGAGCACACCCATCAATGAAACTTTGGTGTACGGCGGCGTGTCGGCAGTGTTTTGGACGCTTACGTTTCAAACCACACTCAAGTATGTACTCATCACCATGCGGGCGGATAACAACGGCGAGGGCGGCATTTTTTCGCTCTATACCCTCATCCGACGGCATGGGCGCTGGTTGTTGTGGCCCGCCATCCTCGGAGGGAGTTTTATGATTGCCGATAGTTTGATTACCCCGCCCATTTCGGTTACTTCGGCGATGGAGGGTTTGCAACAGCTAAACGCAGGTTTGGAAATTGTGCCATTTACCATCGGAATTATTTTAATATTATTTTTGTTTCAACAAACGGGTACCAGTCGCATCGGCAGGTTTTTCGGTCCGGCAATGATTGTGTGGTTTGGTATGCTGGCAACGCTCGGCGTGGCGAATATGTGGAGCAATCCGGCGGTGCTACAAGCCATTAATCCTTACTATGCGTATAATTTATTGGTCAATTATCCCAATGGTTTTTGGGTGCTGGGCGGCGTATTTCTGTGTACGACGGGCGCGGAGGCATTGTACGCCGACATGGGGCACGTAGGGCGAAAAAATATTCAAATTGCGTGGATTTTTGTAAAAACTGCCCTGATATTATGTTACTTCGGCGAAGCGGCGATGTTATTGCAACATCAGGGCGAAACGCTGGAGGGTATTCACCCGTTTTATGATATGGTACCCGACTGGTTTTTAGTGCCGAGTATCATTATTGCAACAAGTGCTACCATTATTGCCAGTCAGGCCCTCATCAGCGGTACGTTTACTTTACTCAACGAAGCGGTGCGGCTGAATGTATGGCCCAAGCTGCGCGTGGAATTTCCTACCGAAATGCGCGGGCAAATCTACGTACCCACCATTAACTGGCTGATGATGGCAGGCTGTATTCTGGTGGTGCTGTACTTTCGCGAATCGAGCAATATGGAGGCGGCCTATGGTTTATCGGTGACACTGACGATGCTGATGACTACGATTTTGCTGGCATTTTATTTATACACCCGACGGGTGAATATTTTTTTGCGAATTTTATTAATCGCTGTTTTTCTCACCATTGAAACCGTTTTCCTGATTTCCAATCTGAGTAAAGTGGCGCACGGCGGCTGGCTCACGCTGCTGTTGGGCGCGCTGCTGGTGAGTACCATGTATGTGTGGTACGTGGGGCGGCAGTTGAAAGCGAAATATTTGAAATATGTCCGGTTGGGGCAGTTTCAGGAGCAGCTGGCACTCTTGAGCAACGACCGCAATCAGCCGAAGTACGCCACCCACCTCGTGTACCTTACCAGTTCAGACACTCCGGAGAAAATTGAAGAACGCATCGTGGAATCCATCCTCGCGCAGCGCCCCAAACGCGCCGACTTGTACTGGTTTGTACACGTGGATGTGGACGACGCGCCTTACACAATGGCGTACAGCGCGAAAATTGTAGAACCCGAAGAAATTGTGTATGTGCGCTTCCGCCTGGGTTTCCGGGTGGTGCCGCGCCTGAGTTTGTTTTTAAAACAGGTGACGGGCGAAATGATTGCCAACAAAGAAGTGACCATTGAACAAAAATATTTTACTACGGAACGGCAATACCTGCTGGGTGATTTTCGGTTTGTAGTCATGAAAAGTTTTCTGTCATTGGAAAATAATTTACCGTTTTGGCAAAACATGATTATGCAAATCCATTTTTTCCTGAGCCGCATCAGCTATCCCGATGCAAAAGCATATGGTCTGGATTATAACAATGTAGTGCTGGAGCAGGTGCCGCTGGTGATCAGCGAGCCAGGCGAGGTGAATCTGGTGCGGGAGGAGTAGGTAGTTTTCAGTGGGCGGTGAGCAGTGTTTGCACGTTGAGTTGAATGGAGGTTGCCAGTTGTAAAATGCTTTCTTTATTAATATTTTCCATAATCGGCAGGGTAAAAAGTGCTTTTTGACCCATTTTCTGTTCGATGATTTGCTCCGTTGCAGGATTGGAATCGCCGTTAAAAATAAGTCCGGCTATCGGAATTTTTCTATGTTGTAATGCCTCTATGCTCAACAACGTATGATTAATGCTGCCTAAATAATGTTTTGAAACAAGTACCACGGGCAATTGTAAATGTTGAATCAAATCTATGATACAATCTTTATCATTTAACGGTACCATTAAACCGCCTGCACCTTCCACTACGAGGAAGCTACCGGATGCCGGATGCCGGATGCCGGATAGTTGGATTTGAACCTCGTCTATTGCAGCAGCGGCATGGGGCGACAGCGGTTGCCGCAAACGGTAGGCTTCCGGGTGAATCCGGGTGCTTGTATTGCTGATCCAGTGCTGCACTTTCCCGGAATCGGAATGGTCTAGATCACCCGCCTGAATTGGTTTCCAGTAATCGGCTTCCAATGCCTCGGCGAGAACGGCGGAGACGACGGTTTTGCCTACGTCGGTGCCGATGCCTGTGACGAAAATACCTCTTTTCAAGATGCCAGATTTAATGATGCCAGATGCCAGACATGAGGCGTTGACTGCTCTGTACCTTTTTAAGATGCCGGATGCCGGATACCAGATGCCAGACTTTTTAGCTTGCTTATATGTGCGTTAATAAAATTCGCTAATGCGCTGATTTCTAATTCTTTATTAAACGAATGCAGGCAAATACGCAGCCGCTCCTGCCCTTTCGGTACGCTGGGATAGCGAATGGGGCGCACATCGAAACCGGCGGCTTGCATGGTTTGGGCAAAGGCTATGACGCGGTCGTTTCCCTGCCATACCAGGCTTTGAATGGGGCTGTAGCTGGGTATAAAATAACGTTTCGCTTCCGGTGATAGTAATTGTAAAAATAAGTAAATGTTTTGGTGTAAAATTTTATTAATATCGTTATTTTGTAATTTCTGATAATTCATTGCAATTGCGTGCAGCGTATGTTCTGGCAGGGCGGTGGTAAAAATGAACGGTCGGGAAAAATTGATCAGAAAGTCGCGCAGGATATTTGAACCGACCACAATTGCACCATGACCGCCGATAGCTTTACCGAAAGTATGAACACGCGCCCAAACTTTGTTTTGCAAACCTAATTGCACGGTCAATCCTTCGCCCTTTTCACCAAAAACGCCGGTAGCATGGGCTTCATCCACGATGACATAAGCTCCGTGTTCTTCAGCCATGTCACAAATTGCTGCCAAAGGCGCTGCATCACCGTCCATCGAGTAAATACTTTCCACGGCAATGAAAACCCGTCCGCTTGAATTCCGAATTTTATTTTTCAAATCTGCTAAATCATTGTGCTGGAACGAATAAGATTGCGCTTTCGACAGCCGTATTCCGTCGCGGATGGAGGCGTGAGCGAGGTAATCATACAAAATGGTGTCTGTTGACGTGGCAATGCACGATAGCAAACCCAGATTAGCAGTGTAACCGGAATTGAACAATAAACCCGCCTCTGCTTTGTGAAATCGGGCAATTGCCTGTTCTAACTCCTCCGCCAAAGCACTGTTGCCGGTGAGCAGCCGGGAGCCGGTGGAGCCGGATTTACCGACAAAATTAAATTGGGAAGATTGGTGTGCAAAACCGAGGTAGTCATTGGAGCAAAAGTCAACTAATTCGCGCTCCGGGGAGAGTGCGCGGCGGGCGTTTTGGGCTTGGCGTTGGTCGAGGGCATATTGAAGGAAATCTTCGTTCATTGTGCGTTTTTGGAGTCGCAAAGAACGCAAAGTTTTTTTGAACGCGACATGGTTTTTCTATTACGGCATTTTTTTGACTACGGAGGTACGGAGTTTTTTTGCCCGTACCACGTCAGACAATGAGCAAAGTACGCGATTCGTTGTTTTATAGTTTAAAATAATTCGATTATGAAATTCGGGAAACTGGAAGATATTGACCAGGTGGATTTTTCGATGCCCTGCGATATGCCGCAAACACGGGAAACGCTGGCGAAGAACCGACGCTCAGGTGATCAAGTGCCATTTTACATGGGAGGTACGGGGTGGTCGGCAAAGGAATGGGTGGGGGTGATTTACCCGGCTGATGCCAAAGCAAAAGATTATTTGAAGTATTACTCGCAAAGTTTCAATACCATAGAACTCAATACCACCCACTATCGCATTCCGACGGCGGAGATGGTGGAAAAATGGAGGACGGAATCAGCGGCGGATTTTAGGTTTTGCCCGAAAATACCCCAAACCGTCAGCCATGCGACGGATTTGAGCGTGAACACGGGTCTGATCGAACAATTTACAAATGCCGTAAGCGGCTTAGGCGAAAAACTCGGTTGCTGTTTCATACAGTTGCCGCCGTATTTCGGGGTGGATAAACTGGCGGTTCTGGAACGGTTTTTACAACAATTTCCATCTAACATTCCGCTGGCAGTGGAGGCGCGACACGAAAGTTGGTTTAATAATGTACAAAATGCCAATAAGTTATTTACTTTATTAGAAAAATATAATATTTCAAGTGTAATTACCGATGTAGCCGGGCGACGGGATGTGCTGCATATGCGCCTGACGACCAACACCGCCATGGTGCGCTTTGTGGGCAACGGCTTGCACCAAACCGATTATATTCGCTTCAACGACTGGATGCGCCGCTTTGACAACTGGTACGAACAGGGACTGGAGACCATGTATTTTTTCCTGCATCAACCGGATGAATTGGCGGTAATAGCAATTGCAAATTACATTGCCGGTTTGTTGCAACCTTTTCCGCGCTATCTCGTAAAAGCACTTCAAACAAATACCGCAAATACGGTTGGGCAACAATTTAGTTTGTTTATGGAGTAAGGGAGTATTGGGAGGGATGAATGAAAGGGGTGGTTCCCAAATATCTACTATCCAACATCCAATATCCAAATTTAACGCGTATATTTGGCAGCCTTTTGAAGCTTAAAATTGCCCAGCTATGACTACCACTAACCGAGCGCTTTTCAAAGAAGTAAGTTCTTCTATCGAAAATCCACCGTATGTCCACCGCGATATCAGTTGGCTTTCGTTCAATTATCGGGTGTTGCAGGAAGCCAAAAATCCTGCCGTGCCGCTGTTCGAACGCTTGAAATTTCTCGCTATTTACAGCTCCAATCTCGATGAGTTTTTTCGGGTGCGGGTCGCCTCGCACCGCCGTTTGATGAAAACCGACAAAAGCACCAAAAAGGAACTCGATTTTTCGCCCAAAGCCATTGTAAAAGAAATTCAGCGCATTGTGAATAAACAGCGCGAGGAGGTAAGTAAAATTTTTGAAAAACAATTAGTGCCGGAATTGCGCAAACACAACATCTACATCTTGCGCCGCCTGGAACTGAACGCCGAGCAACGCCTGGATGTAGAAGAATATTTTAAAAACTATTTACTGCCTTATGTGCAGCCCGTGTTGCTGGTAAAAGGTAAAATTCGCTTGTTTTTAAATAATGCGGCATTATATCTGGCGGTTTGGATGCATTCCAAAGGGGTGACGAACCCGGCGGACGAATACGCCATTGTAAAAATTCCCTCCGATCATTTACCGCGTTTTCATCAGTTGCCGCCCTCCGCTCCAGGCAGAAAAGACATTATTATACTGGATGATATTGTACGGTATAACATTGAAAAAATGTTTCCGGGTTATTATATTAAAGACACTTTTTCGATCAAATTAACCCGCGATGCCGAAATTTATTTAGATGACGAATTTTCAACCGACATCACCAGCAAAGTGCGCGAAAGCCTCGACCGGCGCCACGTGGGCTCGCCCTCGCGCTTTGTGTACGACCGCACGATGCCACCCGCTATGCTTGATTTTCTGGTGGAAATGATCAACCAGGAGCGCGGCGAAGATGAAGACGACGATGATTATAAACTCGATAAATACAGCTTACTAAAGGAAGGGCGATATCACAATAATTCTGATTTTTTTAAATTTCCCGATTTCGGAATGACGCATCTTAAAAATCCGCCACTCGCTCCCCTGCCCTACCGCCCGCTGGAAGATGCCGAAAATTTTTGTAAAGCTATTCAGCAACGCGACCATTTAATTTATTCGCCGTATCAGTCATACCAATCGGTCATTCGTTTTTTTGAAGAAGCCGCGGATGATCCGCAGGTCACGCACATTAAGCTTACGCACTACCGCGTGGCGCGCAACTCCCGCATCATGCAGGCACTCATGCGGGCTGCCAAAGCGAGCAAGCAGGTGGCAGTAGCCGTGGAAGTAAAAGCCCGTTTTGACGAGGAAGCCAACCTCGACTGGGGCGAACGCCTCGAAAAAGAAGGCGTGGCAGTGCATTACATCAAAGACCCGGTCATCAAAGTACATGCCAAGCTGGCACTGGTGCGCCGCACCGAAAATAAGCTGCCCCAACTCTACGCCTACCTCGCTACCGGCAATTTTAACGAAGACACCGCAAGGGTTTATACCGATTTTGGTCTGTTTACCGCCGACCCACGCCTCACGCAAGAGGTAGCCCGCGTTTTTTCACTCTTGGAAAGTGGCAACCGACCGGCACAGCCTTTTGAACATTTGCTGGTGGGGCAGTTCAACCTGCGTTCGGAACTCGATAAGCTCATTGATTTTGAAATTGCGGAAGCCCGTGCGGGTCGTCCGGCGAGTATGCTCCTGAAAATGAACAGCCTGCAGGATATGCCGATGATTAAAAAGCTGTATGCAGCGAGCCAGGCGGGGGTGCAAATTCAACTCATTATTCGAGGTATCTGCTGCCTGATTCCGGGTATAAAAGGTTGGAGTGATAACATTGAAGCCATCAGTATTGTGGATCGGTTTTTGGAACACGCCCGGGTGTTTCTG
>Ga0224722_1000649_pt1 | contig 20024 bp, 20 predicted proteins | sample Balambano_FR1_Me_FD_161646 | JGI IMG/M metagenome (GOLD analysis project Ga0224722, IMG submission 161646) | Freshwater sediment microbial communities from Lake Towuti, South Sulawesi, Indonesia - Balambano_FR1_MetaG | ecosystem: Environmental > Aquatic > Freshwater > Lake > Sediment | place... | reverse complement strand
ACATGAGCCAGCCGCTCGCCACGGCCGCCGAGCGCCGCCGTCAGGTCCCACAGCGCGGCATTGACCGACGTGCCGGTCAAGGTCTCCATCACCTCGATCATCTCGAGCGCGTTCCCGGCGGCCGTGGCGAGCGGCTGGCTCATGTCGGTGATCAGCGCCGCGGTCATGCAGCCGGCCCCCTGCGCGGTGGAGACGAGCGCCTGCGCCAGCGCCTCGGCCTCGTCGAGCGTCTTCATGAAGGCGCCGGAGCCGACCTTGACATCCAGGACCAGCCCCTCGAGCCCCGCCGCGAGCTTCTTGGACAGGATCGAGGCGGTGATCAGGTCGATGCTTTCCACCGTGCCGGTGACATCGCGGATCAGGTAAAGCCGGCGGTCCGCCGGAGCGATCTGCTCGCTGGCCGAGACAATGGCGCAGCGGGCCTCGGCCAGTTGCGCGCGCAGCTGGTCCTCGCTCAGCCCGGTGCGGAACCCGGGGATCGATTCCAGCTTGTCCAGCGTGCCGCCGGTATGGCCCAGACCGCGGCCTGAGATCATCGGCACATAGGCGCCGCAGGCCGCCAGCGCGGGGGCGAGCAGCATCGACACGCAGTCGCCCACCCCGCCGGTCGAATGCTTGTCGAGGACCGGGCCGGGCAGGTTCCAGGCGAGCACCCGGCCGGTGTCGCGCATCGCCCGGGTCAGCGCCACGCGGCCCTGCCGCCCGAGCCCGCGCAGGCAGACCGCCATCGCGAAGGCCCCGGCCTGGGCATCGGACACGGCGCCCGAGGCGAGGCCCGCGGCGAACCAGCTCAGTTCCTCGGCCGTCGGCACAATGCCATCGCGCAACCTGGCATTGATGCCGCGGGCATCCATCAGGCGCGGTCCATATGCGCCGCCGTGAAGACGCCGGGAAGCAGCTCGGCCACGGTCAGCGCGCGCGATGTGCCGTCGGTGGTGCAGAGCGTCACCCTGACCTCCGGCGCGGCGAACTCGGCGAGCTTCTGGCGGCAGCCGCCGCAGGGCGGCACCGGCTCGGGACTGTCGGCGATCACCAGCACCTCGGCGATGCGGGTCTCGCCGGCGGCGACCATCGCGGCGATCGCCCCGGCCTCGGCACAGGTGCCCTCGGGATAGGCCACGTTCTCGACATTGCAGCCGACGTGGACCGCGCCCGAGGCGCCGCGGATCGCTGCCCCGACCTTGAAACGGGAATAGGGCGCATAAGCCCGTTCGCGGACGGCGGTGGCGGCGGCAAGAAGGGTCATCGTTCCTCCCGGGGTTGCGGGCGGAGTGTGGGACGCGCCACGGCGCGATGCAAGGGGGCGGCCGGCGGTGCCCGGGGCATCCACCGCCGCGGCCGCGGCTGTGGCCTGTCCGGCTGCGAGGGTCCCCGGTCCGGGTCCGGACCCGCCGGCCCTTCGCTTCACTCGGCCGGGGCGAGGCCCCCGCCGAGCGGTGAGACCGGGCGGTCGGCGGGGCCGGCGCTCTGCAGGGGGCGGATCAGCGTGCGGTCCACCGAGGCGCGTTCCTGCACGATCCGCTCGATCAGCCCCTCGGCGCGTTCCATCGAGCCGAGCAGCGCCAGGAGCGCGCCCTTCTCGCCCGCCGGGATCTCGGCGCTGTTCAGGACGCGCCAGCGCGTTTCCTCGAAGCCTGCAAGGGTGCTGTGTCCGGCCGGAAGCGACGGCACCATGCCGGGCATCAGCACGCGGTTCATCGCGCCGTCCAGCCGCTCCAGCGCCGCATCGATCACCCGCCGCGAACTTTCCGAAAACTCCATGCGCTTCACCCGACGGGCGATCTGATAGAGCGTCTCGGACAGCGACGAGGTGAAATCCACCTCCTCGATCATCGAGCCGACGAGGTCCAACTGATCCCGGCTCATCCCGTCCTGAAACAGATTGGCCGAGAAGCTGCGGATCTCGCGGCTGAGGACGTCGGTCGCGGCCTGATGCTCGCCGGGGTCAGACGGCGCGCCCTTCTTGCCGCGCGCGATGTCGAGAAACACCGCCCCGGCCTGCAGGTGGCGCTGCGCCTCCTGCTGCACCGCGGGAAGCGCGCTGTCGACATCCGCGATCAGGTTGCGGTTGAGGAAGCGCGGCACCGAATAGTCCTCGATGTCGTCGGCATCCGAATGGCCGACCCGCTGCAACAGCCGCTCGAAGGTGCCGATGAACGGATAGAGGATGATGACGTTGAAGATGTTGAAGAAGATCGAGAAGGCCCCGACCGCGATCAGCACGCCCGGAAAGGTCTCCTGCCCGCCGACGATGACCGGCGCACCGGGGTCGATGCCCCAGATGCTGAGCAGGTATTTCAGCAGGGCCATCACCGGGAAGAACAGGATCAGGACCACCGTCACGCCGATGAAGTTGAACCCGATATGCGCATAGGCGGCGCGTTTGGCGTTCTTCGACAGGTTCAGCGAGGCGATGTAGGAGGTGATCGTGGTGCCGAGGTCGGCCCCGATCGCGAAGGCGATGGCGGTTTCCCAGGACAGGATCCCGCTCGCCCCGAGCCCCATCACGATGCCGATGGTCGCCGATGAGGAGTGGATCAGCGCGGTGATGAAGGCCGAGAGCAGGATGCAGGCGATCACGCCGAGCCAGGTGTTGGCGTCGAGCGACTGGATCACGGCCAGCACCTCGGGCATCTTGCGCAACGGCTTGAGCCCGCCCGTCATCAGGTTGAGCCCGTAGAAGATCAGCGCGAAGCCCATCGCCGCCAGCGCGATGTTGCGCAGCCGGTCGCTTTTCGCAAAGCAGTAGACCAGCGCGAAGATGCCGGCGAACAGCAGGCCGAGCGGCCCGAGCGGCAGCGCGATCAGCCCGTTGCCGAGCGTGGTGCCGACATTCGCCCCCATGATGACCGAGATCGCGGAGCGCAGGCCGAGCACGCCCGCGTTGACGAGCCCGACCGTCATCACCGTCATCGCCGTGGAGGACTGGATGATGCCGGTGATGATGGTTCCGGCCATCACGCCCTTGGCCGGGGTGCCGGCCATCTTGCCCAGCCATTCCCGCATCTTGTTGACCGACAGCGCCTGGATGCCGTTGGCCATGAACTCGAGCCCGAGCATGAAGACGCCGAGGCCGCCGATCACCGGAACGATGATCTCCTTGAAATAGTCGATCTCTTCCACAGCGTGATCTCCCCTGTCCGTGGCGGGTCAGGACCCGTAGCCGTATATCTCTGCCCACATCGCCTTGACCGCCGCGACGGCGTCGGGGGGCAGGGGCACGTAGCCGAGCGCATCGCCGCTGCGCACCGCTTCGGCGTAGAAGAAGTCGAAGAAGGAAAGTGTCCGGCGGATGTCGCGGCCGGCGCCCGGCTCGCGGTGCAAGAGCACGTAGACGACGGCCGTCATCGGCCAGGCACCCGGCCGGTTCGCCGCACCGAGGCCGGACGCGACCCGCGGATCGGCCTGCCAGTCCAGGCCTTCGACCGCTGCGCGGATGCTCGGGGCGCCCGGCTCAACTGCCGCGCCGGCCGCGTTCACCAGAGCAACCGGCGCGAAGCCGGCGCGCCGTGCCTGCCCGACCTCGACATAGCCGATGGCGCCGGGGGTGTCGCGAAGTGCCGCGATCACGCCGCGCGAGCCTTCGGCGCCGGTGCCGACCGGCCAGTCGGGCGAGGGCGACATGCCGGGCGCCCAGGCGCCGCCGGCGGCGAGATAGCCGGTGAAGGTGAAGGTCGTGCCCGACCCGTCGCTGCGGTGGACGACGGTGATCGGCCCGGGTGGGATCGCCACGCCCGGGTTTAGGGCGGCGATCGCGGGGTCGGACCAGTCGGCGATCGCACCGGAATAGACCGCGCCGAGCGTCGCCGCATCGAGCGTCAGGCGCGCGTCGCCCAGCGCGAGGTTGGCCACGGGCGCCACCGCCCCCAGGATCAGCGGGAACTGCACCAGGCCCCGCGCTGCCAGTTCGTCCGGCGACAGCGGAACCTCGGTGGCGGCGAAGCTCACCTTCGGGTCGCTCAGCCGCACCAGGCCGCCGACCGACCCGACCGGATCGTAGTCGATGCCGGACGCGTCGCCGACCCAGTCGCCGCTTGCGCCCGACTGCTCGGCGACGTCAACGCGGTCGGCCGCGAGATAGCCCCGATAGGCGTTGGACGCCCGCTGCAGGATCGGATTGACGAAGGTTGACCCGGCGCCGGCCACCCGCCCGGTCTCGCCGCCGCCCGCAGCAGCGAAGATCAGCGCGCCGAGGCCAAGGACGACGGCAGCGCCGATCACGATCCGCCGGGCGATGCTGGGACGCGCTGCGCTGGCGGGAACGACTGGAAGGCCCTCGTCACGTGATCCCAGCATGTGCGGTCCTCCTGCGTCTGCTTAGCCGCGGCGACCGACAGTTTCGTGACAGGACTTCGGTGCGGCGGGCGCATCCGCCGCCCGCGGCGGCATGGACGGGCGGCGCGGCGTTCCGCGCCGGCCAGCCGGGGCGGGCGTTGTCAGACGACGGCGGTCGGCACCGTTCCGGGCAGCGCCACTTCCACAAGCTCCAGATCGGGCGTGGCGCCGGCGTAGCGGGTCGCCAGCCCCGGCGGAATCACGAAAGCGTCGCCCGGGGACAGGCAGACAGGGTCATGCCCCTGCCCCTCCAGCGTCATTTCGCCGCCGATCACGAAGCCGAACAGGATGTCGCCGTCATGCACGGTCCACGGCACGGCCGAGCCGTCGGGTCGGGCCACCACCACCCCGGCGACCCCGCCGGTGTTCGCGGCGATGGTGGTGTCGCGCGCCGTGAAGCCGGGGATGCGGAAAGCGGCGAAACGGCCGGCCGCGCCCACACTGTGGACGAAGCGCTGGCCGCGCCAGCGGCGGTCCGGCCGGAGGTCGGGCGTCGGCAGCGCCATCCGATGGTCGATCTCGGTAACGTGCTCGGCCGGCACGCCGATCTCGATCACCTCCAGCCCGTCGCTCGCCTCCAGCACGCGATGCCGGATCTCGGGGGGCTGGATGACACAGTCGCCGGGGGTCAGCCGGATCGGCGGACCCTGATCCTCGTACACCACATCGACCCAACCCCGGATGCAGAAGATCAGTTGGAACCCGACCTTGTGGAAATGCACCATGTCGGGCACCGGCCCGCCCTGCGGGATGCGGATGTGGCTGGCGATCATCGCGCCCCCGAGCCGCGAGGGCACCAGGTCGCGGTAGTGCATGCCCGCCCGGCCGATCACCCAGGGCGCCTGATCGGTCAGCCGCCGGACCACGAAGGCATGCGCGGTCGGCGGCAGCACCAGCGGCGGGTCGAGCGGCTCGACGAGGACCCGCGTGCCGCCGGGCGAGGTCATCTCCGCCGCCCCGCCGGCGATCAGCAATGGGTCGTCGGCCAGGATCGACAGCGTCCCCGCAGGCGCGTCGGACGTGTCGAGCCGCAGCCGGAGGCCGTGGCCCGAAAAGACCGCCGTGCGCGGGTCGTCGGCGGGAAAGATGCGGTCCATCCGCATCCCGAGCGTCCGGGTGAAGAAGGCAATATCCGCGGCCAGCGCCCGGGTGGGAAGATGGACGAGGGCCTTGATGTTCTGCATGTCGCCGGCCTTCGGGTTCGGGCCATTCTTGCCGGAACGGCGCCGGTGTAAAGGCCGAAGGCGGCGCCCTGCGGGGCCGGCAGCGCCGGACCGGGCCGATCGGGGATTTGCAAGCTGGCGGCAAGCCTTGTATCGCCATGACGGCGGACGGCGGAGGGGGCGGGGATGGACGAGGCACGCAAGGACAACGCCCGGCAGGCGGCGCTTGACTACCACGCCTACCCCAAGCCCGGAAAGCTCGAGATCCGCGCGACCAAGCCGCTCGCCAACGGACAGGATCTGGCCCGCGCCTATTCGCCCGGCGTGGCCGAGGCCTGTCTCGAGATCAGGGCCGATCCCGCCGCGGCAAGCCGCTACACCGCGCGCGGCAATCTGGTGGCGGTGGTGTCGAACGGCACCGCCGTCCTTGGCCTCGGCAACATCGGCGCGCTGGCGGCCAAGCCGGTGATGGAGGGCAAGGCCGTCCTGTTCAAGAAATTCGCGAACATTGACTGTTTCGACATCGAACTCAACGAACCCGACCCCGAGAAGCTGGCGGCGATCGTCTGCGCGCTGGAGCCGACTTTCGGCGCGATCAACCTCGAGGACATCAAGGCGCCGGACTGTTTCGTGGTCGAGCAGCTCTGCCGCGAGCGGATGAAGATCCCCGTCTTTCACGACGACCAGCACGGCACCGCGATCGTCGTCGGCGCGGCGGCGACCAACGCGCTGCACGTGGCGGGCAAGCGGTTCGAGGACATCAAGGTGGTCTCGACCGGCGGCGGGGCGGCCGGCATCGCCTGCCTCAACATGCTTCTGAAGCTGGGCGTGAAGCGCGAGAATGTGTGGCTTTGCGATCTGGCGGGCCTCGTCTATCGCGGCCGCGCGGCCGATATGACCGAACAGAAGGCCGCCTATGCGCAAGGCGACAGCCCCGCCTCGCTGGCGGAGGTGATCGCGGGGGCGGATCTGTTCCTCGGCCTGTCGGGCCCCGGCGTGCTGACGCCCGAGATGGTGGCGGCGATGGCGCCGCGGCCGATCGTCTTCGCGCTGGCCAACCCGACGCCCGAGATCATGCCCGAAGCCGTGCGCGCCGTCGCCCCGGGCGCGATCATCGCCACCGGGCGGTCGGATTATCCCAATCAGGTCAACAACGTGCTGTGCTTCCCGTTCATCTTTCGCGGTGCGCTCGATGTCGGCGCGACCGAGATCAACGACACGATGCAGCTCGCCTGTATCGAAGGCATCGCCGCGCTCGCCCGCGCCACCACCAGCGCCGAGGCGGCGGCGGCCTATCAGGGCGAGCAGATGAGCTTCGGGCCGGATTACCTGATCCCGAAGCCGTTCGATCCCCGCCTGATGGGGGTGGTGGCCAGTGCCGTCGCGAAGGCCGCGATGGACAGCGGCGTGGCGACGCTGCCGCTCGCCGATCTGGCGGCCTACCGTATGCGGCTCGACGGCTCGGTGTTCCGCTCGGCCCTGATCATGCGCCCGGTGTTCGAGGCCTCGGCCAGCGCCCACCGCCGCATCGTGTTCGCCGAGGGCGAGGACGAGCGGGTGCTGCGCACCGCGCAGGCGCTGATCGAGAGCGGCGCCGAGGTGCCGATCCTGATCGGGCGGCCCGAGGTGGTGGCCAGCCGCTGCGAGCGCGCGGGCCTGCCGATCCGGCCGGAGCAGGACTTCCACCTGGTGAACCCCGAGAACGACCCGCGCTATCGCGACTACTGGGGCACCTACCAGGAGCTGATGGCGCGGCGCGGCGTGACGCCCGACATCGCCCGCGCGGTGATGCGCACCAACACCACCGCCATCGCCGCCGTGATGGTCCACCGGGGCGAGGCCGACAGCATGATCTGCGGCACCTTCGGGCAGTACCTGTGGCATCTGGGCTATGTGCGGCAGATCCTCGCGCGCGGCGGGCTGCATCCGGTCGGCGCGCTGAGCCTGATGATCCTCGAGGACGGGCCACTGTTCATCGCCGACACCCACATCCACCCCGAACCCTCGCCCGAGCAGATCATGGAGACGGTGATGGGTGCGGCCCGGCACCTACGGCGCTTCGGCCTCGTGCCCAAGATCGCGCTCTGCACGATGTCGCAGTTCGGCAACATGGACACCTCTGGCGGCCAGAGGATGCGGACGGCGCTGGAGCTTCTGGACGCGCGCGAGCCCGATTTCGCGTACGAGGGCGAGATGAACATCGACACCGCGCTGGACGAGGCGCTCCGGGCACGCATCTTCCCGCAGGCCCGGTTCGCGGGGCCCGCGAACGTGCTGGTGTTCGCCCATGCCGATGCGGCGTCCGGGGTGCGCAACATCCTGAAGGCCAAGGCGAACGGGCTGGAGGTCGGGCCGATCCTGATGGGCATGGCCAACCGCGCCCATATCGTCACGCCGGCGATCACCGCGCGCGGGCTTCTGAACATCTCGGCGCTGGCCGGAACGCCCGTGGACCTCTACGGCTGAGCGCGCTGACGCGGCCGTGATCAGGCCCGACACGCCCGGAAATGCAGGTTGGCCCCGCGCGACCCGTGGCGTAGTATGCCATGGAATATGCAACCGGGGCGTGTCATGGCGAGTCAGGTTCGTGCGAGACGTGAAAGGGCGCGGGCGTGAATCCGGTTGCGACGATCGGCCCGGCCGACCTCGACGAGCGGCGCCTGCGCGAAATGCTCGATCTGGTCGGCCCCGCATCGGAGATGCGCCTCCTGCAATCGCTCGTCGGCGACCTGACGGCGGCGCGGACGGCGCTGGCGCGGGCGCTGAGCGCTGGCGACAAGAGCGCGGTCAGCGCGCAGATCCATGTGCTCTCGGCGCTCGCCGGCACCTTCGGCGCGCCCCGGCTGGCGGCGGCGGCGCTGGCGCTCGAACAGCGCTCGCGCGGTGGCCCTGTCATGACGGACGGAGCCGAAGTGCTGGCCATGACCGACCGGCTGACCGAGCATCTGTCGGACCGGCTGCGCGCAGGGCCGGAGCTCCAGCCATGAACCAGCGCAGCGTGACGGCCCCGGTGCTCCTGGTGGAGGACACGCCGTCGCTGCAGATCGTCTATCGTTCGGTGCTGACGCGCGCCGGCCATTCGGTCCTGGCGGCGCGCACCGCCGCCGAGGCGCTCAGCCTGTTCCGCGATGCGCGGCCGGGCGTGGTGCTCCTCGACCTGGTGCTGCCCGACCGCGACGGGCTCGGGCTGATGCAGGACATGCTGCGCGTGCAGCCCGAGACGCGGGTGATCGTGATCACCGCCAACGGTTCGATCAATCAGGCCGTCGAGGCGATGCGGGCCGGCGCGCACGAGTTCCTCGTCAAGCCGTTCGAGGAAGGGCGCTTCCTCGCGGCGGTCGAGAACGCCGGCGCGCGCGGCCGCCGCCCGGCGCATCGGCCGGCCGATCCGCCGCCGGCGGGCGGGCTGTTTCTCGGCTCGTCCGAGGCGATGATGCGGGTCTACGCCAAGATCCGCTCGGTGGCGCAGTCGATGGCGACGGTGTTCATCACCGGCGAGAGCGGTACCGGCAAGGAGTTGTGCGCGCAGGCGGTGCATGACGGATCGGCCCGCGCGGGCGGGCCGTTCATCGCGCTGAACTGCGGCGCGATCCCCTCCGAACTGCTCGAATCGGAAGTGTTCGGCCACATGAAGGGCTCGTTCACCGGCGCCATTTCCGACAAGCCCGGCGCGGCGGCGGCGGCCGACGGCGGCACGCTGTTTCTCGACGAGATCTGCGAGATGGACATCGGCCTGCAGACCAAGCTCCTGCGCTTCCTGCAGACCTCGACAGTGCAGCCGGTGGGTGCGACCAAGCCGAAGAAAGTGAACGTGCGGATCGTCTGCGCCACCAACCGCGATCCGTTGGAGGCGGTCCGGCGCGGCCAGTTCCGCGAGGATCTGTATTACCGGCTCTATGTCGTGCCGATCCACATGCCGCCCCTGCGCGAGCGCGGCGAGGATGTGATCGAGATCGCCGAGGCGGCACTGGCGCGCTTCTCGACCGAGGAGGGGCGGCGGTTCGAGGGGCTCGACGACGAGGTGCGCGCCCTGTTCCTGCGCCTGCCCTGGCCCGGCAACGTCCGCCAGCTTCTGAACGTGATCCGCAACGTGGTGGTCCTGAACGCGGGCGGTCTGGTCACGCCCGAGATGCTGCAGCTGGAGCTGGTGCAGGAGATCGAGGAGTCGCTGCGGCCCGGGCTGCCGCCGCCGCCGGCGCGCCCGGCCGAGCCCGGTCTCGACTCGCTGGTCGGACGCACGCTCGCGGAAATCGAGCAGATGGTGATCGAGGCCACCATCGCGCGCTTCGACGGATCGGTGCCCAAGGCGGCCCGGGCGCTGGACGTGTCGCCCTCGACGCTTTATCGCAAGATTGAGGGCTGGGGGGCCCGCAAGGGCTAAAGGCCGCGCGCCGTCTCGACGATCAGGGCGCGCAGCCAGGTGGTCGCGCGGTCGGTCCGGGCAGCCGGGTTCCACAGAAGGTCGACGGTCCAGGGGTCTGTCGCGAAGGGCACCTCGAATGTGGTCAGGCGCGGGTCAGTGATTGCAGCGGCGGCGCGGCGGGGCAGGACGGCGATCAGGTCGCTTTCCGCCAGCACGCGCGGCAAGAGCAGCATGTAGGGCACGACCAGCGCAATGCGGCGCCGCTGGCCAAGCGCCTGCAAGCGGTCGTCGATCGCACCCCGGCGGTCTGCGTTCACCGAGACGAGGGCGTGAGGGAGCGAGGCGAAAGCTGCGAGGCGCATTGCTCCACACGATAGCGCGGGATGGTCGGCGCGGGAGACGCCTACGAAATGCTCCTCAAAGAGCACCGTCCGGACGACCTGTTCGGGCGGGCGGGCGAACACCCCGACGGCCAGGTCGATCTCGCCCCGGTCGAGCATCGGGCCAAGCGACGCCTTCTCATATGCCGTGACATGCAGGTCGAGGCCGGGTGCCGCCTGGCGCAGCCGGGCGATCAGCGGCGGCAGCAGGACCAGCGAGATGTAGTCGGTGCTGGCGAGCGTGAAGGCCTTGACGGCGACTTCCGGGCTGAAGGCGACCTGATCGCCCATGGCGCGGCGCAGGTCGGCCAGCACGGGGGCGAGTGCGGACGACAGCGCAAGCGCGCGCGGCGTGGGTTGCATCGCGCCCGAGGCCCTGACGAACAGCTGATCCCCGAAGAGGTGGCGCAAACGCCGCAGCGCTTCGCTCATTGCCGGTTGGCTGATGCCAAGACGGCGCGCGGCGCGGGTGACATGCCGCTCGGCCGCCAGCGCCTCGAACGCGGTCAAGAGGTTGAGGTCGATGTCTGCAAGTTTCATCGGCCCAGCCTATGACAGGCATACAGAAATGCGATTGGAGAGTTCGCTCCGCCCCGCCCATGTGAGGGTCCTGAAACAACGGAGACCGTGATGACCGACGCCATTTCGACCGTTCGACACTTAATTCTCGATTTCCTCGGCAAGGGGGATCTGAGAGCCGCTGATGCCACCGCCCATCCCGACATCCGGGGCATCACCGGGCTGAAGCCGATGGGGCCGATCCTGGGGCTGGACGAATACAAGGCCATCGTGGCGGGCTTCGTCGAGGCCTTCCCCGCGGAAAGCCCGGTCGAGATCATCGACCAGTTCGCCTCGGCCGACGGGACGCGCGTGGTGACACGGTTCCATTCCCGCCAGCGCCACGCAAGAGACTACTTCGGGATCAAGGCGACGGATCGCGTGATCCTGTTCGACGAAACCCATGTGGCGCGCGTGACCGACGGACGGATCGTCGAGAACATCGTTTCGGCAACGAACCTCGAGTTCGAAATGCTGATGGCACCGGTTCTGACGCCGATGATCCTGAAGTAGGCGGCGACGGATGAAACACGCGGTTGTTGCCGGGGCCGGTCCTGGCCTCGGGCTGGCGCTTGTCCGGCGCTTTGCGCGCGAGGGGTTCGCCGTGTCGATGCTGGCACGGGATGCGGCGGCGCTCGACCGCCATGCCGCCGCCGTCGGGGGCGACGTGAAGGGGTATCCCGCCGATCTCTGCGCGCTCGACACCGTGGCCGGCGCCTTTCAGGCGATGGAGGCGGATCGCGGCCCGGCGGAGGTGATGATCTACAACGCCGCGCGCTGGCACGAGCAGCCGGTGATGGAGCTTGACCTGGTGACCTTCACCTGGGACCTGGCACTCTGTGCGACCGGCGCGCTTGCCTGTGCGCAGGCGGTCTGGCCCGCGATGAAGGCGGCGGGGCGGGGCAGCCTGCTGTTCACCGGCGGAGGGCTGGCCCTGTATCCGGGCTTTGGGGCTGGCGTCGCCTCGCTGACGGCAGGCAAGTCGGCGCTGCGCGGGCTGGTCCACGCGATGGCGGGCGAGGTCGGACCTGCGGGCATCCATGCGGCGACGGTGACCGTCGCGGGAACGATCAGACCGGGCACGCCGCTCGACCCCGACTTGATCGCCGAGGAGTTCTGGGTGCTTCACAATCAACCGAAAGAGGCGTGGGAGGTCGAACGGATCGTGCGGGGTTAAAACGCCGCCTCAGACGAACTGCTCGCAGATCAGCCGCTCGTCCAGCCCGTGGCCGGGATCGAACAGGATGCGATGGCGCACCGACCGCTCGATGCGCACCTCGACCGACAGCACGTCGCGCACCGAACGGCTGTCAGCGTCGGCCATGACCGGGCGCTTCTCGGGCTCGAGCACGTCGAAGCGCACCACCGCCGACTGCGGCAGAAGCGCGCCGCGCCAGCGGCGGGGGCGGAAGGCCGCCATCGCGGTCAGGGCCAGCACGTCGGCGCCGACCGGCAGGATCGGGCCGTTGGCCGAATAGTTGTAGGCGGTGGACCCTGCCGGCGTGCACACCAGCGCCCCGTCGCAGACCAGTTCGCTGAGCCTGACCGCCCCGTCGACGCTGATCCGGAGCTTGGCCGCCTGCGGTCCGGCCCGGAGCAGCGACACCTCGTTGATCGCAAGGCTCTCCTCGATCCCGCCGCGCACGCTCTCGGCCCGCATCGCCAGCGGATTGATCGCCTCCTCCACCGCCGCATCGAGCCGCTCCGGCAGCCCGTCGAGCGCGAAGGCATTCATCAGAAAGCCGATGGTGCCGCAGTTCAGCCCATAGACCGGCACGTCGCGGGCCTCGACCGCGTGCAGCGTTTGCAGCATAAACCCGTCGCCGCCGAGCGCCACGACCACCTCCGCCGCGTCGAGGCGCGCGTTGCCGTGGCGCGCCACGAGGTCGGTCAGCGCGGCCTGCGCCTCGGGGGCGGCGCTGGCGGTGAACCCGATGCGTCGGCCGGCCATCCGCGCCCCTCCCCTTCGCCGCAGCCCGACGGCCGCCCCCTGATCGCCCTGTGCGTCCGGCAGTCTTGGCGGTCTGCTCCGGCAAACTCAACCCCGGAGCCACCTTGCCCGATCCGCAGGCAAGGCGGTTCCGGCGGGCGGAATGTCCGGCCCCGGACGGCGGTTGCCGCTTTCGACCCTTTCTGGTTGGGGGTTCATGCGCTAGAGAAACGCCGGAGTGCCCCCGCGCAACCCCAGTCCCGACAGGAGCCGCCCATGAACGCCCCGCACCGCGACGCCGGTTTCTTCACCGAAAGCCTTTCCGCGCGGGACCCCGCGCTGTTCGCCGCGATGACCGACGAGCTTGGCCGCCAGCGCGACGAGATCGAGCTGATCGCGTCCGAGAACATCGTCAGCCGCGCGGTGATGGAGGCGCAGGGCGGCGTAATGACGAACAAATATGCCGAAGGTTACCCCGGCCGGCGCTACTACGGCGGCTGCCAGTTCGTCGATGTCGCCGAGACCCTCGCCATCGAACGGGCCTGCGCGCTGTTCGGGGTGGCCTTCGCGAATGTCCAGCCGAACTCTGGCAGCCAAGCCAACCAGGGCGTGTTCCAGGCGCTTCTGAAACCCGGCGACACGATCCTCGGGATGAGCCTCGACGCCGGCGGGCACCTGACCCATGGTGCGGCGCCGAACCAGTCGGGCAAGTGGTTCAACGCGGTGCAGTACGGGGTGCGGCGCGACGACCTGCTGCCCGACTACGACCAGATCGAGGCACTGGCGCTGGAGCACCGCCCGGCGATGATCATCGCCGGCGGCTCGGCCATACCGCGCATCCTCGACTTCGCGCGGTTTCGGGCGATCGCAGACCGGGTCGGGGCCTTTTTCCTGGTGGACATGGCACATTTCGCCGGGCTGGTGGCGGCCGGGCTTTACCCCTCGCCCTTCCCGCATGCGCATGTGGCGACGACGACCACCCACAAGACCCTGCGCGGCCCGCGCGGCGGCATGATCCTGACCGATGACGAGGCGATCGCGAAGAAGGTCAACGCGGCGATCTTCCCCGGCATTCAGGGCGGCCCCCTGATGCATGTGATCGCCGCCAAGGCGGTGGCCTTCGGCGAGGCGCTGCGCCCCGATTTCAAGGTCTACCAGAGCCAGGTAATCCGCAATGCGCAGGCGCTCGCCGACCAGCTGATGCGGGGCGGCCTGCCCACCGTCACCGGCGGCACCGACACCCATCTGATGCTGGTGGACCTGCGGCCGAAGGGCGTGAAGGGCAACGCCACCGAGAAGGCGCTCGGCCGCGCGCACATCACCTGCAACAAGAATGGCATCCCGTTCGACACCGAAAAGCCCACGATCACCAGCGGCATTCGCCTCGGCACGCCGGCGGGCACAACCCGCGGCTTCGGCGAGGCCGAGTTCCGGCAGATCGGCGACTGGATCGTCGAGGTGGTGGACGGGCTGGCGGCGCAGGGCGAAGGCGGCAATGGCGCGGTGGAGGACCGGGTGCGGTCCGAGGTCGCGGCACTCTGTGCACGGTTCCCGATTTATTCCGCGCTCTGATCCCTGGGCAGGACTGCCAACTCCGCAAGCAGGGTGATCTGGCGCTCGGCAGATCCGGCGCGCTGCGGGGGCGGACAGCGCGAGCAAGGCAAGATCCCGCCGATTCTGCCGGCTGCGGCAGGCTGTCCCGGTTGACCGCTGCGCCAGTGCGCTATCATGGAATAACATAAGGACAGGATAATGAGATGTCGGCTGACCTGAGCAGAAATGCGGGCTTCGACGCCGCGAAGGCGGTGCGTCTGGCGGAGGCCGCGTCCCGGCCGCAGGCGGTCGATCCCGGCGGGTTCGCGCAGGAGGCTGCGACATTCCTGAAGGCGCTGTCGCATGAGGGCCGTCTGCAGATTCTCTGCCATCTGACCTCTGGCGAGAAGTCGGTGACCGAGCTTGAAGAATTGCTGGGCGTCCGGCAGGCGGCGGTCAGCCAGCAGCTGGCCCGGCTTCGGATCGAGGGGCTTGTGCGCACGCGCCGCCACGGCAAGTCGATCCGTTACTCGATCAGCGACCCGAAGGTTGTGCGGACGGTCCAGCTGATGGACGACCTGTTCCGACGCCCGCATTGACCCGGGACGAGATCGCACCGATTCGGTGAACGGTCTGGGCGAGCGGGTGTTAGCCGGCTTTCGACCGCTCGTCGTGCCGCCGGCGCTGCAGGCCACTCGGCCTCCGTGTCAGGCCCGTCGTCAGCCGCGGCCATAGAGCGGCATTGCGGTTGCCATGATGGTGACGAACGAGATGTTGGCCGACAGCGGCAATTCGGCCATGTGCAGCACCGCATCGGCGACGAGCGCCGCGTCCATCCGCGGCTCGGCCCGGATCGAGCCGTCGGCTTGCGGCACGCCCTCGGCCATCCGCGCGGTCATCTCGGTCGCGGCATTGCCGATGTCGATCTGGCCGCAGGCGATGTCGAAGGGCCGGCCGTCCAGTGCCAGCGTCTTGGTGAGCCCGGTGACCGCGTGTTTCGACATGGTATAGGGCGCCGACCCCGGCCGCGGCGCCTGGGCCGAGATCGAGCCGTTGTTGATGATCCGTCCGCCCTGGGGCCGCTGCCGCCGCATCTGCGCGAAGGCGGCGCGGGCAGCCAGGAACATGCCGCTGATGTTGACGCTGCAAAGCGCCAGCCAGTCGGCGACGTCGATCTCGTCGATCGGCCGGCCGGGCAGCGACATGCCGGCGTTGTTGAACGCGGCATCGATCCGGCCCCAGTCGGCGGCGGCGCGGTCGAAGGCGGCCGCCACGGCCTCGGGGTCGGTGACATCGCAGGGCAGGATCAGTGCGGCATCGCCGCCCGCCGTCTCTGCCAGCGCCTCGGCGCGGCGTCCGATCAGCCCGACCCGCCAGCCCGCCTGCAGGAATCGCCGCGCGGTCGCGCGCCCGATGCCGCTGCCCGCGCCCGTGATGACGATGCCCTTCGCCCCCATTCAGCTCCCCCTTGCCCGATCGGCAGGACGTTGCGCCGGCGGCGGCGCGCGCGCAAGTGTGAACGCAAGCCGGGGCGATGGCGCTTGCCTTCCCCCAGCAGGAAGGCCGGAGTCAGTCACGTGACCGCCGATGGAGATGCCGTTGCCCCGCCCCCTTCCGCTGGCCTTGTGCCTGATTGCGCTTCTGGCCGCCGGCAGCCCTGCCGTGGCGCAGGACGCCGCCGCCGATCCCCATGCGGGCCATGCCGCCGGGGCACCGGCGGACCCGGCGACCGCGGCGCTGGCCGCAGCGAATGCGCGGATGCACGCGGCAATGACCATCGCGCCCACGGGCGATGCCGACGCGGATTTCGTCGCTGCGATGATCCCACATCACGAGGGCGCGGTCGCGATGGCCGAGATCGTGCTGCAGTACGGCGACGACCCCGAGGTGCAGGCGCTGGCCCGCCAGATCATCGCGGCGCAGGAGGCCGAGATCGCCTGGATGCGGGACTGGCTCGCGGCGCGGGGCGACTGATCAGCCTGACGCCACCGCGGCTGCGGCGTCGAGCGCGCCCGGCCCGAACGGGATGCCGAGCGCGCCCATCCCCGCCTGCATCACGGCAAGCGCGCCGAGCGTCATGTGCGCGTTCACATGGCCCATGTGCGCCACCCTCAGGAACCCGTCGCCATCCGGATCCTCCGGGGTCGACTGGCCGAGACCGATGCCGAGCGTGACGCCCGCTTCCGCCTCGGTCCAGGCGCGCAACCGGGTCGCATGCGGCGCACCCAGACGGGCCGCGGTGACCGACCGGCCGCGATGCGCCGGGTCGGCGACCGTCAGCCCAATCGCCGGATTGCCCTGCCCCCAGGCGTCGAACGCCGCCCAGACGGCGCGCGCCAGCCGTTCGTGCCGGGTCCAGACCGCGGGCAGGCCCTCCTCGGCGAGCATGTCCAGCGCCGCGCGCAGGGCATAGAGGTGATGGGTCGGGGCGGTGCCGGCAAACAGCCGCCAGAACTCCGCCGCCGCGGCGCGCGGCGCCCAGCTCCAATAGGGCGTGCGCAACCCGGCGTCCCGGCTGGCGGCCAGCGCGCGGTCGGAGAACCACAGAAAGGCCATCCCCGGCGGGGTCATCAGCCCCTTCTGGCTGGCGGCCACGGTCACGTCCACGCCCCAGTCGTCCATCCGGTACTCGTCGCAGCCGAGCGAGGCGATGCAGTCGACCGCCAGCAGCGCCGGGTGGCCGGCGCCGTCCAGGATGCGCCGCAGCGCAGGCACGTCGGTGCGGACCGAGGAGGCGGTATCGACCTGCGTGGTCAGAAGCGCGCGGATGCCGTAGCCGCGGTCGGCGCGCAGCGCCGCCTCCACCCGGTCCAGATCGACCGGACCGGCCCCGAAGTCAAGCAACTCCACCGCGATCCCGAGGTCGCGCGCGCTCGCGGCCCAGTCGAGGCCGAACCGGCCGGTCGCCAACACCAGCGCCCGGTCGCCGCGCGAGAACAGGTTGGTGTTCGCCGCTTCCCAGCCGGCATGGCCGTTGCCGATGTAAGGCGCGACATGGCCGTCGGTCAGCGCCACCCGCCGCAGGTCTGGCCAGAGCGAGGCCACCATCTCCGGCAGCGGGCCACCGTAGATGTCGGGCGCCGACCGCTGCATCGCGCGCAAGACCCGCTCGGGCAGGACCGAGGGGCCGGGAATGGCGCGGTAGGGCACGCCGTTGGCAAGCGACATCAGGGGGCTCCGTGCGGTCCGGCGCCCTGCCTAGGAGCGTCGCGCGGGAAGGTCAATTGCCGGCGGGCACGGGTGCGCCTATCCTGATCCGCGGCAGGGGAGCGACCGCGATGCAGGGCGAACGCGCAGGCGACAGGGCGCTGATCGGGCTGGAGGGAAGCGCTGCGACCAGCTTCCTGCAGGGGCTCGTCAGCAACGACGTGGCGCCGCTGGCCGCTGCCCCCGGCATCGTCTGGGCGGCGCTCCTGACGGCGCAGGGCAAGTATCTCGCGGACTTCTTCGTGGTCAATGACGGCGCGCGCCTCATGCTCGACGTCAAGGACGACGTCGCGCCCGGGCTTCTGAAGCGGCTGAACCTCTACCGGCTCCGCGCCGACGTGCGGATGACGCCGCTCGACGCGACCGTGACCCGCGGGCTGGGTCCGCCGCCGCCCGGCGCCTACGCCGATCCCCGCCACCCGGCGCTCGGCTGGCGCCGCTATGGCGGCCCGGACGGCGGCGACCCGGCGATCGACTGGGATGCGATCCGGGTCGATCAGCTGATCCCCGAGACCGGGATCGAGCTGATCCCCGAGGAGAGCTACATCCTGGAAGCCGGGTTCGAGCGCCTCCATGGCGTCAGTTTCCGCAAGGGCTGCTATGTCGGTCAGGAAGTGACCGCGCGGATGAAGCACAAGACCGAGCTCCGGAAGGCGCTGGTCCGGGTGCAGATCGACGGCGCGGCCGAGCCGGGCACCCCCGTGACCGACGGCGGCCGGGCGGTCGGCACGCTGTTCACCCGCGTGGGCGACCGCGCGCTTGCGCATCTGCGGCTCGACCGCGCGGCCGGCGAGATGCAGGCGGCCGCGGCGCGGCTCCGGCTCGACCCCGCATCCCTCCTGCCCTGACCCCGACCCGGCTCAGGGCGGTCAGGCGCGCTCGGAATACGCCATCAGCTCGGTGTGCACGATGATCTCCTCGCCCGCGCCGACGAACGGCGGGATCATGATCCGCAGGCCGTTGTCGAGGATCGCCGGCTTGAAGCTGTTGGCCGCGGTCTGCCCCTTCTGCACCGGCTCGGTCTCGACCACCCGGCAGCGCACCTTCTGCGGGATGCGCAGCGACAGGGGCTCGTCGCCGTAATACTCGACCGTCGCGGTCATGCCGTCCTTCAGGAAGGGGCGGCGGTCGCCCAGAAGCTCGGCGTCGATCTCGATCTGCTCGAAGGTCTCGGCATCCATGAACACGAGCTTGCCGTCGCTTTCGTACAGGAACTGCTGGTCCTTGTTGTCGAGCTGGACCTGATCGACCTTGTCCTCGGAGCGGAAGCGCTCGTTCAGCTTGCGCCCGTCGCGCAGGTTCCTGAGCTCCACCTGAGCGAAGGCGCCACCCTTGCCGGGCTTGACATGCTGGACCTTGACGGCTGCCCACAGACCGCCGTCATGCTCCAGCACATCGCCGGGCCGGATCTCGTTCCCGTTGATCTTGGCCATCGACACAAAACCTTTGCAAAAGGTTGAAGCAGGGCTGCCCGGCCCTATATCGGGTGGGTCGGGCAGGAGCAAGACGGGCATATGCAGTAGGCAGGGCCCCGAAGGCATGCTACGAACGCATGACAGTCATTCCAAACGAGACAGCCCGAATCGGACACCGGCAGGCCATAGTCCGCGCCGCACTCAAGAGACAAGAGCAAGAAAGAAGGACGACGAGATGGTCGATTTCGTTGATGGTACCGCATTCAACTTCGAACAGGGGCAGCGTGCCCGGAAACTGTTCGCCGCCGTGGTTCTGGCGGCGCTCGACGATGCCATTTCGGACGACAAGAAATACGGCAACGGCGCCGAGCAGATCGCCCGTTGGGCGCGGTCGCGGGACGGGCGTGAGGTGCTGTCCTGCGCCGGCATCGACCCGAACGAGCGGGTGGTGAAGGGCCTGATGGATTTCGTGGGCAAGGGCGTGCGCACCTCGGTCGCGCTGTCGCGCGAGGAAAGCGAGCGGCGGCATGCGCTGGAGCTTGAACAGGCCGAGGCCGCCTGAGGCCGCAGCGCGGCCCGCCTTCAGCTGCCGTCGCGCGTGGCGATGACGCGGTGCACCTCGGTCAGGACCAGCTTGCGGACCGACCGGGTGATGCGCTCGCCGAGCGGGCCCTGCAACTCGTCGCGCAGGATGTCGCGGATCAGATCGCGAAGCGCCTCTTCCGTCATTCCGGGCAGGGTCGCGGCCGGTGTCGCCGGCAACTGGTCGGACCCCGCCCCCGCGCGTTGCGCCGGCGCGGCGATGCGCTGGTCGGGGGTCAGCACCAGCCGGGCGTGAGACGCCTCCGCCGGCACCCGGCCCGGCACGCGCAAATCTTCGGACATCAGCCGCAGGACCGAGGACAGCACGTCCTCCATATCCGCATTGCCCCGCTTGTCCGACATGGCCCGGCCTCGGTGTGCGACAGCCGCCTTCGCGCGGTTTCCTGCCCGCACGATCCTACCGCCCGGGCCGGGGGGACACAACATGCGCCGGCCGCGGCCGGAACGCGTCCGCGCGCTTCACTGTCGCGCGCGCGGAAACGGCGGCCTATTCGCCGCCGATCGACCGCATGATCCGGTCGAGCCGGCGGCGAATAG
>Ga0224722_1000647_pt1 | contig 20057 bp, 10 predicted proteins | sample Balambano_FR1_Me_FD_161646 | JGI IMG/M metagenome (GOLD analysis project Ga0224722, IMG submission 161646) | Freshwater sediment microbial communities from Lake Towuti, South Sulawesi, Indonesia - Balambano_FR1_MetaG | ecosystem: Environmental > Aquatic > Freshwater > Lake > Sediment | place... | reverse complement strand
GAAATTGATCCTTGCACGCAATACCGCTACCAGTCAGGTGCATCGTAAAAATGAATTTCTACCTGATACACTGGCGGAACTCGCCATTCCGCTCAAGATTGGCGATGAAGTCATCGGGGCGCTGGATGTGCAGAGCAAGGAAGCCGATGTCTTCTCCGATGACCTGATCGCCGTTTTGCAGACGCTTGCCGAGCAGGTCGCTATTGCCATTCAAAGCGCCCGTCTGTATGAGGAAAATCGCCGCCGCATGAACGAGATTGATGCGTTCAACCGCGTTGCCACGCTCAATGTGTGGAATGAATATCTACGGGATGAGCGCCTTGAAGGGCTGCAAAAAGCGGTGGGTTTTGGCGAAACGGCGATGCTGTCGGCAATGCGCGAACGCGCTTTACAGGAAGGGCGGATTATCATCGGCGATCTTACGCCGCGCCGCACGATTCCCGTCGCTGTCCCCGTTATGCTGCGTGGTCAGGTGTTGGGCGCGGTGGAATGGGAACTGCCGCAGGTTGGATTCGGCGAGGATAAACTTGAACTGGCGCAGGAACTGGCAAACCGTCTCGCTGTCAGCCTTGAAAATGCCCGCCTGTTCGCTGAGAGCCGCCGTGCCACCGAGCGTGAACGCCTCGTCAATACGATTGCTACACGCCTGACGTCACAGCCGAGTCTTGACAGCATTTTACAGACGGCGGTGCGTGAAGTGGGGCAGGCGCTGCGAGTACCACAGGTGACGATCCGCTTCCAGGGCGCGAAAGAGCAGTTTGCGACGAGTACGCCCGCGATCACAGCGGAAAGCGTGGTTACGGATACCAGCACGACCGCCAGTGACAACGGCAGCAGCCATACCAACGGCGGCGGCGCGAATACCCGCCCCGTGAACGGACATCAGCCCCAGGCGCAGCCAACCACAACGCACGGTGTGGTGGAAGAGCGTTAGACTATTGAATAAGCCTATAGCGTAGAGGTGCTTAAGCATATGGCGCAGCCAATATCGCCTGCTTCGAGCAGCACAGGAAACAAGAAGAATAAGTCCGGCGTGCCGCGCCAGCGCTCGCTGCGAAGCCGTATTATGCGCGTCGTCGCGCCGATGATCATGATCACCTTCCTGATCATCGGCATCGGCGCAGCCAGCTTTTTTAACCAGCAGGCTCAGAATCAGGTCATCAACTCCCAGCAGGAACAATTGGACGATCTGGCGCAGGAATTGAATGCCTATGTCGCGGGGGTTGCTGAAGACGTTCGCATGCTGGCGAACGGACGGGCTGCTCGTGAATTTGCCCGCGATACGCTTTTGAGTGTGTCCAGTGCTTCAATTGGCGATTCGCAGGCACGTCTGTTAACGGATTTCAGTAACACGCTGGAACAGCGCGTCGGCGAATATGTCGCGGTGCGCTACATCACGTATACGGGTTCTGTTTGGTCGGAAGCGACGAACCTCGATAATACCATCCCCATCACGAATGATAGCGTACAGTTGAACGCCCTGCGCGGGGACGAACTCCTTGGTGAGTCGCTGGCGGTCCCGGTGGGTGAAGTCGTATTGAGCGACATCACGTTTCCGGGCGGGTTATGGAGTGCTGCCCGCACACTGCCCTATCTGCGAATCGCTTCGCCCGTCGGCGCGGAGAATGACCCGTCGAGTATTGCCGGTGCGATTGAAATGAATGTGCTGGCGACGCCGCTGCTGAACGCGATTCAACTGGCAGCGTCGGAGATCGGCGTTGACCAGCCGATGCGCCACTTTATCGCGGTTGACCGTGAGGGGCGTATCCTGCTGGATTCCGCCAATGTAGACCTGAATGTGTTGCAGCAGGCAGTTAGCGGCGGCACGAGCCTTGCCACCACGAATCCCGATCTGGCGCTGGCGCTGGAAGGTGTCGGGCGCGATCCACTGGTTGCCCAGTCGGTCAATGGCGAAATCGTCTCGTCGCAGCCGATCACGCTGCCGGGCGAAGAAACACCCTATTTGCAACTGCTGATTCTCGATCCCTCCGCAGGTGGACCAACATTCCTGACGACGCAGGGGGTGATCGCTATCCTTGCCTGTCTGCTCATCGGCGCAGCGTTAAGCAGTGCGATTTACCTGTTCCTGGGGCGGTTGCTCCAGCCGATGCAGACTCTCAGTGATGCTGTTGCCAGCGGCTCTACGCTTTCGGCTGCGTCCACGTCGGCAGATGCTCCGGCGACGGATGAAATCGGGCAGCTTTCACTGGCATTTACAGCTTTGGCACAACAGGCGGAAGATTTACGCGCTGAACTCAATACGCAGAGCCGCCGATACAATCGTAATCTCGACATCACCTCACGAATCGGGCGCGAAACCGCTACCCTGCGCGATATTGACGAACTGCTCAATCGCGCCATCAACCTGATTTCGGTGGAATACGGCTTTTATCACGCGCAGGTATTCCTGATTGATGATGTTGGCAAGAATGCGGTGCTGGTGTACTCCACAGGTGAGGCAGGGGAGCAGCTACTTAAGCGTCGCCACAAGATCGTTGTTGGTTCGGACTCGGTTGTCGGGATTGCGACTGCCACCGGGCAGGCGGTAGTCGTCAATGACACCGAGCATCCGGGTGAGATTCCATGGCGTTTCAACTCGCTGTTGCCGGATACCCACGCGGAAATGGCGCTGCCACTGCAACTCGGCGTTCAGACTATCGGGGCGCTGGATGTGCAAAGTACGCGCCAGAATGCGTTCATGGAAGACGATCTGCAAACGTTCCAACTGCTGGCAGATCAGATCGCTATCGCCGTGCAGAATACCCGTCTCTTGCAACAGTCACAGGAGCGCGTTGATCAGATCGACTCGCTTAACCGCCAGTTGACGCGCCTTGCGTGGGAAGAATCGGGCTTCCAGAGTATTAGCCCGGAATATCGTTATGACCTGCTTAACGTGGCGGGAATTAAACAGACTGCGGAGAAACCGGAGGGTGAATCTGAAGCGCTACCCGCTATGGAACTCCCGATTGTCGTGCGCGGCGAAGTGATCGGTACGATGGCGGCGCAGGGCGAATCATTCACTGAAAATGAAAAACTGCTCATGCAGGCAGTAACAGAGCGTGTTGCGATTGCGATTGAAAGCGCCCGCCTGTTTGAAGAGACGCAAAACAGCCTTGCCGAAACATCCACGCTGTATCAACTCAGCCGTTATCTGAACGAAGCGGATAACCTTGAAGGCGTGATTCAGGCAATTGTCATGTCGGTGATGCCTGACGCGACGGGCGGTCAGATTCTCGTGTTTGATTCGTATCGCGGCGATCAGCCGGAGGTGGGCGAGTTTGCGGCGGACTGGTCGTTACAGGATCATGGCGGACCGAAAGAAGTCAGCCTGTTAGGGTTAGACCTGACCCTGAGCAATCATCCACTGCTGCGCGACATGCAGCCCAACAGCGTCGCCCTGGTTACGGATACGACCCGCGACAACCGCCTTGACGATATGTTCCGTGCCGTTGTGCAGGACGTGGGCGCGGGGGCAATGGCGCTGATCCCGTTCAGTGTGCGTGGTGTCTGGCGCGGCATCATCATCATCGAATTTCCACGTCCGCGTCAGTTCAGCGAACGTGAAGGGCGCGTGTACAGCGCATTGATTGATCAGGCGGGTGTGGCGATTGACAACCGTATGCTGCTCTACGAGAACGAAATGGCGCTGGCGCAGATTGAACGGTTGTACACCGCCAGCCGCAGCATCAATATGTCGCTGTCCGCGCAAGACCTGATCACCGCCGCTGCCAGTACCGCCGAAGACAGCAATATGACGATGGCGCTGGGGGTGCTGGAAGGTGAAATAGACGCACACGGCTGGTCAACCCGTCTGCGCTTGATGGCGCATCATGCTGACGGGGAGACTGTCAACACCGATGAGGTCTTTGAGATTGCCGTTCCCGCCGAGTCGCCGCTGCATCAGCGTGAACCGCAGATCACATTTGATCATGGCGGTACACAGGTTGATGGCGGCTTCGTGACGATCATGCGGGCGAAAAATCAGCGCTTTATGGCGGCATTTCCACTGTACAGCGCCAATCAGCCGATTGCGCTGTTCATGCTGATGAGCGAAGAGCCAAAAGACCTGTCTTCGGATGATTATGAAGTGTATCGTGCGCTCACCGGGCAGATGAGTACCGTGCTGCAAAACCGTCGCCTGCTCGAACAGACGGCGACAGCGCTGGACGAAACGCGCCGCCTGTATACGGCGTCTCGTGCCATTACCGCCGCGCCAAACGCCGATCAGGTGTTCGCAGCGGCAGCCGCAAATCTGGTTACACCGACCGTACCCGCCAACCGCATTGCGATCCTTTTGGCTGCTCCTACGCAGACGCCCGACGCTAACTATCATGAGTATCGCTATCTGTGGACACGCGACTCCGATTCGGATATTCGGTTGGGGCGACGAGTAGGCAGCGATATTGTCTCGTTTGGTGAAATACTGGCGGCGCATCGAGACGCGCTGCTGGCAAACGATGTCCACCGCGATCTCGCCGCGTATCCGTCGCTGTTGGCGGTGCTGGAACGAAGCGGTACCAACAGCGCTCTGCTGCTGCCTGTGCGTACCCGTTCGCGCTGGTTTGGCGTGCTGTTGATCGAAAGTACCCACAGCGGCGCGTTTGAAGAGGCGTATCTTCGCTTCGCCTCCGCGATTGCCGACCAGATGGCGCTGGCGCTGGAAAGCCAGCAGTTATTCACCGAAGCGCAGGATCAGGCGCAGCGTGCGCTCGCCCTCGCCGAAGCGGGTCAGTTCGCCAGCCGTATCACGGGCGAGGACTTTGGCGAGATCATTACCGAAGTGTTCACGAAGGTTGCCGATTCTGCCGATTACACCAACTGGCAGCTTGCGCTGGTGGATGACAGCGGGCAGCGCTTGATGTTCGTCACACAGTATCTGCGCGGCATCGGCTTGATGCCACCCGACCAGCTCCATGAACAGTACATGGATGTATCCGCCGACGATCCCAACCCCGAAACATACCGACTGAACCGTCCGCTGTTGATCAATGAGCCGCGCAGCTACCCCAGCTACGCGAAAATGACCGATGACTGGTTCGAGTTCATCGGCAAACGGTTGTATCTGCCGGTGCGTGTTGGCGGGCAGCCCGTCGGCGTGATCGCCGTCGGACGTGATCTCAATATGGCTGATCTGGATGACAGCGACATCGAACTCGCATCCACGCTTGCCGCACAGATCGGCGTCGCGGTCGAAAACCGCCGCCTGTTCACGGAAGCACAAAGCGAACGGCAGACGCTGTTCACCATCCTTGAAACATTACCCGCCGGTGTGCTGGTGCTTGACCCGCTGACATATAAACCGATTCAGGTCAACCAGCAGGCAGAGCAGCTGCTTGGCAGAACCATCCCGCTGGATGAGCCGTTCAGCCCTGCCGCTTTCCGTATTTATCGCACCGGCACCGGTGCCATGTACCCACGCGAAGAACTGCCGATCTATGTCGCCGGGCAAACCGGCGAACAGGCAGTGAGCGACGACGTGGCAATTTTGCATGAGGACGGTAGTGAAACCGCGCTGCTGCTGAATGCCGCGCCGATTAAAGACAATGCAGGCAACATCAGCGCGATTGTCGCGGCGTTTGAGGACATCAGCGCCCTGCGCGGGCTGGAAAACTCGCTGCAAACGACCCTGCGCGAGACGATCACGCTGTATGAAAGCACCCGTGCTTTCGCCGAAGCGGACGAAATGGACGACGTGCTCGATCAGACGATTGCCCAGATGACAGCGCTCGAAGCAAGCGATATTCAGATCGTCCTGCTGGACGAAGACTACGGCGGAGCGCGGGTCGTTCGCTCGCTGTCCGGGCATACGGGGACATTCCAGTATCCCGATGATCTGCTGGATGCACAACAGCCGTGCCTGATCGATCAGGTTGCGACGGATCCGCTGCTCTCAGAAGAGTCTCGCGCCCTGTTTATCGGTCATGGCGTGTATGCCGCCGCTGCGCTGCCGCTGCGTTCGCGCTCGCGGCGTGAAGTGCCGCTAGGGTGGCTCGTTCTGCTGTTTGATACGCCACAGGCATTCGACGAACGGCAGCAATTCCTAACGACGCTCACCGATACCGCCGCTGTAGCGCTCGACAACCGCAATCTGTTCCAGAGTACGGAAACCGCGCTTCAGGAAACGGCGGCGCTGTACGGCGCGACATCGGCTATCAGCCGCGCCCGCACAATGGAGCAAATTGGCATGGCGTTACAAGGGGCGCTGCAAAGCTCACAGCCCGATGTGTACGCCGTGTATCTTGCCGACGGCAATGACCTGATCGAACTGTTTAATGAAGACCTTGACGGCGCTCCGCCGCCGTTTGCTGACCTACTCAAGCGCCATAATGTTCTCAGCGGCGTCAGCAGCCTGTTCGTTGATGATCTGCGTACACATACCGAACTCAATCCATTTGAACGGGACATTGCCAACATCGGCAATATTCGCGCCTTTGGCATGGTGCAGTTACGCGCCAAAGGGCAAGTCAACGGGCTGCTGCTGATCGGCTATCACCGCCCACATCGCTTCCTGAGCGGCGATGTGCGTTTCCTGAACGCGGTGTCGGACAGCGCATCGGTTGTGCTGGATAATGTGCTGCTGCTCGATCAGATTCAAAATACGCTGCAAGAGACAAGTATTCTCTATCAGGCGAGTCGTGCGCTTTCTGACGCGCAATCTCCGCAGGAAATTCTCGATGCGGTGATCGCCCACCTGCAAAACCGCGCCTTCACGCAGGCATTTATCGCTATTCTGGCGGGTACTGGCTGGGATGCCCCGAATGCCGTCGTGACAATTGACGCAAACTGGCAGGAAAACGCTGACGAGGGCGTGAATTTGCAGGACATTTCCCTGAGTGCCGAGCAGTTTCCCGCATGGGGCTTGCTGGCGACAGCCGACACCCTGATCATAGACGACGTGGAGACGGCGGAGATTGACACGATGGAAGCGGCGGGGCTGCAAAGCCTCGATCTGGGCTCCGCTGTTATCATGCCACTGCGTGCAGGCGGGCGACCTATCGGCGCGATTGTGCTGGGGTCTAGCACCGCGCACGAGCATACGGATCGGGATTTGCGAATTTTCCGCTCATTTGCTGAACAAGCTTCACTGCGTATTGACGCGACGCGCCTGCTTGACCAGACGGAGCGCCGCGCCCGCCAGCTTGCAACCAGCGCTGAAGTGAGCCAGATCGCCAGCTCGATCCTCGATCTGAACTTCCTGCTTCCGCGACTTGTGGACATCATCCGCGACTCATTCGAGTATGACCACGTACAGATTTTCCTGATGGATGCGGATGACCGTTTCGCCGAACTTCGCGCCAGCACGGGCGATGCGGGGCGTCAGCTGCTTGGGATCAAGCACAAGCTGCAAAAAGGGTCACAGTCGGTCATCGGTCAGGTGACGGCGTTGGGTCACCCGGTCATTGCGGCGGATACGGCGGATGCACGGGTAGTCCATCGCCCCAATCCATACCTGCCCAATACGCGCTCCGAAATGGGGCTGCCACTCGTCCTGAAGGGGCAGGTCGTCGGCGCATTGGACGTGCAAAGTAACCTGTCAAATGCCTTTGATGACGACGACGTCGCCGTGCTGACGACGCTTGCCGCGCAGATTTCAGTGGCGATTGACAACGCGCAGTTGTTTGAGCAGAGCAGCCAGCGTGCCAACGAAATGAGCTTCCTGTTTACCGTGACGACGGCAGCAGCCGCTGCTGAAAACGTCAATACCGCGCTGGAAAACGTCGCTGAGGAGCTTCGCGCTTCGCTGGACGCGCTCTCGGTGAGTATTTATCTGCCGGAGCGGTTTGTTGATCCAGACGAGCGCACGATTACCCTGCTGCGTCCGGTGGCGCTGGCGGGGTCGGATCAGCCTTTGTCCGAGCTATCGGAAGTGCAGCTGACGGATGAACGCAGCCTGATCGCTGAAACCGCCCGCAGCGCTCGCCCAATCATTATCGCCAACATCGAAAATGAGCGCGATTATCTGCCGGTTGCGGCGGGAGCGCAGTCCGCAGTCATCGTCCCACTGGCAGCGGCGGGCGACATCATCGGTCTGGTCACGGTGGAGAGCGAAATCACCAATGCCTACAATCAGGATACGCTGACGCTGCTGCTCACCCTCTCCGGTACATTGTCCGCCATCGTTCAGAACCAGCAGCTTCTCGAACAGGTGCAGCGTACCAACGACCAACTGCGCGAACTGGATCGCCTCAAGAGCGACTTCCTCGCCAATATGAGCCATGAACTGCGAACGCCGCTGAATTCGATCATCGGCTTTAGCAAGGTCATCCTCAAGGGGATTGATGGTCCGCTCACGGAAATGCAGGAACAGGACCTGTCAACGATCTACACCAGTGGTATGCACCTGCTCAACCTGATCAACGACATCCTCGATCAGGCGAAGATCGCGGCGGGCAAGATGGACTTGCAGGTGGATTACTTCGACATGAAGAGCGTCATTGATGGTGTGCGCTCCATCGGCATCGGTCTGGTGAAAGATAAGCCGATCAATATTCAGGTCGAAGTTGCGCCCGGTTTGCCTAAAGCCTTTGGCGATGAATTCAGGACGCGCCAGGTCTTGCTCAATCTTGTGTCGAATGCGGCGAAATTCACCCGCGAAGGCACAGTGATGATCCGCGCCTATCCCGTCAGGGACGTGGAGACGGATCAACTGATGGTGCGTACCGATGTGATTGATACGGGTATCGGTATCGCTGAAAAGGATATTCCGCTGTTGTTTGAAGCCTTCCGTCAGGTTGATTCGTCGCTCACGCGCACGGTAGGCGGCACCGGTTTGGGCTTGCCAATCGCCAAGTCGCTTGTCGAAATGCAGGGTGGGCAAATGCTGGTCCAGTCCAAGATGAATATTGGTTCAACGTTCAGCATCGTCATGCCGACAGCGCCCGTTGTGGCTGAACCGCCTGGCGAAGCGCCGCGCAAGAAGGGCGATACGGACAAGCTGTTCAAACGTAAGACAGCGACGACGGAATTGCCCGCCGTCAGCCTGACCGACGGCGATCTGGAAACGGGCGACCCATACGAGACGGGCAAGTTTAATTCACCTCGCCGCGATGCGGTTGAGACCGGGATGCTAAATCCGGCGAGCCTGCCGCCGGTGATGACTCTCAAACGGCAGATTCTGCTCATCGAAGACAATCCCGACATGGTGGATCAGTTCCGCCGCGCCTTGCAGCGCGAGGGTTACGAAGTCTATGCCGCGTCTATCGTGATGGAAGCGGAAGCAATGGCGAGTGGGCTGCATCCAACCCTGATCGTCCTCAGCGCGTCGTTTGGGAATGGTTCGGGCTGGGACATGCTGGGGCGGCTCAAGGGTCGTGAAGATACGTCCGACATTCCGATCATCGTCGTCTCGCTGGGCGATGATGAGGCGCGGGCTGCTGAGGCAGGCGCGTTCACCTTCATTCGCCGCCCGTTCACTCCGGAAACGTTGGTCAAGGCGGCGCAGGATGCCGAACGCGACAGCCGTACCGAACGTATTCTGATCATTGATGATCAGCCGGACAGTGTGCGTATTTTGCAGGATATTCTGGATGAACAGGGGCGCTATCGAATCTTTGCAGCCCACAGTGGGATGGACGGAATCGCGCTGGTCGCTCGCCGCCGTCCCGATCTGGTGATTGTTGACCTGCGAATGCCGGAGATGGATGGTTTTGATGTGATCCGTGAGCTGCGCGGCAACCCGGAGACAGCGCGTATCCCGATTCTAGTCGTCACCGGCGACTCGCTCACGCCGAAGGAACAGGACACGCTGATGAATTACCGTGTGATCGCCAAAACCAATTTGACAGCGGGGCAGCAGCGCATCCTGATTGATGAGGTCAGGAACGGGCTGCAACGCGAAGCCGGCGATTAGCGAAAAAGCGGAATCGGGTGTAATACATTGAGTAAGTCATGAAGGGCATGGTCATCATGCCCTTCTGTTTTCGCAGCAGTTGTCCCGTCCACGAGAGGCAAGGGGGAGTTCATGAGTGCAAAAAGCGTTCCGAAGCCCGAAAATGCCGGCGATGCCATTCAGGGCTTCATCATCAACAAGCCAGGTGGCACGAATACCACCGCCAATATCCGCCCCGGTCCCGCGACAAGCTATGATCCCCCCACTGTGTCCGTTAACGTCGGCAGTGCAGTCACCTACTACCCCGCTACCGTTCGCCCTTCGGAAAGTGGCAAGGCGTTTAACTGGACATGGGTGGAAACCGCCAATGCGGGCGGTTGGCTTGCGGATGTTGTCGCCTTGAGTCCGACAAATCCCAACGCGGGAGGAACCGGAACGAGCGGTGGTGCCGCAGTGGCGAAAACTACCGCGACGGTCACCCCGACTATACCCGGCGAAGACATCTATATTCGCCCGAAAGCGGCTCAAGCCAATTTGCGCGGCGGTCCTCGTGCCGATTTTGCGCTGGTGACAATATTGATGCGCGAAAATCCCGCCCTGACGACGGAAGACCCCGCCCGTGTGCGCCAGAAAATCGGCAAGCGGGCGTGGATTCATGTCCAGACAGCCGATGGGTTGGAGGGGTGGGTGCGCGGCGATCTGATTGAGGAAGCGACGGGCGCGACACCTTTTGCCCGACGTATCAAGCGGATGCTTGTTTCAACGCAGACTGTTATTACCGATGCGACTCAAGGCGAAGCGCGGGCGCTTGATTTCAACCACCTGCCCTATTTCTCGCGGATTCCCGTGCTGAATGAAACGGATGTCCTCAATTTCAGCGGCTTCGGACCGAATAACTTTGCGTATCAGGCGCGAAATCGTAATATCTACAGCGCCTTATGCTATTTGCATAACGGGTTGGATTTCGGCATCCCCATCGGCACGACGCTTTGCGCGATTGACTGGGGCGTGGTCCTGTATGTCAGCGCCCGCGAAGGCGATAACCCGTATGCCAGCGGTCCTCATAGCATCGTTGTGCGCTACGGTAATCACTGCATTGTCTACGGACACATGCGCGGCGCAAAACAGGGTGTGGATATGCTCGTCAAGCGTGGCGATATTGTCTCGCCGGGGCAACCTTTGGGCGCAAGCGGCACATTTAACAGCTATCCGCATCTGCATTTCGAGATTCGGCGGATTGACCCCGCGTATATCCAGCGCTTGCAGAATCTCGCCACAACGGAAAGTCCAAATGCCATACCCAAGCGCATGAATGAATTGTTCGACCAGCGTGGACTGCGTGCCTGGATTCCGACGACGGACTACTACATTAACCCGGCACTGTTCTTTGATCCGCCGCTGGAGGAAACCTTCACACGGCTGGGCTGGTCACATGCCTGCCCGGAAGTGACGTTCGACAAGGATAATAACGGCTACGTGGATTTCCAGCGCCCCGGCGAGTCCATTGGTGCCTCCTACGATCTGTACTCGCTGAGTTCGATCCCGCCGTTCGGTGGCAGTTTCTGGGGAAGCAGTTAAAGCCCCTCACCCCAGCCCCTCTCCCACGCAAGCGGGGAGAGGGGGGGAGTCCGATCCGTTCGTAGGGGCGAGGCTTGCCTCGCCCGAAGCGGCGCGGGAAAGGGCTCGCATGACTCCTCTTCCAACTCGTCTTCACGTTCAACGTGAATGTGGCTTTTTCTTCTCAAATGCCCGCATGAATTCCTCAACGTCTTTGGCGGATTGAGCAGGGTGGATGGCGCTGCCGGGATCATCCTCAGCGTCGCTCGTCTTTTTGCCTTTGCGCGTTGAAGCTGATGACGCAGTGGGCGGATTGAGCAGCCGTGCAAATTCTTGACAGCGCATCTGCTGCAATTTGCGCCCTTGCGCCGCCTGCCGCACCTGCTGATCGTCGCTGACGACGATCCACTGGCTTGTGCTGCGTGTACGGTTGATTTCGCGGATCATCACCGTATCGGCAATGCCCGGCTGCGAGGCAAAAATCACACTGACGGCATGGTTCGACGCATCGGATTTACCGCCTGGCAGCCCGTGATCGAAGATGACGGTCACGCGCTTGCCGCTGCGGGCGGCGAAACTCTTGAGCAGGTTGACGAGCATCATTTCGTCGTTGTCGTCGCTGAGCGTAAATCCGAGCAAGCCGGTGCCGATCAGGTTGTGTCCGTCAATCAGATACATCAAAGCGCCCCATGCGTTTGTAGCTGCGTATTGTACTATTGTCGGTCATACCTTCATACCGCGTACCACACAAAAACATCGCCTTTTTATCGCCCCTCTCCGCGCTTGCGTGGGAGAGGGGCAGGGGTGAGGGGCTTTTCCCGCTTTGTGAATTTCGCTCTGGTCGGGTATTGTTAGGTGACTATCGTTCATCCCTCTGGAGTTGCCCTTGTGCCAGCGATAAGCCGCCTCGCCCGACTGGATGATGCCGCCGCGATATGCGCCCTGTTTCGAGCGCGGATACCCGCGTGGCAGCGTCTGGATGAAAATGGGCAGGTTCAGGATGTGCCGTATGACTCGCTCAGCCTGTATGAACGCTGGCTGCATGGCGGCGCATGGATGAGCCTTGAAACCAGCGCGATTTATCTGAATCACCTGCTGCTGGGTGCGGGCTTTCCGCTGGTGGTCACGGATCAGCAGGATCGAGTGGTGGGGTATATCGAAGCCTATCTCAGCGGGGAAGGTGATCCATTCGGGACAAATATGAATATTGCTCACCTGATCGCGGCGGATGAGACGGCGAAAAACGCGCTGCTGGATGGCGTCGCCCATCAGGCGGCACATTTGAAAGCCGCGCAGCTCACGATTGCGACGCCGGGCGATGTCGAACTACCCGCCGGCATTCGCACCGCGCACGTTGCCGGTTTGCGCCGCTACAGTTTAACTGCCCGCGAGGGACAGGTCTTTTATAAAGTGACCGATCTTACGAACTTCGACCCTTTGCAGATTCATGGCTGGTCAATGCCGGTTGGACGCGCCACCAGCGCCCGCCACCAGTGGGAAACGCTCATGCCGCGCCTGTTCGAGACCATGCCGGAGATCGCTGCCCGTAAGCGAGCGCGGCTCCGGGTGACGGCGGGTGGGCAGGAGGCGATTATCTACTGCGAGGTGCGCCTGCATGACCCGCGCAGTGCCGATGTCGCCATCTGGACGCCGAAGATTGTGCAGACGCAGGTGATTACCGCGCTGCGCGATTGGGCGCGGCGCGAAGGCTATCGCACACTCTGGCTGCTGGCGAACGAAAACGCGGTGAACGCGCTCGGCGCGGATGCTGAACCCGACGGTTTTGAAGTGCAGATCCATGGACTCGCGGTGTAGAAATACGAATCTGAGAGAAGTTAGAGTATAATCAAAACTGAGATGTAGAAGGAATTTGATATGGTTCAAGAGATGGCTTCCACAGAAAACATTGCCGAAGAAACCAACTACCCCTTGGATAATGGCTATAACGGCGTACAACAATCCTTCATTCAAGATGATTTAGGGGATGAGGAGTTTTTGCCTTTTGAATACTCGATAACTAGTTATGGAATTGATTTTGATGTGAAAGGTCTGATTGGAAGAATGCAGGACGAGGATATCGTAATTCCAGCTTTTCAAAGAAACTACGTGTGGTCAAGATCGAGAGCTTCTCAGCTAGTAGAGTCATTTCTTCTTGGACTACCAATTCCAGGTATTTTTCTCTATAAGGAAGATGAAAGCGAAAAACTCCTGGTTATTGATGGACAGCAACGCCTTAAGAGTTTACGCTTATTCTACGAAGGCAGTCTGATATTGACAGGAGTGCAAGAGCAGTATCTGGGAAAAACGTATGATTCTTTAGACGCAGTACAACGCCGTAAGTTGGATTCGTCAATAATCCATGCAACGGTTGTTAAGCAAGAACGACCCACTGATGATGACAGCAGCATTTATTTCTTGTTTCGTCGTCTAAACACCAATGCAATGCCTTTACGCCCACAAGAAATACGTTCGGCATTCTATTTTGGCAAACTCAATGACTTGCTGGAAACCCTCAATCAAAATCTTCAATGGCGTTCGCTTGTAAGCGGACGCAGGCTGCAAAGACTAAATCAACCAGATAATCGCAAGCGTGATCACGAATTAATTTTGCGATTCTTCGCTTTGTATTATCAGGGTGATAAATATCAAAGTCCGATGGAAAAATTTCTGAACACCTATATGGCACACAATCGCAATTTAGAGCGACAAGATGAAATGACTTTGACTGATGTGTTTAACAAAACAGTTGATGTCATCTATAGTAGTATTGAGGAGAAGGCTTTTCGATTCACGAGCAGTTCACTGAATGCTGCTCTCTATGATGCGCTGATGGTCGGCATAGCAAGAAGGCTTGAAAAAGGGGAGATTACAGATTTAGAGGCGGTTGAACGTTCATATACGAAATTGGTCAGCTTGCCGGCGTTTGCAAAAGCAGTGACGGCGAGTACTGCCAGCGAAGTGAATGTCAAAACACGTCTAGATTTATCTATCAGTGCCTTCGCAATTGTAGAATAAACATGTTGCAGGAAATTCGACGCTATGAACAGAGGCTTGATTCATTGTTTAACAAATCCAGTTTTTTTGCTTCGGATGCAGAACTGCTATCCCATTGGTCACGTTATCTATGTGTACTGGTATCAGGTTACATTGAAATCAGCATTTATGAAATTCTGACGGAGCGAGTACAAAATAAGTCTTCTCCAGACATTGCTCGATTCGTAACGAACAGTCTGGAGAACTTTCAAAACCCCAAAATGGAGAAAATAAAGACGTTAATGCTGTCATTTAACCCAGAATGGCAAAAAAGTATTGAATCTCATCCGCAGTTTTCTGAAATGGCTGCTGCTGTAAATAGTGTTGTTGCCCAAAGAAATCAAATAGCACATGGCGAAAGTAGCTCTCTCACAATACATGCCATGAAAGACTATTATGTCATTGTACGAAAATTCATTGAGCATCTTGAACAGGTTATCCTAACGTAAATCTCATGACCTCAATTCTCTGCTTTGGCGACTCAAATACACATGGCTACGATCCAGTCACGCAGAAACGCCTGTCACGGGATGAGCGCTGGGCGGGCGTCATGCGGAATCAGCTTGGCGCGAATTACTGGGTGATCGAGGAAGGGCTGGGCGGGCGTACCACCGTCTTTAATGACCCGCTGGAACCGGGGCGGCGCGGCATTGATTATCTCAAGCCGTGCCTGTACAGCCACCAGCCGCTTGATCTGCTCATCATCATGCTCGGCACGAATGATTGCAAGGCGAGATTTGGTGTTCCCGCGTCTGACATTGCACGCGGTATCGAACGGCTGATTATCGAGGCAAGGACGACGGACAGCGGTATTGACGGCGCTCCGCCACGTATCCTGATCGTCGCCCCGCCGCCGTTCGCGCCGCTTGAGCCTACGAACTTTGTTGAGATGTTCAAAGGTGGCGATGCAAAAGCCGCCCTGTTAGGGAAGCTGTATGCCGAAGTCGCCGCGCTGCACAATTGTGATTTTCTCGACGCAGGCAATGTGATCGCCTCAAGCCCGCTGGATGCCATCCACTATGACGCAGGCGAACACCGTAAACTCGGCATGGCGATGGCAGCAAAAGTGCGTGAATTGTTGGGGTAAAAATCGTCGTTTTGCCAATGGAGTAGGGGAAGACCTGCGTGTCTGCCCGTTGTGGGCGAACACACAGGTTCGCTCCTGCACGATAATTTGGGTTATTCGTCCTCGCCGCCCCAATCCATATCCAGAAATTCGGCGGAATTGACCTTTTTCAGGCTCAACCCAAGTCGGCGGTTCTTCACGTCAATCTTGACGATTCGCAGCGTAAGGACATCCCCCTCGTTGACGACTTCACGCGGATGCACCACGCGCTTGTCAGACAATTCGGAGATGTGAATTAAGCCTTCGATTTCTGGAAGGTCTGTGATCTGGGCGAACGCGCCGAACTTGGTCAGTTTGGTGATTGTTCCCTTGACCAACTGCCCGGTGGTGTAGTTGGTCGCCACAACATCCCATGGATCAAGCGCCAACTGCTTGAGACTTAAGCCGATGCGTTTGGCATTCGGGTCAATGCTGATCACGCGAACCTGAATTTCCTGATTCGGCTGCAAAATTTCACGCGGGTGATTCACATGCTGCCACGACAATTCCGTCAAGTGGATCAACCCTTCCGCGCCGCCAATATCCACGAACGCGCCGAAATCTTCAAGGCTGACGACGCGCCCGGTGCGTGTTTCGCCGACCTGCAACTGCGTAATGAGCGACTCTTTACGCTTCTCGCGGCTTTCTTTCGACGCCATCCGTTCAGACAGGATCAGGCGATTGCGCTGGCGGTCTACTTCCATCACCTTGATGACAATCGGTTCATTGACCATTTTGCCCCAGCGCGATTCGGGGGTCTCTTCCTCGCTTGCGCGGCGGCGTTCAGCATTCATCTGGCTTTGCGGCACGAACCCGCGCAGCCGCCCGAACTTGACGATTAAGCCGCCCTTGTTGTACCCCGCGATGCGCGTTTCATACGCGTCCTGGCTCTGACGACAGGTTTCCGCCTTTTGCCAGTCCTGTTCCTCAGCGGCAAGATTGATCGAGACGACGGCGTTGCCATCTTTGTCGCCGCGCGGGTTCACGATATACACCGTGAGTGCGCTGCCGACGGTCAGGTTTTCCACGTCGCGTTTGTTGATGCGCTCGATCTCGCTGCCGCGCACAATACCGGTGCCAAGCCCCTTCAAATCCACCTTGATTGAGGTTGGGGACGTTTCAATAATTGTCGCCTCAACCAGTTCCCCGCGTTTGAAGGGCAGTTCTGTTGCAGATGCAGACGGCGTTTCCGCTGCGTCCGTTGTCTCCGCATCCGGGACGCCCGGTTGTTCGGACGCCTCCGCTGCCGTTGGCGGTTCTGAAACGTCTGCGGATGGGATAGTTTCCTGCTCTGCCTCGGTCACAGGTTCTGGCGCTTCGAGTGATTCGATAACTGGCGTGTTGGCAGGTGCTGCCGTATCTTCTATCGCCTCGATAGTTTCCTGATTGATGCTTTCTTCCGGGGTTGCTTCGGCTTCGCTGGAAGGCGGCGCAACCGCCGCGTCTGCCGTGCCTTCCCCCTGCACGACATCTTCCAACCCTGAGATATTTGACGCCATATAAAAACCTGCTCTCCGCAGACGACTGAATCCTTAAAACCGTTATTATACAGAGGCATATTCAATAATCAAACAAAAGCCCCTCTGTCGCTAAAGGGCAGAGGGGTATTCCAGGTCTAAAGCGCTGGCTGTGCGAGAGGCGAACGATTATTCCCCTTGCGACACCGGGCGCATGATGACATTTTGCAGCGCGGTCTCAGCGATACACTGTCCCTGCCGCATCCCGTTTTCAATCGCGCTGCGGTAGTGTATACCTCCATACAGGCGTGAGATCGCCGCTTCATTGGCTGCCTGTTCAAACGACCAGAACTCACGCGGCGTTTCGCCTTCCGGTTCATGCAGGCGATCCACGAAATGCACCGTGCCGAACAACGCCGTCAGCATGTCCGCCGCTGCTGCGCTGACGACGGAATGCCCGCTTGGGTACTCTGGAAAAGGTGGCGTTTCAATATAGGGACGCCAGCGATCACTGATATGGAGGTTAATATATGTTTCCGGGCGCAGCAGGTTCAGATTATATTTCAGATCCCACGTCACGATGAACGAATCTGCCAGAACCATCCCGACCATCGCGTACATTTCGGCGGCGCGTCCTAAATCCAGTTCAAGTTCATCAACCATCTGGTTCTCGATCTGTACCCAGTGACCCGCAGGTGTTCCGGTGAGCGCGGGCGTATCTACCCACCATTCGGCAATATTGCGCTGTTCTTCGGTCAGGTCATTGCCGACGTCGAACACTTCCAGCGCCTGCTGGTAGAACACTGAGTTTTCATCTTCGCTGTATTCCCAGTTGGGCATCTGCCAGCAGGTGGTGGTATATGGCACGATAAACGGGCGCAGATCACCCCAGTAAGGTTCGGCGGGCTGTAAGGCTTCGCCGGTCAGCACGTAAGCATCAGGGCTTTCGGCAGGCATGACATACGGATCGCGCAGGCGAATGTCCAGCAAGCCGTCGCTATTGATCCAGTCATTCAAGCCCTTGCCGACCAGTTCGCCATACTCAACCGACGTCTGCATAACCTCATGTTCGATGCCCGCATCACGGCGATTTTGGAGCCATTCATCGCGCAGCGCGACAAATGCCGCCCGCGACTCGTCCGAATTGGTCCGAAACAGATTGTTCAGCACGGTTTGCATAGCGGCATTGACCACGGTGATCGGGTCATATTGCAGTTCGTAATCAATCCAGGGAAGGTCGGTCAGTTCATTGACCTGGTTCACCAGTGAGCGATTGCCCGGCATGAATGGCACCAGCGCTTCATAGGCGGCGATCCCCGCATAGCCGTATAGACGGGACCCGCCTGGTGCGGATACGCGCTCCGCTTCCACCTGGTCATACAGCACATTCATCCAGTCCACCAATACCTGCGGATCGCCCGGAAGCGATTCGCCCACCAGAATCGGCTCCGGGTATAACTGCGCCTGTACCGAAGCGACCGGTAATGTCAGCATAATCAATAACAGAAAGGTTAATGCTCGTCGGTGGTGATTCATGTTTCCCCCTCATGATATTTGCACTTTTGCGCCTGACGTTTTGAAGAACGCGCCAGCGAATAAATTCGCCGTCTCCGATAAGGATAAACCCGCTAAAGGGGTTCAGTGCAAGGTCCCTTCAGTGGACTTGTCTTTGCCGTTGCTGGACGTTTTAACGTCTAGCGCACTTGCTTTGCGGATACGCCCTCAAAGAACTGCGGCAGATTTAACCTGATCATACAGCTAAACAGCGGAACGCGCTCTATGCCTGTAGTGCGTCTTGCCAGCGCTCTTATCCCTGTTTGGCGTCTTTGCGTCTTCGTGTCTGCACGCCTTTGTGCTGGATTTTGACGGGTCTTGTCGTTCTATTCGGCAATCTGCCCCGCCTGTGTATAATAGACGGAAAATACCGCGCCAGACCCGAATTGCAGGGAAAAACGTGCCAATTCTCCGAGAAGGCGAACTCGATATTATCAGCTACAGCGGCGAACAGACGCAGCGGCTTGGCGTGCGGCTGGGTTCGCTGTTGCAAGCGGGCGATATTATCTGTCTGTCAGGCGACATGGGCGCGGGCAAGACGGTGTTTTCGTCGGGTATCGGCAGAGGGTGGGGCGCAGCTTCACCGATGAGCAGCCCGACGTTCAACCTGGTGCATCAGCATCAACGCGAAAAAGATGGGCAAATTCTGTATCACATTGACTGCTATCGCCTGAAGACCGGCGAGGATATTGACAGCATCGGGCTGGACGATATTCTCGGTGGGCAGGGCGTGGTGATTCTGGAGTGGCCCGAACATATCCAGTCGCTTTTACCTGATGAGCGCCTGTGGATACATCTGCGCGTGCTGGAACTGACTCGCCGCAATCTGGTGTTTGAGGCAACGGGTGAGCGGTATCAGGCGTTGGTTGAGCAGTTTAGAACCAGTTGAAGGCGAGTTGAAAGTTAAAGGTTAAAAGTTAAACGTGAAGGACAAAATCATCTTCGGAAATGGAGTATCTGTGTCAAAAGTTACTGCTCTTACTTTTAACTTTGCACTTTTAACTTTTAACTCTCTCTCATGCTCCTAGCCCTCGACACCGCCACCCAGAATCTCAGCATCGCCCTGCACAATGGCGATGAGCTGCTGTATGAACAGACGTGGCGCAGCAGCAACCAACATACCGTACAGCTTGCGCCCGCTGTTGAAACGGCGTTGGAGCGCATTGATCACGCTCCGATAACCGCGCTGGCAGTTTCAATCGGTCCCGGCACCTATACCGGCTTGCGCGTGGGTGTGTCCTTTGCCAAGGCGATGGCATCCGCGCTGGAAGTTCCCCTCGTTGGGATGACGACGCTGGACATTCTCGCCGCTGCGCAGCCGCAAACCGGCAGCGCTCTGGTGGCGGTGGTGCAGGCGGGGCGTGGGCGCATTGTCGCTGCGTCCTACCAATGGCGTAAAGGGCGGTGGAAGCGCCGCGCCGAACCGCAGGCAATGAGCTGGGAGACCCTGCTGGCGACGATTGACGGGGCGGCGATCATCAGCGGTGAGGTGGATGCCGATGGGCGCGAAAAAGTGGCACAG
>Ga0224722_1000646_pt1 | contig 20065 bp, 24 predicted proteins | sample Balambano_FR1_Me_FD_161646 | JGI IMG/M metagenome (GOLD analysis project Ga0224722, IMG submission 161646) | Freshwater sediment microbial communities from Lake Towuti, South Sulawesi, Indonesia - Balambano_FR1_MetaG | ecosystem: Environmental > Aquatic > Freshwater > Lake > Sediment | place... | reverse complement strand
TGGAGCCGGAGTTGCCGGGGCAATTGCGCTGTTCTTCTGGCTCGTTGGTCCTTCGATGTTCAATTTTAAAGCCGAGGGCGATGCACAACTGGTACAATCCGGTTTGGACATGAACAACCTCATTGCCGACCGGCAGGGTTTGATGCGCGGCGACGCGTTTCGTTCGCTGGCAATGGTGCTGCTGAGCGGGGGCTTGATCTGGGCGTACTTGCAAGGTTATGTAAAAAATCGCTTAGTCGTCATCGCCGGGCTGGGCATACTCACGCTGTTTGACCTGTGGACGGTGGGCAGGCGCTACGTGGATGCCGATAGTTTTGTAAATAAAAATACGTATGATAATAATTTTCAGCCGCGCCCGGTGGATGAGTTGATTTTAAAAGACCGGGACCCGAATTACCGGGTGCTGGATTTGAGTGTGAATACGTTCAATTCTGCCTCTTCTTCGTATTTTCACAAAACCATCGGTGGTTATCACCCGGCGAAATTACAACGGTACCAGGATGTGATTGAACGCCATATTTCAAAGAATAATCAGAAGGTACTGAATATGCTGAATACGAAATATTATATTGTAAATAACCAGCAAAGCCAGCAGCCCGAAATGCAAATCAACATGGCGGCACTTGGCAACGCCTGGTTTATTAATAATATTCGTAAAGTGCAGACTACCAATCAGGAGATTGATTCCCTGAATACCTTCGACCCGGCGAATGATGCCATTATTCACCAGGAATTTAATAATTATATCGGCAATTTTGATCCGCAACGCGATTCGGCGGCAACTATCAAGTTTTTATCCTACCAGCCGAATCATTTAGTGTACGAAAGTAATGCCGCAAGCGAACAACTGGCGGTTTTTTCCGAAATCTGGTACGGTCCGAACAAAGGCTGGCAGGCTTATGTGGACGGGCAACCGGTAGAGCACATCCGCGCCAATTACATCCTGCGTGCAATGAAAATTCCGGCAGGGCGGCATAAAATTGAATTTAAATTTGACCCGCAGACCTACAAAACCGGCAAGCTCATTTCCAGCATTTTTTCTAGTTTGATTGTGTTTGGATTGCTGGGTTTTGTGGGTTATTCCGGTTATCAAAGTTATCTGCGTGCCGAAAAAGAACCCAAGCCCGAGCCGAAACCCAAAGCACCGCCTGCGCCGGTGAAGCCGACTGCCACGCGCCCGACTACAAACCGTCCGCCGACGCGCACCGTGACGACTAAACCGAAACGAAAGAAGTAGGCAGTTATTTAGTTGGTAGTTAAAGTTAGCAGTCAGCAGTAAATAACTTACTAAAATAAAACGTAGGTGTTTTTAGGTGCCTATGTGGTCAGTCCATGTCCAAAACCGCCGTTCTTATCCCGCATTGCTTTGTGCCGCCTGCGAATGGCGGGCACGCTGCCGGTTTTGGCTTTTGTGAGTTTCTGGCGAAGGAACGCGACATCATGGTTATTTCCACCACCAACAATCCAGAGCTGCCTCTCCCTTTTCGGCTGGAACGCTTGTTTAAAGATCGGTTTTACAAATATTTCAGTCCGTTGGTAGCTATTCGTTTGTGGCAGTTTTTCAAAAAAGAGCAAATTACCCACTGTGTTATTCAGCAGCCATTCATCGGTTTGTTAATATTGCCCATTGTAAAATTATTGAAAATAAAGCTATTGGTTTATTCGCACAATATTGAATATCAACGATTTCAAACGATCGGTAAATGGTGGTGGCGCTTGCTTTGGCTGGTAGAATGGATTGTATATCGAGCCGCAAATACCGTGTTATTTATCTCTCGGGATGATTTACTGGAAGCTGTTCCGATTTTTAAATTGAATCCGCAGCGTTGTTTTGAAATGCCTTACGGGACGCGCTATCCGGCTACCCCGCCCGGACGCCCGGAGGCACGGGCAACAATTGTAAACCGCCATCAACTGAATCCGCAGTCGTTTCTTATTTTATTTTTTGCAACGCATTCTTACCGACCGAATACGGATGCACTGGAACGAATTCTGGATGAAATCAACCCGATTTTATTACAACAACCTGATTTTTCGTATCAAATTCTGATTTGCGGCGGCGGATTACCGGCGCGTTTTGATCAGTTAAAAGCATATAAAGATAAAAACATTCATTACATCGGTTTTGTAAATGATATTGACGAATATATCCGGGCTTGTGATATAACCCTCAATCCTGTCATTACCGGTGGCGGGGTGAAAACGAAAATGGTGGAGGCAATCGCGCTGGGTACACCCGTTATTTCGGCAGCTACGGGCGCGAAAGGCGTGAACCCGGCGGCGTGCGGAGAGAAGTTGATCGTCCTGGAAGATAATGATGTGACCGGCTTTGCAAATGTGATATTACATTTAAAAAATAAAACATATAAACCGACACCGGCTTCGTTTTATAAGGAATATTACTGGGGCAATGCAATACGGGCAGCGTTGGAAGAGATACCAATATCCGATGCCCGATACCAGATGACAGATGCCAGACCGCTCTGAACTTACACAGATTCTGTACATTATAAAATTTTGCAAATTCTGATTTATGAGGTTTGAGGAACGCATACCCGATGAATTGTTTAAAGGCGACCATTACCTGGGGCGACCGGCGGATTTTGACGATAAAATCGTGCAGCGGCGGGTGGCGTTGGTACGCGAAATACCTGGTTTTACAGGTAAAAATTTAAACCTGTTGGACATTGGCTGCGGCAATGGTGCTTCCATGTTTTTACTGGCGGATGAATTTGCGTCTTGTTTGGGCTTGGAAGTAGAAACGGCACATCAAGATTCTTTCGAAAACTATAAAGAACAGCATCAAATTAATAATTGCGATTTTCGTATTTTTGATATTGAAAATCAACAACTTGCGCGGCAGTTTGACCGGATCATCAGTTTTGAAGTGATCGAACATTTACACGATGATAAAAATGTAAGCTTTTTTTATAAACATTTAAAGCCTGGCGGGATCGCGGCGATTTCCGTACCGAATAAATGGTGGATTTTTGAAACGCACGGCGCGAAGCTGCCGCTGTTGCCCTGGAATCGGGTGCCATTTTTCTCCTGGCTGCCCCGCCCCATCCACGAACACTTTGCCAATGCACGGATTTATACGAAAAAACGCATTAAAAATTTATTGGAAAATGCCGGTTTTCAGGTGGAACGTATCGAGTACATCACTGCCCCGCTGGATGTGCTGAAAAATGGGAAGTTAAAAACCTGGTTGGTAAATAATATTTTTAAAAATGATGTAACGAAGGTGCCGTTTTTAGCGACCTCGCTTTTTGTGGTGGCACGAAAGTAATAATTGCTTGCTACAATGCTGAAAAAAGTGTATCTTTGAATCATAAAATTTTTTAACCATGACCGCAAGTCATCCAACAGAGCAACAGCCAGGCAGAAAAAAGGAGCGAAAAATTTCGAAAGCACTCATCTATGAAGAGATGGACGGGCAACCTATTTATTATCGCGGTTATAAAAGTGTTTTGAATAAAAAAAATACAGCGGAAGGAATTATGGGTTCCAGTAGTTTGCAGATGCAAATAGCCAGATTGATTTTAAAATTTCTTTACGCTCAAATAGATGGAGATCAATATTTTGTTTTTTCCGGCGAAGCTGGTATGCACCTTGCTAAAGGTAATAATTTAGCTTCTGATATTTCAATTTATGCAGCTTCCCAATTGCTTCATTATAAATTTGAAGATAAATATTTCAACCTGCCACCCAAAGTTATAATCGAAATTGACACGAAAGCAGATTTAAGTGTTTTACAGTGGGAAACGTATTTAAAACGTAAAAGTCAAAAATTACTCGACTGGGGTGTAGAACGCATCCTCTGGATTTTAACCGCTTCTGAGCAAGTTATTCTGATAGAGCCCAATCAGGACTGGCGCACGCGCGACTGGAGTAAACCTGTAGAAATTGTGGAAGGATGTGAAATTATTATTGAAGTCCTTGTACAAAAATAAATGCTTACACCGATCCTCTTTTTAGCAGCGCCGTATAAACCGTTCCTACCCGTTTGGCAATTTTTTTAAACACATCAATGAGCCAGTTTTCGATGTAATAATTTTTACTCAACAGCCGGGGTGTATAAATAATTAAATGAATGAACAGCATACCGAAGGCAGTCAGGCTGATTAAAAGTAAATTCATAGGATGGGAACTTACGTTTTTTGCATCTACATTATCTCTGCCGAGAGCGAAAGCCGATTGAAAAAACCAATCCACTTTCATTTTATAAGGCGCTACTAAATGTTGGATGCGCAACTCCGGGTCGTGGGCGATCTGGATGCCGTCAGCACGCATCCGGTGCTGGAGTTCGGTTTCTTCATTGTAGGCAATGGTGTTGCCGATCATGCCGAGTTTTACGTTGAAGCCGCCGTATTGTTCCAGCGTTGGTTTATGAATGACCATGATACAGCCGATGGCGAACTGATTGCCGTGAATGGGCGACACGGTTTGGTAAGGCAACTCATTGGTAGCCACGTACTTATCCTGATACCAATACGGCTTTGGATAACGATACCAGGGCAGTGCCACGCCGCCGAAATATTTGTAAGGATGATGTTGGGTGGTCCATAGGGCGCGTTCCACCAGGTTGTCAGGAGCCAGTGCATCGTCGTCGAGGTACAAGACCCATTCGGATTGGGCTTCCCGGTAGGCGCGGTTGCGGGCGTAGCTCAAGCCTTGTTGGGTTTCTATTAAAACACGCAGATTGGGAATTTTACCAATAAAAGATTCGGCGGTGATTTGGGTATGGTCGGGCGAATTATTGTTGATGACAATGACCTCAAATTTTTGATAGTCAGTTGTTTGTGTAGTGAGAGATTGTAAACATTCGGTTAGAATATCGGCGCGGTTGTAGGTGCAGATGAGGACGGATAGTTGGAACATTTTTGAAAAGTTGATGGGTTGAATGTCCGCCGTTGCCCAAGCTATGGCGGATAAAGTTGATGGGTTGATTTTTTAGCGCGTGCAAATTTCAGAAAATTTTTCGCAAGTCGCAAGTCACTAGTCGCTAGGTATAACTCAGAACTCACGACTCGCCACTCCCGACTTATAAATTCATTTTTTTACGTTTCTTTGTGCGAATTTAAAGCATTTTTCGAGTGGGAGTTATTCAACGGCAGGGTATTAAAGACAGTGTGGTGGCGTACTTCGGCGTGGTGCTGGGTGCGGTGAGTACTTTGTTTATTTATCCGCTGGTGCCGGATGAGGAGTTGGGATTGTTTCAATATCTGGTGAGTACGGCGCTGATTGTTGGCACGGTATTGCAAATGGGGATGCCCAATGTATCGCTGCGATTCTTTCCCACTTTTCGCACCGAAGATAAGCGGCACAACGGCTTTCTGTTTTTGCTGCTCAGTCCGTCTTTCCTTGCATTCATCGTATTTATTTTATTATTTATCCTTTTTACGCCTGTTATTCAGCGTTTTTTATTACAACAACAGACCGATCCGCTGATTTTACAATTTTTATACTTCCTGGTTCCACTGTCCATTTTTATGGCATTGAATGCGCTGCTGGCGTATTATATTAAAAATTTTTACCGCATTGTTATTCCCGGTTTTCTGGAAAATGTGTGGCTGAAAGTGGCAACCGGCGGGTTATCGTTATTGCTGGCTTATTCCATTATCAATTTGAATCATTACATTGGCGGTATTGTGGCGGCGTATGGCGTGGTGACGCTGGGCTTGTTTGCGTACACGCGTTGGCTGGGGCAGTTGCATTTGCGACCCAATCTTGCATTTTTAAACAAACCCCTGCTGCGGCAAATCGGCATTTTTGCGCTGTACGGTATTTTGGGGAGTGTGGGTGGCAACCTGATGACGCACCTCGACCGGGCGCTGATTCCGCTGCTGATGGGCGAGGAGGGCACGGCGGCGAACGGGATTTTTACGATTGTGGCGTACATCGGTGCCACGATTGACGTGCCGCGCAAGTCGCTGGAGCGGATTGCCTCCCCGACGGTTGCCAACGCGATTGCCGAAGGCAACTGGGCGCACGTGGCAGATTTGTACAAAAAAACTTCGATCAACCTGTTTGTCATCGGCGGGCTGCTGTTTCTGGGCATCTGGCTGAATTTAAAAGATGTTTTTGAAATCATGCCCAACGGCGAAAAATACGTGCCTTACCGCAACATCGTTTTGATTATCGGCATTGCGTCGCTCGTTGATATGGTGACGAGTATTAATACCCACATCATCGGCTACTCGCGGTATTTTCGGTTTGCGTTTTATCTGATTGTGCTGCTGGCGGGTTTGAATGTGGGTTTGTTATATGTTTTTATCAAAGTTTTCAATTGGGGCATTACAGGTGCTGCACTGGCAACGCTGGTTTCGATTATGGTTTTTAACACAGCGAAGTTTGTGTATATCTATTTCCGATTTGGAATGCAGCCGTTTACAAAAGCTACGGTGGGGGTGTTGTTGATTGGGGTGGGAGTGTTTGGAATCGTTTCGCTTTTGCCGAATTTGAATAGTGCAATTCTGAATATTTTGTATAAATCTGCCATTATCACTGCGTTGTATGTCTTACCGATTTTACATTTCCAATTTTCTCCTGATTTAAATCAACTCGTGGGGCGGTTTTTCACACCGTTTCGTAAATGGTTCGGATTTTGATAATTTGTAATTTTAAAATATACGTTTTATTTTTATACTTTCGCGGTGTAATATTTGTATGCGGCACATTTTACTATGCGCCACAGTAACCTCATTTGTTGTAATTTTGAATGAGGCTTCGCCGCTTGGCTTTGACTAATCTGGTGACTCCAAAGTCATCAGATTAGTCAAAGCCAAGCGATACCATCGAGTGCCATGTAAACGCTCATTTTCTAGTACCAATCAAAAATCTCATGAACAAGACCATCGTTACCCTGCTGGCGCTGTGCGCCGTGTTGTGTTGTACTGCTTTTCAATCGCCTTTTTCTCCCCCGGAATTTGCCTGTAAAGTGTACCTGCCGAATGCATTCTCACCCAATGAAGACGGCGTGAATGACGTGTTTCAGGCACATGTGGGCTGCACCGTCACGGAGTTTGACCTGCGGGTGTTCAACCGCTGGGGGCAACTGATCTTTGCTACGCAGCAACCCGATGAAGGCTGGGACGGCACCACCAAAGGACAACCGGCGATACAGGCGGTGTATGTGTACGTGCTGAAGGTGACGTACGACCAGGACGGCGAGGCGCGCCAGGAAGTGCAAACGGGGGATGTAGCGTTGATCCGGTGAAACAATAGGAAGTAAGCAGTTTCCGACTAGAAGTTGACCCGGTATAAGTTTATTGTAAATGCCCACTGCCTACTGCCTACTAAATTTCGTCAGTATCATCGAGCTATCCAGGTTGCCTTTTTTGTCGTAGGTTTCCTGTTTGACCAAGCCAACTTTGGGGGCGTACCAGGCAACGGTTTTCAGGCTTTTGCCGATGAGGGTTTTTACAGTGGTGAGGTAGCTGATTTTGTAGGCATCGTACGTCCCGGTGGGTGTGGTGACAGACTCTTTGCCGTCCACTTTGCGCTCGGTGATGTCAATGATGATTTTCATGAGGTTCATGCCGCCGCTGCCGGCTTTCATTTCCAGGTGAGCATCGGGCAGGGTTTGTCCGGCGGTGAGCGTAGCGGGTAGTTGGAGTTGGTCGCCGCTCATTTGCACTTCCAGGTCGGAGAGCGACTGGGTGGTTTGGGGCATCAGTGCGGTGAGGTCCATGTACAGCGTGTTGGCTTTACAGGTTACCTTGTAATTGGCTTTGTTCAATTCCTTGCCGTTTTTATCGAGCATAATCGCGTCCACCTGCGCGGTGAGCCCTTCGACACCTGCATCATCGAGGATGGCTACTTTTTGACTCGATACATTGGTCACTTTACCTTTGGCATCGTAGAAGGTGTACTCCAGGTTGGCGCCTTTTTCAAACGGGAAGAAAGTAGCACAGTCCTGGGCAATTAATCGGCTGACCAGAAAGAGAAATGTAATTGGGACAATGATTTTCGTTTTCATCACGGCGTGTTTTTTTAGTGTTGGTGCGATTGTCATTGTAACACAAATTTGATAGAAAAATTATAGAATTTCGGAAGATTATTTGTTTTAACTTAAAAAATGCAAACAGCTTTGAAAAATGCGCCAGTTTAAGTTATTGCTTTGTTAAAACTGTCCTCGTGCGAACACTTGCCTTTTATTGGTACAACTTACCAACTATCCACGGAGTTATAACCGTACAATAAAAACAAAAACGATGACTCAATTTTCAAAATGGCTTTTTAGTGCTGCTTTTGTGTTTGGTTTTGCAATGGCATTTGCCACAAACACGCCTGCCGAAACGGTTTCGCACGATGCCTGGGATAAATTGCTGCGCCAGTATGTGAGCACAGCCGGAAAGGTAAATTACAAGGGTTTTCAACAATCGAAAAAAGAACTCACAGCGTATCTGGATTTGCTGGCAAAAAATCCGGTGCAGGATGCCTGGTCGAAAAACGAAAAAATGGCCTACTGGATCAATGCGTACAATGCTTTTACGGTAAAATTGATTTTGGACAACTATCCGACGACGAGCATCACCAAACTCCACAACGGCAAGCCCTGGGATGTGAAATGGATCAAACTTGGAGAGAAAACCTACTCGCTCAATCAGATTGAAAATGACATTCTGCGTCCGCAATTCAAAGATGCACGCATTCACTTTGCGCTCAACTGCGCTGCGCAATCGTGCCCGCCGCTACTCAACCGGGCATTTACAGCAGAGAATTTGAATAAATACCTGGATCAGCAGACGAAGGCTTTTATTAATAATGCAAAATTTAACACTATCAGCGCCAACGCAGTGCAGGTGTCGCGCATTTTTGACTGGTATGGCAGTGATTTTGGCGATGTGGTGGCGTATTTGAACAAATATAGCACGGTGAAAATCAATGCGAAAACGCCGGTGCAATTTACAGAATACAATTGGGCATTGAATGAGTAAAGACTTCATAAGTCAGCCGAACTTGGAGTCGGCTGACTTATCAAAATGTTTTGGAACTTTTTCCGATCTTTCTGCCTTTTATTGGACGAACGACAAACCTGTCAGTATCTGAAAATCTATCTTCTAACGTCCGTGGTCTGGCGTTTTTAAAAAAATGGCAGAAAAGAAACCTAAAAAAATAGAGATCATCAACCGGCGGGCGGCGCACGAGTATTTTCTTACCGACCGCTACGAGGCGGGCATTGCGCTGTTTGGCACCGAGATCAAATCCGTGCGCAGTGGTAATGTGAACCTGACGGATGCGTTTTGCACCTTCGACGACGGCGAACTCTACGTGCGCAATCTCTTCATTTCCGAATACGAAAACGGCACCTACGCCAACCACCTGCCCCGCCGCACGCGCAAGCTCCTGCTGCACGGCAAAGAATTGAAAAAACTCGAAAAGAAGATCAAAGAAAAAGGTTTTACCATCATTCCCTACCGGATGTACTTGTCCGAACGCGGTTTTATCAAACTGGAAATTGCCCTGGCGCAGGGTAAAAAATCGTACGACAAGCGCGAAACCATCAAGGAAAAGGACAGTAAACGCGAATTGGATCGGATGAAGAAGATTAAATTGTAAGAGGGTGTTAGCGTGTTATAGTCACTTTTGTCTGATCGTTTTAAGAATCGTTTCTACCTCGTTTTGGCGGGAAGCACTGTACGAAATTTCCACGGCTTCTTTAAAATTATCCTGCACTTTCAGGTACAATTTACCAAACCTTTTCTCTTTTTTGTTGTAAAAAAATACCCCGACGACTGTTCCATCCTCACAAAATCTCCCTTTTTGATCTAAAACAAGAGGCGGTTTATTTTCTGATGCAAAAGTATGAGTAACTGAATTTGGCTCCGGCGCAGGTAAAGTTTGCCCAAAAGGTGCGCAAAACAAGGGACTACAATATCTATAGCTCATCACAACACTGGAATCCGGGCGGTATTTGGAAAATACAAACCCTTCAAATCCAATTGCTCCTGTGCCTCTATAATCCGGCGGAACCTGGATGGTATAGTTCGATTTGAAAACAATCGTCTGCCAATGGAGCACGGACGCGTTTTCCATACAGACAGCAATCACTTCTTTTTTACAATTTGTAAATAGAAAAAGTAACAAACTAAGTAATGAAATAAGTCTTATCATGGCTGCTCGTTATAATCTGTTAGACAGCCTTGAAAGGATAGAAGGTTGGGTCAAAATTTTTGCAAAAAAACACTTTAACACCTTAACACACTTCACCCTTCATTCAGTCCCCAGTCATACTCTAAATGTTCAATTTTAGTGTTTTTACTAATCTTCACCTGCGAATATTTATTCACAAAATCCGTCACGGAGTCAAAATCACCGCCGTACCAGTCGAAAATTTTAGAAAGTTGGGCTTTCTCCGGCGTGATTTTATTTTTACCGGTGTCACTTAAAAATTCGCGTGCCGCATCATCCAGTTGTTCGTTGATTTTATCGCCGGTGTAAGCGCGGTTTTGCAGTTTCGGACAGGAGATGGAAGCGCAATTCACTGCCATGTGGATGCGCGGGTCTTTGAAAGTGGGGCGAATAATGCCGTGTTCAATATTATTCAAATCATAAGTACGGTCTTCAATTTTAATAAATTTAATATCCCACACGGTATTTACAAAAGGAATCCCGTTTTTGATGTCTTTGATACTTTTGATCGGATAATGATCCACGATCAGTTTGACGGTAAAAGCGTTATAGGCATTGATCCAGTAGGCCAGTTGCTCTTCTTTGCTCCAGTTTTTTTCGTTTGGATGATTTTTACTTAGCAGATCAAGATAGCGATTGAATTTTATACTGTCTTTAATAAAACCTTTATAATTCACTTTGCCCGCGTCCGACACGTGGTCGCGCAGCAGACTGTCCCAGATTTCGTGGGTCACCGGGCGGGCGTCGCCGTTGTAATTGCGCACTTTGCAGGCACTCAATAAATAAATCAACGCAGCAACCAGTGCAAGAGAAAAGAGAAAGCGCATCATACAGTAGTTTTTATCTTCTAATACGTCGAATCCACTACGCTTAGTTCAGCAAAAAACAGACTTTTAAAATCAAAAAAGTTGAAGGTGTTATTTAAGATTTTGCTGTCGCATTTTTTGAAATTGCCATCATTTTATGAACGATGATACCGCACATACGCCACCCACTTCCCATCCGGCGACCAACTCGGCACATTAATCGTACCCTGCCCCCCGTAAAAAACAGGTGTCAAGTCCTTGATTCGACGGGTTTTCAGGTTCATCAGGCGCAGTTTCACATCTTGTCCGAAGGGGTGGCTGCCTTTTTGGTCGGTCGTATAAGCGATATACACAATGTGTTTACCATTCGGGCTGGGGTGTGCAAACCAGTTGTCGTAGGCATCTTGCGTCAGTTGCTCCTGCGCCGTGCCGTCCGGTTTCATGCGGTAGAGGTGCATACGCCCGGTGCGGTGCGAGTTGAAGTAAATCCATTGCCCGTCGTAGCTGTACTCGGGTCCGTCGTCCAAGCCTTTGTTACGGGTGAGTTGCGTTTCCGCGCCGCCGTTGATATTGATTTTAAAAATATCCCATTCCTGGTTTCTTTCCGCACAGTACAGCACACTTTGCCCGTCAGGGCTGATGCCATGCCAGTAACTGGGAAACTGTTCGGTGACGAGCCGGGGCGTTCCACCTGCAAGCGGCACGGTGTAAATCCGGGAGTTGTTGCTGGGTGCCAGAGTTCCTTCATTTTTGCTGAAAATCAGCGTTTTACCGTCAAAACTCAAGCCATGATCGTTGTTGCAATCCTGAATTTGTTCCGGCTGTATTTTACCTAAATGTTTACCTTTTGTATCTATTTTTTCCAAAAAACCGGCGGCGTTGATAATTAAAAACTGCCCGTCGCGCGACCAATTCGGTGCTTCAAAATGGCGTTTTTCTTTTAAAATAGATTGTTCCCTGCCGGTTTTCACGTTCAGCAGCACCAACTCGCTTTCTACGTTCGGCGGCACTTGAGCCATTCCAAATTCAAAAGAAAATAAGAGGAGTACGCTTGTTAGCAAGGGTTGCAAAAAAAGGATTTTCATATTTCAACCATTTAGTTCGAATAAAAGACGATGTAATATACAACAATTATCCTGTTTATTTGTGCAAAAGCAAATTTTATTGGGACTGCGGGAGGCAACGGAAAAAAGACCGCCGTACTTTTTGATCTGAAAAATTGAAACTATATTTGAAGCAGTATTTGATAGGTTGTGCTATAAAATGTATGATGGTTGAGCATTAAGCCAATGGACAAAAATTAAAAAGAGGTGCCATTGGAAAAAAAGTTTCTTTGAAAATTTGGTAGATCGCCTCTGAAATCGAGCTAATCTTGCGCGAATGCAGGTGTTTCTTCCTTCAATGGCTTTGGTATACTGCTTTCCAATGAGGTGTTTAAACCTTTGCAAAACCGTTATAAAGCCCTCAAAAGCGTCGGTGCACCAATAGTCCACTTGGATATTCAAATGCTTGATTTTGAGCATTAAAAAACGAACTTGACGAATGTCTCTCTTGCCCATCGTAAAGGCTAGAATTTCTCTAGTTTCCGGTGCATAGGCATAGAAAATCCAGACTTTCTTGTCCTTGTTTTGAACGAAAGAATAGCATTCGTCAATCAAAATTCGCTGATAATGCTTGCGGCGAGGCACAATCGAACAGCGCTTTGCGTATTGAGTAATTAGACGAAGGACTGCTACTTGGCTGACTTGAAATACTGCAGCGCAGTCTCGAATGCCACTACCATGAATCAAAGAACTTATGATTTGCTTTTTCAAGCCAGGATTCGCTCCTCGATTTTGATAAGCAAATTGGAATTGTTTGCGACAGTCCTTGCACAGAAAATTCTGTTTTCCGGTGCTTTTTATGCCATTTTTTACGACATTGGGACTTTCGCAATGAGGACATTGGACTTTGACTTTTATTTCACACATTCATCAAAGTTCGTCCTCATTGTTTTATTTGCAAAACATCATACATTCCTATGCACAACCATTTGATAAGCTATGCTACTTCAAGACAGTGGAAACGGCATTTTGCAACTAAAACAAATATGCCAACATTTGCCATTACTTTGGTACTTGTTGTTCTTACAACTTTTGGTAGTGGGTCAAAAGGGTTGGTAGCCGGTTGAGATTTCGCAAATCTTGAAGATTTACGAAATCATGTCCACCCTTTTGACCCACTACCCAACTTTTAATTGGAATAAATTTACGACAGACAAAAAAATGTAGATTGACAAAAATTATGGCTTCCAACATCATATTGGCAATAGTGGGGCTGACTTTGTAAACTCAACATTTGTAATTTTGTTGGGCATTTGTGCAAAGGTTGGGCTGACGTTTTTCAAATGCCCCGCCTTCACCAAGCCTTTTCTGTTGAAAAAGCTACATAAAATTTAACCATTTTGGAAAAATTTCATACTTTAACTTCCACCGCCGTGCCCCTCCCCATTGAGGATGTGGACACCGACCAGATTATTCCCGCTCGTTTCCTGAAAGCCACGACCCGCGAGGGTTTCGGCGATAATTTATTTCGCGATTGGCGGTACCACCCGGACAATACAGCCAAGCCGGATTTCGTTTTGAATAACCCGATTTACACGGGGCAAATCCTGGTGGCGGGGCGCAATTTTGGCTGCGGCTCCAGTCGGGAACACGCCGCCTGGGCGATTCACGACTATGGTTTCAAAGTGGTGGTGTCGAGTTTTTTTGCAGATATTTTTCGCGGCAACGCCTTGAATAACGGGCTGCTGCCGGTGCAGGTGTCAGATAATTTTCTACATATCATTTTTTCTGCTATTGAAGCGCAACCGCAGACGAAATTGCACGTAGATTTAGAAAAACAAACGCTAACTTTGCTCGAAACCGGTGCCTCAGAAACGTTTGAGATGGACGCCTATAAAAAAGTGTGCCTGCTCAACGGTTATGACGATATTGATTATTTGTTAAGTTTGAAAGATACGATTGAAAAGTTTGAAAAAAATCTTGTTATATAGATCGCTGTTAGTGGTTAATGGTTAATTGGCACGTCTAGCTTACACCCGTTTTCCCAAATAACGAATAACAATTAACGGATAACGATAAGAATCCTCCCATGAAACGTATCAAAATTGCGGTGCTGCCTGGCGACGGCATCGGACCGGAAGTGACCGAACAAGCCATCAAAATACTCAACGCCATTGCCGACCGCTTTGGTCACTGGTTCGAGTACTGTTTTTGTGAGGTGGGTGCCGTGGCGATTGACAACACTGGCGACCCGCTCCCCAAGTACACCCTCGATGCCTGCCTCCACGCTGATGCGATCTTGTTCGGTGCCATCGGTCATCCGAAATACGACAACGACCCAAGTGCGAAAGTGCGACCCGAACAGGGCTTGCTGCGCCTGCGCAAAAGTCTGGGTTTGTTTGCCAACATCCGCCCGGTGAAAACCTACGACAATCTGCTCCACCTCTCGCCCTTGCGCGAGGAGCGCGTGCAAGGCACCGATTTGGTGATTTACCGCGAACTCACCGGCGGCATTTACTTCGGTGCAAAAGGCAGAAACGAAGCCGGCACGGAAGCCTACGACCACTGCACTTACGCCGATTTTGAAATTGACCGCATTGCGCATCTCGCTTTTCAAAACGCCATGACTCGCCGCAAAAAAGTGACCCTGGTGGACAAAGCCAACGTGCTGGAAACCAGCCGCTTGTGGCGCGAGCGCGTGACGGCGATTGCACGGGAGTACCCGAAGGTGGAGTTTGATGCCATGTTTGTGGACAATGCCGCGATGCAGTTGATACAATACCCGACTCGGTTTGATGTGATGCTCACGGAAAATATGTTCGGCGATATTTTGTCGGATGAGGCGAGTGTGCTGCCCGGTTCAATGGGTTTGCTGCCCTCGGCTTCCATTGGCGAGAGAACGGCGTTGTTTGAACCCATTCACGGCTCGTTTCCGCAGGCGGCGGGCAAAGACATTGCTAACCCGATGGCGGCGATTTTGTCGGCAGCGATGTTGTTAGAGCATTTGAATCTGCATCAGGAAGCGGAAGTCGTGCGCAAATCCGTCAATAAAATCCTCGAAGGCGGCATCGGCACCCCGGAATTGCAACCCAAAATCGTGTGCGGCTGCTCGCAATTGGGCGATTGGATTGCCCTGGCGGTGGTGGAGGAGTCTTTGAATTTAAAAAAAGCGAAGATTGAGGAACGGATTGTGACGATAATTTAAGGTGTAAAACGATGTCATCTTTTTAGAAAGATGACATCGCTAAAAAGCAGGGAGGGTGGCGAAGTACTCGTGGAAGAAGTTTACCTTGGGTCTGGCACGTAAAATTGTACCAATTTGCCACTATAGCCCCAACTCTCCAATTGAGCATCCGTCAGTTCGTGTTCGGCAACAGAAAGCGTGAAGTCTCTACAATTATTTCCCTCCGGATAGGCATTCACCCAGCGGCTGACGGCTACATAAGCACCGGATGCAGGTTTGGTTTGGTAGGCATAAAATACAAATTGCTTGTTTTTGTAACCCCACTCTATCATCTTCTCATTTGAAATTTCATGTTCCGCAATTAAAATAAACTCCTTACAGTTTGGCATTTCCCAGCGATTAACAACGGCAACATTATCACCTGCCGGTCTTGTAAGGTAAGCCCTGTATTGGAACCTTTTGTCTTTGTAGCCCCAGCTAATGATTTGCTCATCTGTGCCTTTGTTAGCAGGAATTGAGATAAAATCTTTCACAACCGGAGAAACCCAACGGTCAACATTCACCATCTGTTGGGCATTTGTTAAGCCGATGGAAAAGATTTGAAAGAAAATTGCAATAAAAAGAATCTTGATTTTCATTTTATGAAGTTTAGAAGTTAAAAAATTAAATAATACCGCCTACTCGTCTCGCTTTTGCCATTGGTATGGCTACGCCACCGGCAGCCGCGCCCTACTCGGTTGGGGAAGGATTTTCGGGTAGCTCCTTGTTATTCTTATGCGGTATGGTTATCTTTGTACAAATCAACACTATGCCAGGGATGAATGCACTCCATACTACGACGACTATTCCATTGCAAATGGGCGAAGATGAAGTGATTCGTATCGCTCAAACCCGCGTCACTTTGGATACAGTCGTCCATGCTTTCAAAAGCGGTTCTACTGCTGAAGAGATTGTCTTTCAGTATCCTGTGCTGGACTTGGCAGATGTGTATGCGGTGATCAGTTACTATTTGAAAAACCAGCCTGCCGTCGAGTTGTATTTACAATCCTCCGTTACATTTGCTGACACACTCCGACCGACGGTTCTACAAAAGTTTCCCGCTACCGACATTCGCCAACGTCTGCTGGCGCGTCTTATCGCAACTTCTAAAAATGATGCTTGATGCGCTTCCTTGCCGATGAAAATCTCAATAATCACATCTATCGCAGCCTCTTGTTGCAAAGACCGGACTTGGACATGGTACGTGTTCAAGATGTAGGACTTTAAGGTAAATCCGACCCCGAAGTCTTGGCTTGGGCATTGTCGGAAAATCGAATTTTGGTAAGCCACGATGTACGCACGCTTCCGGCACTTGCGCTGGAGTGGTTGGGTGACAATCGTACCATTCCAGGTATTTTACTCGCTGAACAATCGGCTCCTGTCGGGCAAATCATAGCTGATTTGTTACTCATCTACGATGCCAGCACCCAATCGGAATGGGATGGGCAAATCCATTATCTGCCGTTGTAATTTGCCCATCTAATGACTTGGATGCGCTTATGCGCGTTTTATTGTCTCCAAGTTAATTCCTCGTTAATACCTCAAAATCGGTAACAACATTTTCTACTCCTCCGTGAGGAATAAAGGCATCTGCATTTAGCCGAGCTTTACCAGGATGAATACCACCACCTAATGTAGCTCTGACAATATAAAGCAGCCTGCCGTCTGGCTCGCGTCCACCTACAATGGCGTTTTGAGGCCAGGTACAAGCAGTAGCTTGAACCCAACGTCCTGTACCTGTGTAGATTTCATAGTTTTGAATCACCACTTCAGCACCGCCATACGGAATAAATGCATCTTTAGTGTTGGCTCTGGCTTTGCCAACTTGTACACCTCCTTCGTGATTAACACGAACGATATAAAGCGGACTTCCATCCGCTTCATTGCCTGCTACAAAAGCATTGGTAGGAGTTACGCCATTATTCACGCGTTGCCATTGCGCATGGGCAATGTTTAGAATACCACAAAGCAACATTAGACAAAACAATTTTTTCATTTTACAAAAGCTTAGAAGTTAAAAAATCAAATAATACTGCTTACTCGTCTCGCTTTTCGGCAGCCGCGCCCTACTCTGTTGGGGGGAAGGATTTTCGGGAAGCTCCTTGTTATTTTTAGACGGTATATTTATTTTTGCAAAAATCATTGTCTGGAGAAAGTTTATCTTTTTGGAAAAGCATAAAATACACCTTTGTCATTTTTTGTGTAACCTGATTGTATTAAACTTTCTTCCGTTCCATAATCTACAGGTAGCGAAACATAATCTTTTTCTTCTGGATGATACCAGAGATTAACTTTTATAGTATTAGGCCGTTGAGTAGGATAAGCATAAAACAAAAATAATTTGTCTTTATAACCCCAGTTTATCAAACTTTCATCTGTGGCATAATTCTCAGGTAGCGTAACCCAATCTTTTTCTATTGGGTGATACCAGCGATAGATGGCTATCATATCACTCCTTCTATTTGCTGATCCCTGATAAACAGGTGTAGGGAGGGTGTAACCCCAACTTTGTAATTGCGATTGAGTAGGTGCGTTATTAGCAATTGTTACCCAATCTTGCTCTTCTGCATGATACCAATTAACTACAGGTATCATTTGAGCATTCCCTGAGACTACTAATGTGAACAGTAATCCCAAAATCATTACAATCTTTTTCATTTTTAAGAAGTTTAGAATTTAAAAAATTAAATAATTTACTTACTCGTCTTGCTTTTGCCGAAGGCATGTCTGTGTCATCGGCAGCCGCGCCCTACGCTATTTAGGCAAGGATTTTCGGGTAGCTCCTAATCTCAAAATCAGGGTTTTTTAACTGCCACGACGTGCAGCAAAACACCCTCTCTGATGGGCACTCCGTTGGCATTGACTGCACTCCATGCATCTGTGCTTGGTCTGGAAAACCACACCGCCATCGGGCTGTCGGTGTACTGCTGCGCAATGGGCATTCCAGCTGGGCGTTCGGGTTGTGACCAGCCCCACGAAGGGGTGACAAAGACAAAAGTACCTGTATTGGGGGGTACAGCCGACCTGTCCAACCAAGTTGCCTGCTGCTGGACGTAGCTGATATTTGTAATTGATTGTTTGCCCCTGTGCGTCGCGTGGTGCATATAAGCCGTTGCATTCGGCAAACCGGAAACGCCTTCTTTGCCCCCGTTCCCAATGACCATCACGTTGAATTTCACACCCTTAGGCATTATCACGTTGCCCGGTGGGCAAGTCGGCAGGAAATAATTGTTATTGCCAATACGCCATTTCCCTTGGTTGTAAAAAGTCAGTTGCGAGTTATCATTGGTCGGTGAGGGGGCGTTATCAGAGCCTAAATTTTGAGTAACGATTACCAGGGCAAGCGGCTTGCCGTTCGTAGCAGGGTGGTCAATCATCATATAATGCAATTCTGTCGTGCCGGATTGAGTGAAATAATTGGGGTTGTTTTCGGGCGCGACCAGCACATTGAACTCTACGCCTTCGGGCATTGGTGAGCCGTTCTCATTGACAATCATCCAGCGATCTTTGGCAGTGTTGTACTGCACAGCTGCGTTTTGACGGTAGCGGTTGCCGTAAGAATCGCCATTGTCCGTCCATTTTACACTAATGAAGAGGATGGCGTTGGGTTTGTTGTTGGTAAGTGGGTCGTTAATCACCGATTTTGCACCGGAGATGTTCGCGGCAGTAGTCAGATGGCGGAAAGTGTTTTGTCCATTTGTTACAGCGAACAGGGTTAAAAAAAAGAAAACAAAGGCTATCTTTTTCATTTTCTAAAAGGTAATTAAATTGTTTTGAACCTACTCGTCTCGCTTTTCGGCAATGCGCGCCCGAAGCTGTTGGAGGAAGGATGCCGGGGGTTTAGTTCCTTGCCATCCGTATCAAATGACGTTACAAAACTGTTGCAAAAAAATCAAATGTGAAATCGCATGATGATGTGACGGGTGAATGTGGTGATTTGAAATTTGCAGATGAGAAAATATTTATCCCTTCAAAAACGCTTTATGAATCGCCTCCGCTACGGAGTGTACGTGTAGTTTTTCGTAAATCCGTTTGATATACGTGCGCACGGTGTCAATGCTCAAGTCGAGTTCGGCGGCGACCATCTTGTAGCTGTTGCCTTTGGCGAGGTGTTGGAGTACTTCCTGCTCGCGGGGCGTGAGTTGGTCGAGTGCGGCATTTACGGTGGATGTTTTCGGAAAGAGTTTTAAGACTTTTCTGGCGATGGTAGGGGTCATGGGCGCGCCGCCGTTATACACTTCTTCGATGGCTTCTAGGATTTTGGAGGGCGGTGTTTTTTTGAGCAAGTAGCCGCTGGCACCCGCGCAAATGGCTTGGAATACTTTGTCATCTTCGTCAAAAACGGTGAGCATCAGCACCTCCGTAGTGGGGGATAATTTTTGTACAATCGCTGCCGCTTCAATGCCACTGCGCACCGGCAGGTCAATATCCATCAAAATGACATCGGCTTCGTATGTTTTCAGGTGTGTTTCCATTTGCAGGCAATCGCCATATGCACCTACCAATTGATAATGCGGAATACCTTGTATGAGTATTTTCAAGGCTTCACGCAAGGGCTTGTTGTCTTCGTACAGGGCAATTCGAATGGGCATGACTTGTTTTAGTATGCAAGTTGCACAATTATTATCAATCGCGCTGTCGCATCATGATGTGACGGGAAACGACAGGGTCAGGCAAGTGCCTTGATTTATTTCGCTGTGAATGTCCAATTTTCCATTCAATCGCTCCGCCCGCGCCTGCATATTGCGCAAGCCATTGCCATGTTTGACCGTTTGAATATCAAAACCTTTTCCGTCATCGCGGATTTCTAAACAAATTTTTGCATTCACTTTTTGTAATGTGATCCATACGTGCTG
>Ga0224722_1000645_pt1 | contig 20081 bp, 21 predicted proteins | sample Balambano_FR1_Me_FD_161646 | JGI IMG/M metagenome (GOLD analysis project Ga0224722, IMG submission 161646) | Freshwater sediment microbial communities from Lake Towuti, South Sulawesi, Indonesia - Balambano_FR1_MetaG | ecosystem: Environmental > Aquatic > Freshwater > Lake > Sediment | place... | reverse complement strand
CAGATAAGGAGATGCCGGCATCGCCTTCGGCAAGCCTATGGCGACCGAAGGATGCCAGACGAGTGACCAAGTGACTTAGTAGTACGTGCCAAATAACCGTTAACAACTTTAGATGCCAGATTGTAAGATGCCAGATGCCAGACGTACACCTTCGACCATCACGATAGAAATCGCTTCGTCTCCGGCGGATTTTGCTGCCGGGGCGGAGCTGATTGCCGCATACCGGAAAGAATTTTATGAGGTCTTGTGTTTGCAAAATATTGACCAGGAATTGCTGGAGTTGGAGCTGCGTTATAGCCCGCCCGACAGTCGCTTTTTTTTGTTGAAAGAAGCGGAAAAAATAGTGGGCTGCGCCATTTTAAAACGCCTGTCGGAAGAAGCCGTCGAGTTGAAACGAATGTACCTACAAGCCGAAGCACGGGGCAGGGGTTATAGCAAGTTGCTGTTACAACATTGTATTCAAACCGCCCGTGACCTGGGCTTTCGCCGAATGCTGCTCGACACCGAACCCGTGATGGCAACCGCCATTCAGTTGTACGAACGATTTGGTTTTCAACGCTGCGAACCTTATTACAACAGCCCTTTACCCAATGGACTTTTTTATGAATTGGTTTTGTGAAAAAAGATGCCAGATTTAAAGATGCTTCCACCGAATGGCGGAACCAGAATTTAAACGTTGACAACGGATTTTAAATAAGCGCGTAGGTGCAAGCGGGGGTCGCGCGAGAAACTTAACGTTCTCCACGCACTCAACCTCCTCCACCTTGACCGTCAAATTTTCAAACATCAAATATGCAATCTTACTTATCCAGCATCCGCAAACAGTTTGAATATTACAAAAGCCTCGCCGATAAAGCCATCCTGCAAGTGGAAGCTGACGAGCACTTGAACTGGCAACCCGACCCGCATTCCAACAGCATTGCCATCCTTGTAAAACACCTGGCGGGCAATATGCTCAGCCGCTGGACGAATTTTCTGACGGAAGACGGCGAAAAACCCGGGCGCGACCGCGAGGCGGAGTTTGAAGGCGGCTACAACAATCGCACCGCACTGGTGACGCATTGGGAGCAGGGCTGGAAATGCCTGTTTGATGCGCTGGAATCCCTGACGGAAGCCGATTTAGAAAAGATTATTTACATTCGCAACGAAGGACATACGGTGCTGGAAGCCATTAACCGGCAGTTGGCGCACTACCCGTACCACGTGGGGCAGATTGTCTATCTTGCTCGAATGTTAGCAAGGGAGAATTGGCAATCTTTATCCATTCCCAAAAGCGGCTCGGAGGCGTTTAATGCCGAGAAGTTTGCGCAGGAGAAGCAAAGAAAACATTTTACAGACGGTTTGAAATAAATAGTGCCATTTTGCATATCCAACACCTACTCCGGCTTTACCGTCGTCAGATGCGAAGCAACTACCTGCCAGCGTCCGTTGATTTTTACGTAGGTATCGGTGTACAATTGCTGCTCTTCTTTTTGGCTGCCGCTCTGCTCCTGCCAGCGCGTGAACAGCGTGCCGCGCAACACGGCGGTATTTTTGCCGTAGAACGTGACTTTCGTGTTGTGAGTTACAAATTTCACCCCGGACGGCTTGCCCGCTTTGGCTTGCGTCATTTTGAGCAGGTCGGCTTTCGTCTGCTGCCCGCCGTCGGGAAAGGTGATTTGAAAACCCTCGGCTACCATGCGGTTCATCGTAGTTGGGTTGTTCGTTTCATACGCATCCAGCCATTGCCGTTCCAGTTGTAATAATCGGTTGGTCTCTTTTTGTGCAAAACTTTGAAAAGATAGGATTGAAAAAACAAGAATTGCCAAAAATTTCATGCTTATCCTTTTTGGATAAAAAGTCAAAGCAGTCAAAAGGTTTAAAATACAAAGACGTGACTGGTTCTAAAAACCTATCACGTCTTTACAGCGTCTAATGTCTAATATCTATCGGTCTTCATCAAGCCTTCACATCCGAGAACAAGGACGACGTAATATATTCCCGATTCAGCCTCGCGATATTATCCACGCTGATTTCTTTCGGACATTCCGCTTCGCACGCCGATACCATCGAGCACCTGCCGAAACCTTCCTCATCCATTTGTTTTACCATGGCTTGCGCCCGGCGTTTGGCTTCCACATGACCTTGCGGCAAACGCGCCAGGTGCGCCACTTTCGCCGACACAAAGAGCATCGCCGAGGCATTCGGGCAAGCCGCCACACACGCACCACAACCGATGCACGCCGCCGCGTCGAACGCATCCGCTGCCGTGTCTTTGTCAATCGGAATGGCGTTGGCATCCTGCGCCTGCCCCGTGTTGACGGAGATGTAGCCCCCGGCTTGGATAATGCGGTCGAAAGAAGCCCGGCTCACCGTCAAATCCTTAATCACCGGAAACGCCGCCGCGCGCCAGGGTTCGATGGTGATAATGTCGCCGTCTTTGAAAAACCGCATATGCAGTTGGCAAACCGTAGTGCCTTGCATCGGTCCGTGCGCGTAGCCGTTGATGACCATGCCACAGGAGCCGCAAATGCCCTCCCGGCAGTCGTGCTCAAATGCCACCGGGTCTTGTTTTTTCTGAATCAAGCCCTCGTTCAGCACGTCGAGCATTTCGAGAAAGGACATATGTTCGTTCGCCTCGACCTGGTAAGTTTCAAAGCGACCTTTGGTATTCGGATTTTTTTGCCGCCAGATTTTAAGCGTCAGTTTCATCGTTTTCATTGCTCAATGATTTTGGTAGAGGGACAAGGGTAGAGGGACAACACGCTGTGAGCGCATCCCTCTACCCTCTACCCTCCTCCCTCTACTATTTATAACTTCTCGTTTTCAGTTCTACATTTTCAAACACCAGTTCCTCGCGGTGCAGCACGGGTTCGGAGTCCCAGCCGTTGTATTCCCAGGCAGCCACGTAGGCAAAATCCACGTCGTTGCGCAGGGCTTCGCCCTCTTCGCTCTGGTATTCTTCGCGGAAGTGTCCGCCGCAGGATTCGTTGCGATTGAGGGCATCCAGCACCATCACCTCGCCGAGTTCCATAAAATCCGCCACGCGCAGGGCTTTTTCCAGTTCCGGGTTGAATTCAGCTGCCGTGCCGGGTACAAACACATCCTGGTAAAATTCGTCTTTCAGTTCCCGAATCATCTGCCGCGCTTTGGTCAAGCCCTCGGCACTGCGCGACATCCCGCAGTATTCCCACATGATTTTGCCCAGGCGGCGGTGGAAACCTTCAACGGTCTGGCTGCCATTTACACCCAACAATTGCTGGATGCGCTCCGCCGTAGCTCTTTCGGCTGCTTCAAACGCTGCTCCGTTCGGGTCAATGCGCGGGGTGCGAATTTCGTTGGACAAAAAGCTGCCAATCGTGTACGGCAACACAAAATACCCGTCTGCCAAACCCTGCATGAGTGCCGAGGCACCCAGGCGATTCGCGCCGTGGTCGGAAAAATTGGCTTCGCCGATGGCAAACAGACCGGGAATATTGTTTTCCAAATTATAATCTACCCACAAACCGCCCATGGTGTAATGCACCGCAGGGTAAATTTTCATCGGCGTTTCGTACGGGTTGTCGCCGGTGATTTTGTCGTACATATCGAAGAGGTTGCCGTATTTTTCCGACACCACTTCTTTTCCGAGTTTTAAAATGGTAGCCTGGTCGGGATTGTGCAAACCCATCGAGTGTACTTTCGACTTGCCATAGCGTTCGATTGCCGAGGCAAAATCCATAAACACCGCCAAGCCCGTGGGAGCTACGCCCAAGCCTTTGTCGCACTCCACTTTGGCAGCGCGGGAAGCCACGTCGCGCGGCACCAGGTTGCCAAACGCCGGGTAGCGCCGCTCCAGGAAGTAATCGCGGTCTTCTTCGGGAATATCGGCTCCTTTCTTTTTATTTTGCTGAATGGCTTGCGCGTCTTCGATTTTCCTGGGTACCCACACCCGTCCGTCGTTGCGCAAACTTTCCGACATTAAGGTCAGTTTCGACTGGTACTCACCCGATTGCGGCAGACACGTGGGGTGAATTTGCGTAAAGCAGGGATTCGCCATCAGTGCCCCTCTGCGCACCGCTCGCCAAGCCGCACTCACATTGCAGCCCATCGCATTGGTGGAAAGGTAGAACACGTTGCCGTAGCCGCCCGTTGCCAGCACCACACAGTGCGCCGCAAATCGTTCGAGCTTGCCGGTGAGCAAATTTCTTGCAATAATGCCCCGCGCTTTCCCGTCCATCACCACCAAATCCAACATTTCATGGCGGTTATACATTTCTACGGTTCCTAATGCAATTTGTCGCGACAAGGATTGGTACGCACCCAACAATAACTGCTGCCCTGTCTGACCCCGTGCATAGAATGTGCGGCTCACCTGCACCCCGCCGAAGGAACGGTTTTCCAGCAAGCCGCCGTACTCGCGCGCAAACGGCACCCCTTGCGCCACCGCTTGGTCAATGATGTGCGCACTTACCTCCGCCAGCCGGTACACGTTAGCTTCGCGGGCACGGTAGTCGCCACCTTTGATGGTATCGTAAAACAGGCGATGCACACTGTCGCCGTCGTTCGTATAATTTTTTGCCGCATTGATACCGCCCTGAGCAGCAATGCTATGCGCCCGCCGCGGGCTATCGTGAAACGTAAAGCACTTCACATTATAACCCAATTCGCCCAGCGTAGCTGCCGCTGAAGCGCCCGCCAGCCCCGTTCCCACTACAATCACTTCGATGCGTCGTTTGTTTGCCGGTGCTACCAGCGGTACGGTCGAGCGGTAGGTTTCCCATTTCTCCTCCAGAGGACCCGGAGGTACTTTGCCGTTTAAATTCATATGCTTGTGATTTAGAACTTGCTCTAATTTTTCATTTACCTTTCCTGCCGAGCTTCGCTCTTGGCATTTCGTTATCGGTGAGTAATAGGTTATCGGTAAGAGCTAACCACGGCACCTTTCACCTCTTACTTTTGATTCAAATACATATAAATCGGAATAATTGCAAAACCAAGCGGCACCAGCACGGCATAGGCTTTACCCAGAAACTGCACCAGCGGCACATATTTATCGTGGCTTAAGCCCAGGGTTCTAAAGGCACTTTGAAACCCATGCCACAGGTGAAAACCCACCACAATCATAGAAATAACATAAAAAATCACGAAAAAAGGGTCTCGGTAAGTCGCTGCCACCAGTGTATATAAATCTTTCACTTCATACAAAGCACCATCGTATTTCACCATTTTCAAATCGCCCCAGTGCATTACAAACCAAAACTGGTACATATGTATCACAATGAATACCAGAATAATCGTGCCTAATGCTGCCATGCTGCGCGCCATCCAGGGGTTGCTGCTGGTACCGCGTGTCACCTTCAGCGCGTAGCGTTGTGCGCCGCGTGCCTTGCGGTTTTGGAGCCACAAACTCAGTCCCTGTATGCTGTGCAGCACGATGAACGCATACAAGCCATAGGAAATGACCTTGATAAACTTGTTATGAGTCATAAAATACGCATACAGATTGAATGCTTCTCCCTGGTCGTCATACATCAATTGCAAATTGCCGATTAAATGCACCGCCAAAAATAGTATCAGGAACAGCCCCGTTAAACTCATAACGAGCTTTTGACCAATCGAGGATGTCAAAAACCGGATGAACCAATTCATGTTCGTCTTTTTGTCGTTTTATTATACTTTTGCAACCAAACCCCCGGCACTCTGCAAATCTAAACGTTAAAGCCTTTAAACCCAACGGTTGTTTATTGTTTGTAATTATTTAGAATGGTTCGAAATAGTAGAGGTACAATAGTAGAGGGTAGAGGGATGCGCTTAGGGCGTGTTCGTCTGGTGTCTCTCTACCTTATACCCTCTACCCTCTACAAAATGTCTTTATGGAAAACAGCAGGAAACCCAACATCAGCTTCCAGGGATTTTTAGAATTTTTCCCGACGGTGGAACTACCCGTGACGTTGAACGACGAGGTTATTCGTGAGTTTAGTGCCGCCAATGAGCCGCTGCCCGCCTCCGCCATTCAGCAGTTTATCACGCCTTACGAAGCCGAACTGCCGGATGATGAACTAACGGAGTTTATCGCGTGTTTTAAAATACCGGAAACGCATAGTTTTCAGGCACTTGTGTATTGGAAAGCCGCTCTGATGACCTACGAATACACCCTGGCAACGTACAATAACAATGGCGAACTTTTGGACAAACGCGTCCTCGCCGGAACTTTTTACAATGGAAAAACCTTAACGCAATCAGTAGCGGTAATTGAAGAAGACTGGGAAATTTTGGTGATGAGCGGTCAATCGGAAAAAGACAACCAGCCGTATGATGCGAAAAACAGCCGGGTAACGAAATTAGAATTATTGCCGGAAGGACAGATTGTTGATTTAGCGTGAGAGGTAATTGGTGAGAGGACGCTTCGGCACTCTGCGAAAAGCTCGTATCCGCGAAAATCCGCCAAATCCGTGTCATCCGCGTTCCAATTTTGTGAAAAGGGGAATGGTTGATCGTGTTCTAATAACGAATAACATGTAACAAAAAATTTATGGCAAAACGAAAAGATTTGAATCCCAAAAACACCAAACTCACCGCCAAACAACTCCAGCAGGAAGTGTTAAAATTATTCCAAAAAGACCCCAAAGCCCGGTTGCATCCCCGCCAAATCGGACAAAAACTCGCCGCTGCCAACAACAAAGATTCCATCCAACACGCTATTAATCAATTGGTTGCGCAAGGCAAAATCACCGACCTCGGCGATTACAAATACAAACTCCACCTGCGCGAAGCCCCGAAAAGCAAAGCGAAATTGTACGAAGGTTATGTAGATATGACTCGCACGGGCGCGGCGTACATCGTGTGCGAGGGCTTGGAAGACGATGTGTATGTGCCTTCGAGCCTGATGAACACGGCGTTGCACGGCGACCGCGTGGTGATTAAATCCTGGCAACCGCGCGGTCGGCGGCGTTTTGAAGGCGAGGTCATCAAGGTGCTGGAACGCGCTACGGAGCATTTCCTGGGCGTGATTCGGCTGTACGAACGCTACGCCATCGTGGTGCCGGAAAAAGCCCAGGCGATGGATATTCTGGTGAACTTGGAGGAAACCAAAAGTGCGAAAGACGGCGACCTGGTAGTGGTCAAAATTCAAAACTGGGGCGATGCCAAAACCGGCACGATTCAGGGCAAAGTCACCACCGTACTCGGCGCGGCAGGCAGCCACGATATTGAAATGAAGGCGATTTTAATCAACAATGGTTTTAATCTGGAATACCCGGAAGATGCCGTTGCCGAATCGGAAAAATTAGAAACGGAAATCACGGAAGCCGAAGTCAGCCGCCGCCGCGATATGCGAGGCGTGACCACTTTCACGATTGACCCTTTCAATGCGAAAGATTTTGACGATGCGCTGTCGTTTCAATACCTGGAAGACGGGAATTTGGAAATCGGAGTGCATATTGCCGATGTGAGCCATTATTTGAAGCCCGGCACGGCGCTGGATAAAGAGGCGTACAAACGTTCGACTTCGGTGTATCTCGTGGACCGCGTGCTGCCGATGCTACCGGAGAAATTGTCGAATGAACTCTGCTCGCTGCGTCCGCACGAGGATAAATTGACATTCTCGGCGATTTTTGTATTCGATAAAAATGATAAAATCCTCCGCCGTTGGTTTGGCAAAACCGTCATTCATTCCAACCGCCGATTTACCTACGAAGAAGCCCAGCAGGTGCTGGAAACGGGCGAAGGTGATTTTGCGAATGAATTGAAAGTGTTGAACAGAATTGCGCAGCAACTCAAAAAAGAACGCTTCAAAAAAGGTGCCATCAATTTTGAAACCGAAGAGGTGCAGTTTCGCCTCGACGAAGAAGGCGTGCCTATCGAAGTGTTTGTGAAAGAGCGCAAGGACGCGCACATGCTCATCGAGGATTTTATGCTGCTGGCAAACAAAGAAGTGGCGACCTTCATCCACGAAAAAGGCAAGGAACAGGAAAGTCCGTTTGTGTATCGCATTCACGACGAGCCGAATCCCGACAAGGTATTTGAACTTTCGACCTTCGCACGTGAACTGGGTTTTGATATGAAAATCACCACCCCAAAAGATATTTCCAAATCGTACAATTCTTTAGCCACCGCTGCCGAAACCAATCCGACCCTGCGCCTCTTGCAGCCCATCGCCATTCGCACCATGGCAAAAGCCGCGTACAGCACCGAAAACATTGGGCATTACGGCTTGGCGTTTCCGTATTACAGCCACTTCACCTCGCCCATTCGCCGCTACTCCGATGTGCTGGCGCATCGCATTTTGGAATTGAATCTGCTACCCGACCAGTTCTACCGCGTAGAAAAAGAGCCGCTCGAAGAACGCTGCAAACACATCTCAATGCAGGAGCGCAAAGCGATGGATGCCGAGCGCGAATCGGTGAAATATAAGCAGGTGGAGTACCTGTCGAAGCACGTGGGTGACGAGTTTGTGGGCTACATCTCCGGCATGATGGACCGGGGCTTTTTTGTAATGCTCAAGGATAATTATTGCGAGGGCATGGTCGGTTTTGAAACGATGAACGAACCCTTCGAGGTTGCCGAAAGTCGCCTGCGCATGACCGGTGCTTACACCCGCCGCCAACTCAAAATGGGCGACGAAGTGACCGTGCGGATTGTACGGACGGATATTTCAAAACGGCAAATTGATATGATGCTGGTGGAAACGGAGGAACGTGGCACGCCCACACCGGACGGAGTGCGGCGCGAGCAAGTCCGGCGCGAGCAGCGGCGTACGCCGAAGGCATTGCAAGACGCACCGGTACCGGACAAAGTCCGGCGGGAGCAGCCGAAGCGGGGGCGGCGGAAGAAGGAGTAAGTGACGGTTTATGAAAATTTGTTGTTTCTGATTGCTAAATATTGTACTTTTGAAAAACTTTATCTGAACAGTTGGGAAAAATGGGCAAACATGAAAAGCTGATTACCAAAATTCTCAGAGGTACCTCCGATAAAAACATCAGTTTTGACGATTTAACAGGATTGATGCTGTGGTTGGATTTTAATGAGCGGATTAAAGGAAGTCATCACATCTATACACGAGATGATGTAGAGGAAATCATCAATTTGCAACCTAACAACGAAAGTAAAGCTAAACCATATCAAGTGAAGCAAGTTCGGGAAATTATTATCAAATATAAATTAGCAGATGAGCCAGAAGATGAAAGTGATAACTGATTTTAAATACGAAATCATCCTTTATTGGAGTGCAGAAGATGAAGCCTATATTGCAGAAGTACCAGAACTGCCGGGCTGCATGGCGGATGGACAATCTTATGCAGAAGCATTAGAAAATGCGGAAGGTATTGTTAATGAATGGATTGAAACGGCAGCAGCTTTGAACAGAAGTATCCCGCAGCCGAAAGGGCGTTTGAAATATGCTTAATTTTGGCTAAACACTTTTTTATGCCGTTCGAACTTTTCTCCCGAGCTGCCTTAGCCGAAGATTTGCCGGATTACACCTTACAAAAAGGCGACCTGGTAACAATTGTAGAATACTTGCCTGAAAACGAACATCACAAAGAAGGATATGTCGTAGAAATCTTTGATGTACTCGGCAATACTTTGCACGTGCTGAGTGTGTATGCTACGCAATTACAGGCACTTAAAGCGAGGGCGGTGCCGTTTATGCGGGAGGTGGGGTGATAAGCGAGAAAGGGAAACAGCGTTCCGGTAATGTTTATGAACTAAGATAATTTAAAATGATGCAAAAATGAATGTATTAAAATTACTCAGTTTTATCATTTTTACGGTTTCTATAATAAGTTGCGATTTTATTGACGACAAATTAACACTGAAAAATAAGTCGATGAATGAATTCTATTTAGGGCTTGTGTATTTTCAGAATGAAAAAGATTCTTTAGGCGAAATGCTTCATTATAATGAAATTTCAAAAGATACGATTCAAGTATTGGCATTGTTAAATAGATATTGGGGATCTATTACAGACAACGCTACAAATAAAAGTTATTTAAAACTTATTCTAACAAATAGGAATATTGTAGATTCCCTACACCAAGATAATCTGGCTTTGCACGAATCTGAAATTATTTATAACCTTAAGAATCAAGGTAATTGTATCGAAAGAAATTATACATTTGAAAATTTAGATGAAAAAAATTGGCAAATAACATATCCTGATGACGGATTTGAAAAGTGTACTCCTAGTGAAGTAGGGCAATAAACAAATGAAATGTTATCAATTTTCTCCCATTCTTTATAATATCTCCTGTTTTCATCGCTGCCCTTTTTCCAAGTAATCCTGGTATAATACCATTTTAAAAAAGTAAAGACGTATAGAAGGTCGAATAATCCTTTGTCATTCCATGCTTTTGGACTCGCGACTTATGACTTGTGACTTTTAAACTGGTATAAATCCTCCTGCTCATCCTCCCAAAAGGAAAAAGCGGCACTATCGGCGTAAAATTCGCGGATTTCTTCCTCCCGCTCTACATCCGCCGCCATTGCAGCATAGCCCTCCGCCCGCGATGCCCATTGTGATTGGGTTTTGAGTTGCAGGCGTTCCAGCAGCAGTTGGTAGAGTTGCTCCAGCGTTTCGCCGTCCTGCGCATCCACGAGGCGAAAGATTTTTACTTTTAATTCGGCGGCGTTGGTCATAACGTGTATTTTTAAAATCGAAAAATAAGCCTTTTTGGGTGAAATTGTACCGGCGAGCTTCAGTCGCCGTAGTAGAATGTCGGCGGCTGAAGCCCGCCGGTACGCTTAACCCGCCTGCCGCAGCAACTCCTGCAAGCTGTATTTTTCATACTTGCCCTTGTCGGCTTGTGCCATTTGCAGCAGGTCGTTTTTGCTTTGCAATTGCAGCCACAAGGCAGGGTCGAGTTGAAAAATTTTACCCAGTTTCAACGCCAGATCTATGTTGATACGGCGTTTACCACTGAACAGCGCGCTCAGGTTGGATTCCTCCTGCTCGATGTAAGAGGCAAAACCTTTGTGCTTGATACCCAGTGCTTTGACAAATTTTTTCAAAAAAGCACCGGTAGAAACGAAGGTAACCGGGGCGGTGTCGCGCAGGTAGGCTTTGAGTTGCACTTCCAGCGCAAACAAATCAATTTTCAACTTTTCTTCCGGTGTATAGTTGGCTACAACGGCTTGTATTGCAGCTTGCAATTGTTTGAAATCTTCGCTGTCCGTGTCCACAAAGGCCGTGCCGGAACCGTTGATGCCGCCTTCATTGATGAACTTTTCACCCGCCATATTTTTTAATTACTTTGTATTAAAATATTTATTCATAAGTGCTTCACCGGCAGCCGGATCAAAAAACATTTTTTGTCCGCCCGCCAAAGTTGCACCATATTTTTCCTGATAAAATCGAATCAATTCAGTTTTGGCATCAAACGATACAAATCCTTGGTAATTTCCTTTACCCACTTCCAGACTTTTGTGGCAAGCGAAAGCAAACAAACATCTGGCGACGTTTTCGTACTTTCCGTACCTGCCATAATTATGCGGTGCCACCTCAATCATATTCATATACAGCATCTCGTCATTTACCAGCGTGAGCATCAGCATCCCCTCTACGGTTGCGGGCGACTGTTGTAGCACCAGTTGATAGAGCCAGGCATCTTCGGTCTGCGCCAGTTTTTTCCAGTTGAATTGCCAGCCGTCTTTGCGCAGGGGCAGCCGCTTTTTGTGCGCCGACAGAATCAGGGCAGCTACATCGGTGTTTGTTGCTACTTCCTTTACCAGAACTTTCATGTAAACTGTTTGTCCACAAATTTATCAAAAAAAGATAAGTTTTGCAAATTTTTTATACATTCATGAACTGTTTTTACTAATTTTTTAAGGAGCAAATGCCTTACTTGGCGGGTTCCGGCACGACGTATCTGATGTCGGTTCTATGCAAATCCCAGTTATTTGCTTCTTCTCCCCGAAGCATATAAATGGTATCTTGCTCTATTTTGATTCTGGCGGTGGGCGGACAAAACATTTGAGGGGTTTCATTTAAAAGATCATTTACATCTTTTCTCAATAAATCATCTGCTACCCATTCTAACTGTTGCAAATATTGTTGCTTGTCGAGTTCCATCAATAAATTCTTAGTCATTGAAAATAGAAAAAGAAAACTATCGCGCTGTAAGTAATGCTCTGGAAAAAAGTGATTTAAATGACTGTAATGACTAACCGGATTTACAAACAGTGCAGTATGATCTAAATAAGGTCGAACTACTACTAAATAGACTTTGTACAACAACATATGATGACAAGTATCCGCAAAATCCTCTAAAGCAGCGATTACTTCCGGTTTTAACTCAATATCCAAAAGAGTCAAATATTTTTGCGAAATGGATGAAGTTTGTACAGATGGGTGCTGACAAGAAAAAAATAAGTAAAGGAAGAGCAGCATGAATCTTTCTCTCATAAAAAATCAGGTTAGCTGTCGCTTCCGCCGAGTCCCTGCGAAGACTCGGCGGAAGCGACAGCGGTGGGTGAAGCCCTCTCTCATTTCTTCTCAAACCGCATCGTTTCCGTCCCTTCTGCTTGCAGGCTTAGGGTTTTACCGCTGATGCTGTACGTATTTGCTTTTTTCAGGGCATCCAAAAACACGGTTTCGCCCACGCCGGGGCACGCCATGCGCGAGAGTGCCAGCGGGCTGGTGAGGTCAATGGTGTTGCCGCTTGCCGCATACACCCCGATGAACGTATTGCAACCCGTATTTCCATTCACTTTTTTGTCGGCTGCCTCAAATGTGATGGTTGGTTTTTTATCGGGGTACAAATCTTTAAACGGCATTCGGCTGGTGGTGATGTAGTTGAGTTCCCAGGTGCCGTTGAGCTTGGCAGGGTCAACGGGTTTGTCGCTCGCGGTGGCGGGTTTGCTGGTTTTGCAAGCCGCCAGTAGGCTGATGAGGGCGACGCTAAGAAAGAACAGTTTTTTCATATTGACATTTTTTAGGTTTGGCTCAAAATACAATATCCGGCGCAATGCTGCAAATTTGCCTCCCTTTTTCTAGTTGATTTCCGGCATTTTCCCGATATTTGATGTTATGAAAACACCGTGCATTGGTATCATAATAGGATTTTTACTGTGGTGGGCGAATAGCGCACCGGCACAGCAGTATTTTAAATTATTAAAAAAAAGCGGCAGTCCTTATGATAAAAAAATTGCCCGATTTGATAACGGCGATGTCTTGATAGCCGGTTCGCCGCTCACGGGTGCTACGTCCGACCAGAACGGCGGGCTTAATCTGGCACGGCTCGACCCCTGCGGCAAGCTGCGCTGGGCAAGCAACTACCAGTGGAAGAAAAATTACATGAAATTTAAAGATGTAAAGATTGATGTAAAAAACGATATTTATGTGTACGGCTCTGCATACGAAGGCTCGGATGAGTTTATCTTTTTATTAAAACTCACAGAAAAAGGAAATGTGCGGGCGTTTCGTATCTATCATGGCGGCGCAGTGGATAATTTTACTTATAATATTCAAATTAAAAATAATCAGGTTTTAGCGTATGGACTGATTTTGGACTGGAACACACCCAAGCGCGGTTTTATGGCACTTTTTGACGAACGGCTGAATTTGCAAGCCGGGCGCGTGTTTGAGCCGTTTGAATCGGTGGGAGAAGCTATTTTCACGGAGGATGGGGGTTATTTAGGTCGTTCGGGCTTTTATTTAGTTAAATTGAATGGTCAACTAAACCTGCAATGGTCAACCGAAATGCAGGCGCAGGATGGGTCGGGACTGTATCCCGTTGCCGGACCCGCAGCGGTGCCGGGCGGCTATATTTTACAAGCATCATATGATGAATCGGCTTTTTTTTACAAAGTAAATGAACGGGGCGAACTGCTTTGGAAAACGCCCCTGTTTCCGGCTACCAATCAAGCCGCTGATTTTAGTTTGTTAAAAGATGGAACGATATTGGCTACTTACAACTGCCCCGGCGAGGGCGAAAATTTTCCCTGTCAGTTGCGCCTGTCGCCCGACGGAACTATTTTAAATCAGCAAAAACTGCTCGTAACAGTACCACTGCGTACTGCTGCTATTCACCAATCCGTCGGTGAAAACGGGCTGGTAAATGTGGTAGGTAGCAAAGCCTTGCAAGGTAATGAATCGAATATTCCGCCAGGATTCGTTTTACAATATGAATTGGATTCTTCGAAAGGTAAATGTTTTGCCTGGGAATCATTCAGCGATATCGCAATAAATACTTCAGATATTAATATTATACCGCTTGATCTTACCTTTTTCAATCTGCGCTTTCGCAATGTGGAGGCGGGTATTACAGCCGGAAAGGCAGATTTTGCATTTTTGGAAAGTTGTGACGCGTTGGCGAATGACACCATCCGCTTGGACTCTACCCTGACTTGCGGTGTAAACTGGGAGGTGACGCTGCCCGATATGACTTTTCGCTGGGAAGACGAAACGCCACAGCGTACTCGTACCCTGGAACGACCCGGCGTGTATCGCGCCTCCAACCGGGATTGTATTCAGCCGCTGACATATGAGTACAATGTAAAAAGAATTCCCTGCGAATGTAATGTTTATTTACCCACCGCCTTCAGCCCCAATAATGACGGACAAAACGACCGGCTGGAGTTATTTAGCAATTGTACGATACAGGAAGTAAAAATGAGTATTTACAATCGTTGGGGGAATATAATATTTGAAAACACTGCACCCGATGCAGCTTGGAATGGAATCGTACAACAAAAGCCCGCCGAACCCGGCATTTACCTGGCGGTAGTACGCTACCGATTAGCCAATGACACGGAGGAAGTACAGCGAGGCTCCATCGTACAACCCATCACGCTGGTAAAATAAAAACAATATGGAAATAGATTTGCTAACTCTTTAAAATTTAGCAAATCTTTAATTATAACCACGCTTCATTATTAATTTTTCATTCTTTCATTAATATCCAGCCACAAATTGTAGAGATTGACCAGTGCTTTTTCACTGTTGATACTGTTGCCGAGTGCTGCGCCTTGCAGTGCCGGATAATCCTTCAGCCACTCGCGCAGCAATGTCAGGTTACCCAGGCGGGTGGGCGGCTGGTGATAATCCGGCAGAAAATTGAGCGTTTTGCCGTCTTTTTGATGGCGAATCGTGTACATCAGCGTAAAGCCGCTGCGCACTTTGCGCGCCGTAGGGTACCGGCGGAGCCTGCCCCAGTTGTCGTAATAGGTGTTGTTCACCTGCTGGTAAGTGGTCAAATCTACCTGCCGCGCCAGGAGTTGAATCACGGGGCCGTCCGTTATTACCCAACATAGTTCTTTCACCGCCCGTTCTCCCGGTGCCGCTACGTTTACATTATAATAAGTTGATTGATTGTTATAAAAACCATTGATTTTATTTATATCAGTCACTAAACGCACCTTTCCGGCAGCATCATAAAGGGTTATTTTGGACTTTTCCAGTCGGTAATCTCCTTTCAGCGTATCGCCTTTTTCCGTTATCACACCGCCTTTGATGAGCGAATCCCGCTTTGGTTCCAGCCAAGAGATCTCCCCCGTATCATGTTCTACTTTTACGATCTGGTCATTTACTTTATAAATTTCAATAAACTGTTGCGGCTGACCCTCCTGCAAAGGCAAGGGACTAACGAGGTAAGTCAGCGCACCATCGGAAAATTGCTGTTGAAAAAAATAGGTTTTAGCATCCTCCATTCGGATGGATTCATACGTTGCTGGAAACGAATAGTCTTCGTTTACAAAAAAAGATTGAATGTCGCCCGGTAAATATTGTGTATCTTTACCAGCTTTATCCGTAAACACCACCCCAGCAAACCAGGGTAGATTGCCGATGGGCGTTACTTCGCCTTCCAGCACCTGCCCGTTGTGTAGCGTCACCTTCCCCGGATGACTTTGCGCTCGTAAAAATAAAAAGCCAGCAAAAAATAAAAAAACAGACAGAATATATCTCATGTTTAATATTTATTTTGGAATGTAATGGATAGAAGAAAATGCGTGGGCAATAACTTTTGTTGTCAGCAATCAGGCTTTTAATAGATTCTTAACAAGAATTGCCCGATTAATATACCGGACATAATTTTGAGTGTTCCAAAAAAATTAATCAATATCACAATATTTTAATTTTCAGCTAATTCAAATCGCACTTCCATCAGCATCTGACGGGTTTGCATGGTGGTGCAGATGCCGTTTTCGTAGGTATAAAACGCTTTTTTGCCATCGGGCATTTGTAATTCGTATTTACTCGCTCCCAGGTTTCTAATGACACAAAATGCGCCGTAGCGTTCTGAAAAAACGGTCTTTTTACCCTTCGGTTCTACATGATAAATAAGCGCAATGCTATAGTCAATAGCTTGTTTGAGCGTGGTGGCTTCTTTCCCTTTTACAGCAACATGATATTGGGTACCATCATGATTGATTTCCGCACTTTCGCGAATTTTTTCATTTACTTTTTGTACTACACTGGCTTTTTGCAACTGCCCGTTGCGAAACTGTGCCTGCAAAGTAGAATGCGCATCGGTGAACGCCACGGAGATTTTAGCATCGGAAGCAACCGTAAGCAGATTACTATTTAACCGATCTGCCCGCACGACTAAAGTACCTGATTTTTTACCGGCAACCAACACGTCATAGGTCAGCGTTTGCCCAGCTGTGGGGATCGGCAAAGCCAGGTAAGTGGCAAGAGCAAAAAGCAAGAGCGTTTGCATGGTTGTTGGAAGTCAGAAGCCGGAGGTCGGAAAGCATTGAAAAACAAAGCTCATTTACACCAATCATCCGACTTTATTGAAACGATATTATGAATTTACAAACTTCAAATGAGGCATGGGAAATGCTTAAATTTTCCCTAAACCTTCATCCATTTGAGTAGAACGTACAATTAATACAAAATGAGGTGCGAATCGGAGATAAATTGTTAGATAGTTAAAAGTATTTATTTGCTGCAAACCAAGTCACCGCGTCATGGATGGCATTTTCCAAGGGTGTTTGCGGCATTTGCAGCTCCGTTATAGCTTTTTTCGGGGTGTAATAATTGTCAATGGTCAGTAGAGAACTGTTGGCATACGACAGCGGAATTTTACGCCCGATGAGGCTGGAAATAAAATCGCCGGTGCGTCCTACGCCTTTCAGGAATCCGGGCGGTGCGTTGAATGAAGGCTTGCGCCGACCAATCACTTCGCCGATCAAATTGAAAAACTGCCGGTAATTCAAATTTGCATTCGCCAGCAGGTAGCATTCGGCAAAGCGTCCATGTTGTAACGCATTCACCGCGCCCGCCGCTGCGTCTTTCACCGGCACAAAATTTTTTCCGCCCGAGGGGCACATCACCACCGGGGTACGCAGGTAGTACAGCACCATCTTGCCGGAGCTGGGCTTGGCATCGCGCCCGCCAATCATAAAGGTGGGGTTAACGATAATCGCCGGAATGCCTTCGTTTCTTACCGCATCTATTACCAATTGCTGCGCCTGATTTTTAGTGTCAATATAGTCCGTGCGCAATACCGTGTAACTAAAATCGCCCGTTTCGTCGCCGGGGTGTTCCAAGGAGCCGGGGCGAAAAGTATTGGCGGTACTCACGTGGACGAAGCGTTCCAAGTCCCATTTTTTAACCGCATCGAGCACATTTCGGGTGCCTTGAATATTGACGGCATCGTGCAGGGCGAGTTCGGGTCCCCATTGGCTGGTATTGGCGGCGGAGTGAATGACGGCGGCGCACCCTTTAGCGGCTGCCAGCACGTCGTCGGCACTGACGATGTCGCCGTAGTGTTTTTCCACGTCCAGCCCCGCCAGCGCAATCGGGTTGCTTGATTTTCGTAATAAAACCCGCACCTCGTAGCCACGTTGCAGTAAATCCGCTGCAATATTGCTTCCCAACAATCCGGTTGCACCCGTCACCAGCACTTTTTTACGCGCCATGTTCCGATTTTGTTTTTTTGGAACGCTAAGTTACACCGGGAATTGTAGGATGGAAGGATTTCTCCCGCAGATTTCGCGGATTTTTTACAACCACAGACTGACAGAGGTGCACAATAGAAATCAATGCACCTCTGCAAACGCTGTGGTTAAGAAAACACGCGATACGGGCAAATTCTAAAATACTGTGAATCCTGACCTACTGCCGCGGGAAGCCCGGCATCCCCGGCATTCTTGGGCGCTCGTCGTTATTGCCTGCACTCGTCGGGAAGTTGCGCAGATTGTAGGTGAACGTGAGCAGGAAGTAGCGCCGCAGCACCTGCGTGATGTTGTCTTCCACAAACGTTTCGGTCACGTTGCGGCTGACGCTGTTGTTTTGACCCATCAGGTCGAAGGCGTTCAGTCTGATTTCCCCGGCATTGTTTTTCAAAAAACGGTAGCCGATGGCGGCGTTCCACAAAAGAAAACTCTGGTCAAAATCCTCGCCCAAACCCGCAAAGAGCGTGTGCGTAAGGTCGGAGTTGAGCACCAGCCACTTCCAGGGCAGCCAGTTGATGCGGAAACTGCTGTTGTGATTGAAATAATTGTTATCCAGTTGCGGTTGCAGCGTGTTTTGTACAATGTTGTAAGTGCCGTTATAAGACAGGGTAAAGTCCAGATTTTGACTGATGTTACTGCTCACTACCGCACCACCGCTCACATTGTACGTATTAGCTTCGTTGAGGCTGTTGTTGATTAAACCCGGATTGACCGTGTAGGAAAAACCGGCGTTCAGATTCAAATTACTTTTAATAAACTTCACCGGCATCCCGTAGTTTAAAAACGAGCGGATATTCCAGTAGCCGTCCAGATTCGTTGGTTGCGACAACTGCGCGCCCCGGAACAGCGTCACGCCCTCCTGCAACAGCGTGTCACGCGGTGCCACAAACGTGGAATTGGTAATATAATCATCCGTCACATTCAAGCTCACCACTGCGAAGAGCGAGGTCGCTTTCTGGGTGTTGGTGGTGTTGTAACGGGTGACTAAAAAATGCGAAAACTGCTGGTTCAAATTCGGATTACCGGCGGTGAGAAACTGCGGGTTGGTGTTGTCAATCACGTTTTGTAACTGTGTAACCGACGGCGTTTGGGTGAAGGTGCGGTAGAACATTCGCAGGTTGGTGGTGCGGCTGGGGCGGAATTCCAACATGGCATTCGGCAACAAATTATTAAACGATTCCTTCACCTGCAATTCACGCGGAAAAGTTTGGACACTGTTCAACAGTACATTTTGGTAGTTCAAACCCACGTTGAAATTGCCCGTTTTAAACCGAAAGCGATAGCCCAAGCCGCCGCGCTGAGTGGTGGTTTCGTTGTCAAACCGGTTGGACAAAATCGAATCCAGGCGGTTGTAGGCGTTGGTCGTCTCGTCAAAGCGATTGGTCAGTCGCTCGGAATTGCTGCGGGCGTAGGTCGGGTTGTACGAAAAATTCAACTGCCCGTTTTTGCCCAGCGGCTCGGTGTAATTTAAATTCGTAGAAAGATTGTAGCCATCGGAAACCGTGTTGGCGCGCTGGTTGATAATGCCTACCGAATCCACAATGCCTTGTTCGTAAAAACTTTGGGTCGAATTTTGGTCGGTTTCGCCGCTGCGGTCGTTCACACTGGTGTTCAGGTTGATCGAAAACGTGCGCCCTTCTTTGGCAAAACGATGCCGCCACAAGATTTCATTATTAAAATTATAACCGTTGTTATCTGCCTCCCGATTGTTATTGAGTGTATTTAGCAACTGATCGCCAATCAGGGAAGTAATGCCATCGGTCAGATTCGCCGAGCGGTTATTTTGCAAATTCAAACGCGGGGTTAGAATGATGGAATTGCTCGAATCAATGGTGTACTCCACCCGAAAATTCAGGCGATGATTAAAATTATTACTTTCGGCATCATAACTTTCATTATAAAACTGGCTGCCGCCTTCCGGCAAAAACGTTTCGCGCTCGGAGCGGCTTTGCACGTCGTTGTTGGCATTGTTGAAAAAATAACTGCCCGTAAACTTGAGTTTTTTACCCCAGGTGTCGTTATAATTCACCCCGAAAGAATTGGTGGTGTTAATACCGTTTTGGTTGCCCACCAGGAAATTGCCCGCCGGATTGTTCCAGCCGCCGAAACCACCGCCGCCGCTGTTACTCGCCGTCACGCCGAGCAGGTCTTGCGAAGAAAAATTCTGTTGGTTGATATTGTTCGACAAACCCACGATGGACAATTTAGCATCGCCTTTGAAC
>Ga0224722_1000643_pt1 | contig 20142 bp, 15 predicted proteins | sample Balambano_FR1_Me_FD_161646 | JGI IMG/M metagenome (GOLD analysis project Ga0224722, IMG submission 161646) | Freshwater sediment microbial communities from Lake Towuti, South Sulawesi, Indonesia - Balambano_FR1_MetaG | ecosystem: Environmental > Aquatic > Freshwater > Lake > Sediment | place... | reverse complement strand
CGTGTGGAGCGCGCGTCGACATCAAGGATGTGTTCGAGGTCAGCGGACGTGTAGCCAGCGGGGCCGATCGACCGTCATCGCTGGCGGCAGTCGAGGCAGTGGCGGTCCCGACGGCTGGATCGTGTGCCGGCATGTACACCGCCAACACCATGGCATGCGTCGCCGAGGCGATCGGTCTTGCGCTGCCGGGTTCGGCGACGATTCCTAGCGTCTACAGCGAGCTTCTTGCGGTAGCGCGGCGCAGCGGTGAGGTGGTAGTCGGTGCCGCGTCGGCGGGCTTGCGGCCGCGGGAGATTGTGACCTTCGGTTCGATCAGCAATGCGATGGCGGTGAGCATGGCGGTCGGCGGCTCGACCAATGCCGTCTTGCATCTCCTGGCGATTGCGTGGGAGTCCGAGATCGAGTTCACGTTGGAAGATGTCGACGTCATTGGACGACGCACGCCTCAGCTCATCGACATGAAGCCCGGGGGCACGGAGTTCATGCTCGATCTGCACGAGGCGGGCGGTGTTCCGGCAGTCATCCGCGAGCTCGTTGCCGCCGGGCTGATCGCAACGGAGGAACGTACGGTGACTGGGCTCACGATCGGTGAGAGTGTCGCCTCCGCTGCGGTCGGGCGGCGGGGCGCGATCCGCGGCGTTTCGGATCCGGTGAACTCCGAGGGTGGCACCCGTGTGTTGCGGGGGCGACTCGCTCCCCACGGCGCAGTCCTCAAGTTGGCAGGGACAGGCGCGACGTTCCATCGGGGTCCAGCGCGGACGTTCGACTCCGAGGAGGCGGCCCACGCGTTCGTGGTGTCGGGCGCAGTCCGAGATGGTGACGTCATCGTCCTTCGCAACGAAGGAGCCGTCGGTGGCCCTGGGATGAGGGAGATGCTGAAGTTGACCTCGGCTCTCTCGGGCTCCCAGCTGGTCGATCGAGTTGCGGTCGTCACAGACGGGCGGTTCTCGGGTGCATCTCGGGGATTGTGTGTGGGCCACGTTGCTCCCGAGGCGGCCTTGGGCGGGCCGATCGCACTCGTCGAGGACGATGACATCGTCGTGATCGACGCAACGAAAGGCGCCTTGGATCTCGAGGTCGGCGATGCGGAACTCGCGTCGCGTCTCGCACGTTGGTCGGCCCCGTCACCCTCAGTGACGCGAGGAGTGCTCGCGAAATACGCGAGCCTCGTGGCGGGCGCCGAACTGGGGTGCGTCACGAGACCTCGCCTGCGTGCCGAGGCACCGGTTGCACGACTCGGAGCGTCCGGCGAGTGAGCACATTCACGAAGCTGTACATCGACGGCGAATGGGTGCCGGGCGTGGACGAGACGCCGGTGATCGACCCGACGACCGGCATGGTGTTGACGTCTGTTGCGACCGCTTCGGTCGAACAGTGTGTGACAGCAGTCGACGCGGCCGCTTGTGCTGGCAGTTTGTGGTCGGCTCGGGCGCCTCGCGATCGAGCCGAGGTTCTCCACCAGTGTTACCGGATGATGGTGACGGAGCGCGATGCGATCGCCGAGTTGATACAGGCGGAGAACGGCAAAGCTCGCAGAGAAGCCGACGCCGAGGTGCTCTACGCCGCGGAGTTCTTCCGGTGGTTCTCGGAGGAAACCGCTCGAATAGGTGGCGAGTTCCGGCAGTCCCCGTCCGGGGACAAGCAGATCGTCGTCGTGCCCGAACCGGTCGGTGTTGCGATCTTGATCACCCCGTGGAACTTCCCCGCTGCGATGGCGGCGCGAAAGATCGCCCCGGCGTTGAGCGCCGGTTGCACGTGCGTGCTCAAACCGGCGCCCGAAACGCCGCTGACGGCGCTGTATCTCGCCGATCTGATCGAGCGCGCCGGCGCACCGCGCGGTGTGATCAACGTGGTGCTGCCGGAGCCGCCGGCGGTTGCAGTGCAGGCCATGCTTGATCATCCTTGCGTCGGCAAGGTGTCCTTCACCGGTTCGACGGAAGTGGGTCGACGGGTGCTCGAGTACGCGTCTCGGCGGGTCGTGCGTGCGAGCTTGGAACTCGGCGGGAACGCCCCGTTCATCGTGCTGGCGGATGCTGATCTGGACGTGGCGGTGGATGCTGCGCTCATCGCGAAAACACGAAACGGCGGTGCTTCATGCGTCGCAGCGAATCGCTTCTACGTCCACGAGACGTTGAAGGAACCGTTCACCGCCTCGTTCGCGCATCGCATGGATGACTTGAAGGTGGGGTTGGAACGGGAGCGCGACGCCGACGTGGGTGCGCTGGTGTCCCATGAGGAGCGCAATAAGGTCGAGTCGTTGGCGGAGCGTCTTGTCGCCGATGGTGGAACGGTTCGGACCCGTCGAACCCGCACAGATTCCAGAGGTTTCTTCTGCGCCCCCGTTGTGATCGACGGGGTCATTCCGGATGCGCCGACGCTGACCGAAGAAATCTTCGGCCCGGTGGCACCAATCGTTTCCTTCGCCGATACGGAGCAGGCGATCACGTTCGCGAACTCATCGGATTCCGGCTTGATGGCCTACATCGTCGGCCGTGACGTTGCAGCGGCCCTGCAGGTGGGTCGTCGGGTCGATGCAGGCATGGTTGCGATCAATCGGGGCGTCATCTCCGATCCCGCTGCGCCGTTCGGTGGCTTCAAAACAAGCGGGTACGGCAAGGAGGGCGGGCGCGAGGGCATCGATGAGTACCTCCGATACAAATACGTCGGGGTCGATCTGTGAGCGGCATGGTGGGGCTGCGCTACGTCGATCACATCGGCTTCACGGTGCCTGACCTCGACGCGGCCACGAGCTTTCTCGTCGACGTGCTGGGCTTTGAGTACCTGTACTCGCTCGGACCTTTCCGAGACGACGAACACGATTGGATGTCGGAACACCTGAACGTGGATCCGCGGGCCGTCATCGAGGAGAACAGATTCTTTCGACACGGCTCCTCCCTCCTCGTCGAAGTGTTCAAGTACTCCGCACCCGACCAGGCGATGACTCCGCCGCGCAACAGCGACGTCGGCGGTCACCACCTCGCGTTGTACGTCGAAGACATCGACGCCGCTATCGCACACCTGAAGAATCACGACGTTCGGGTTCTCGGCAACCCCACCGCAAGCACTGGTCCACATGCCGGTCAGCGCTGGGTGTACTTCCTCGCCCCCTGGGGGATGCAGTTCGAACTGGTGTCGTATCCCGACGGAAAGGCGTACGACCTCGACCCGGCCCAATGGACGCCCCCGTTCGGGAAGGATGCATGTTGACCGAAGCCGCTGAGCTCCAACCGTCGGCGCCATGGCGCGAGATCACCACGACCGACAACGACTGGAACGCAGCCGAGCCAGGCTTCCTGCTCAGCCTGTTCGGCCAGCTCGCCCTCATCCGAGCCTTCGAAGAGTTCGTCCTCGAACTGTCCACCGCAGGCCTGGTCCACGGGCCGGCGCACAGCAGCATCGGCCAGGAAGGCGCCGCTGTGGGCTCCGTCGCCGCACTCAACAGCACCGACACCATCAACGGGTCGCACCGGGGCCACCATCAATTCCTCGCCAAAGCGATCGCCCACGTCGCGCCGCACGGCGTGGATCTCACCACTGAACCACCTCCTGATCTCCGATCGGTGCTGCTGCGGACGCTGGCCGAGATCTGCGGGCTCGATCGGGGTTTCAGTCACGGCCGGGGTGGCTCGATGCACCTTCAATGGCTCGACGCGGGCGCGCTGGGCACCAACGCCATCGTCGGCGGCGGCGTGCCGATGGCCGCCGGCGCAGCGTGGGCCCACCGGCAGAGCGGCACCGACGCTGTGAGCGTCACGTACTTCGGAGACGGAGCGGCCAACATCGGCTCGACGCTGGAATCGCTGAACCTCGCCGGCGCCTGGCGACTCCCGGTCTGCTTCTTCATCGAGAACAATCGCTACGCCGTGTCGACACACGTGGGAGAGGCGACTGCCGAACCACGACTGTCCGCCCGAGGCCCCGGGTTCGGCATACCGAGCTGGAAGGTCGACGGCATGAACCCGCTGGCCGTGTACCTCACGATGAACGAGGCGCTGCGAGTCATGCGCAGCGGACGTGGTCCGACCCTGATCGAAGCGGACGTGTACCGCTACTTCCATCAGAACGGTTCGCTCCCCGGAAGTGCGTTCCGCTACCGAACGAAAGATGAGGAAGCGGAGTGGCGACAACGCGATCCACTCGACCAGGTGGCTGCGCATCTGATCCGGCGAGCGATCCTGGAGCAGGACGACATCGACCAGGCGCTCGGTGCGGCCCGAACGTGGATGCTCGAGATCGGTGATGAGATCCTCGAACCAGTATCGGCAGGCAAACCCGGGGAGCGCCAGATCAAACCAGCCGAGTGGCCCGACCCGAACTTCGCCCACGTGGGTGTCCGCGGTGACCTCACCGAGTTCGATGGGGCGCGTTTCGAAGAGGAGCACACGTTCAGCGGACAACTGAAGGAGACGAAGTTCGTTGAAGTCGTGGCGGGTGTGATGGCTCGCCGGATGGCCGCCGATCAGACGATCGTCGTCATGGGCGAGGACGTCCACCGTCTGAACGGCGGAACCAACGGGGCGACGCGCGGCCTCGCCGAAGCGCACCCGGACCGCGTACTCGGCACCCCGATCAGCGAAAACGCGTTCACCGGGATCGCCTGTGGAATTGCCCTGGACGGTCGGTTCCAGCCCGTGGTCGAGTTCATGTACGCGGACTTCATGTGGGTCGCAGCGGATCAGCTGTTCAATCAAATCGGGAAAGTCCGACACATGTTCGGCGGCGACTCCCCGATCGCGCTCGTCCTCAGATCGAAAGTGGCCATGGGGACCGGCTACGGGTCGCAGCACAGCATGGATCCCGCAGGGATCTTCGCCACCTCGCCGGGCTGGCGGATCGCTGCGCCGACGACACCGTTCGACTACGTCGGGGTGATGAACAGCGCGCTGATCTGTCGCGACCCCGTACTCGTCCTCGAACACGTCGACCTGTACAACAGCGTCGGCCGAGCTCCCGCCGACGATCTCGACTATTGCATCGAGATCGGCAAGGCCCGGGTGCGCCGGATCGGATCCGACGTCACGATGCTCTGCTATCTCGCAATGACTCAGTACGTGCTCGATGCCGTCGAAGAGGTTGGAACCGTCGACGCGGAGGTCATCGATCTCAGATGGCTTGATCGGGCCAGCGTGGACTGGGAGACGATCGGCCAGAGCCTGCGGAAAACGAACCGGCTCGTCATTGCCGAGCAGGGTCCGATCGGGACGGGATACGGCGGATGGCTTGCCGATGAGATCCAGCGCCGATTCTTCGATTGGCTCGACGGACCGATCGAGCGCATCACGGGCGGCGAGGCGTCGCCGAGCATCAGCCAGGTGCTCGAACGTGCTGCCATCGCCGGAACGGATGAAGTCGCAAGTTTTCTCTCGCACCTCGGGCGGAGATGAAGATGGCCACCGTGCTTCGGATGCCGGAGGTCGCGACCGGGGTGGAGTCGGCAGTGCTGATCGCATGGGTGGTGGAGCAAGACGCCGTGGTCGCCATCGGTGACGTGGTCGCCGAGGTCGAGACGGACAAGGCCGTGTTCGACGTCTTCACCGAGGCGTCGGGCATCCTTCGCCAGCTGGTGCCGGCAGGGACCGAGGTCGACGTCGGTACTTCGATTGCGCTCATCGGTGACGACGGCGACCACCAACCGCGAGACGCCGACCGGCCCGAGCCGGAGGGGCCGACGACACCTCGACCTGCGCGCGTGTTCGCAAGCCCCTTCGCCCGAAAGATGGCCGAGAACGCGGGGCTCAGCATCGACGACATCACCGGGAGCGGTCCCAACGGCCGCGTCGTACGAGCAGACGTGGAACGCGTCCTCGCGGCACGCGATGCCACGATGTCGCCAGCCCAGCCGCCGACGCCGACTCCAGCCGGGCGAAACGCGAGGGGCCACGATTCCGTTCGCTTCGCGGAATCGAACGATTCGCTGTTCACCGATACCCCGGTGTCGCGGTTCCGGCGGGCGATCGCCGCACGACTCACCAGCAGCAAGCAGAGCGTCCCGCACTTCTACGTCCGCGGCACGGCCGACGTCACGAAGCTGCTCGCCCTCCGCGATGACCTCAACGACGGAGCTTCCGAGCGGCTCACGCTGACCGACTTCGTGGTGAAGGGCGTCGCGCTCGCACACCAGAACGTTCCACAGTTGAACGTCGTGTGGAACGGCGATTCGATCCGCACATTCGAGACCGTCGACATCGGAGTTGCGGTCGCAACCGAGAAGGGGTTGCTGACGCCCGTTGTCCGGGGCGTCCACAGCATGTCGATCTTCGAGGTGTCACGCGCTGTACGCGACCTTTCGCAACGAGCACGATCGGGAAGAGTTCGCCAGCACGAACTCGAAGGCGGGTCGGTGAGTGTGACCAACCTCGGCATGTACGGAACCGAGGAGTTCTCGGCGATCATCAATCCGCCTCATGCGTCGGTGTTGGCGGTCGGCGCCGTGGTGGTCGAGCCCCGCTTCGCCGACGGGGACGTTCGGGCGGCTCCGGTCATGCACGTCGTGTTGTCGGTCGACCATCGCCCGGTCGACGGCGACGTGGCCGCTCGGTGGATGCACGCCTTTTTGCACACGCTCACGAAGCCCGCCAAGTTGATCGCCTGATCTGGCGGTCGGGCCAGGCTCGACACGTTGCTCGGTGAAGAACGGGCTCATCGGTCACCCTTGCCGCTACTTCTCTTGACTTTAGGCAAAGGTTTGCCTATTCTGTGCGAATCACACATGGCGAGCGTTCGCTCGCCTCGATCAGGCACCAGGGGGATGCGATGAGTACACGTTCACGTAGGCGTTCGACCACGTTGGCGGGGGTGATCGCTGCGACTGCCTTGCTCACCGCAGTTGCGGGGTGCGGCTCCGACGACGATGCGTCCGGGGAATCGACAGTCGACACTTCGGAATCGGGGTCCACGGCGGCGACCGATGGGACCGAGTCGACGGCGTCCACCGGGTCGGAGACCGGCGGAACTCGTTTCGCGGTCGTCGAGGCGGTCGTCAACCCGTTCTATGCGCCGTTCCCGAAGGCACTCGAGGACGCGGCGGCGGACTTCGGTATCGATCCCGTGCCGGAGCGCAATGCTCCGCAGGATTACGACCAGGCTCAGCAGAACGCAGTGGTCGACGCATTCGTCGCCAAGGGTGTCGACGGGATGTCGATCCAGCCGGTGGATCCGGTCGGAGGAAACGCAACCATCGAACGCCTGATCGAACAAGGCATCAACGTCGTGGGAACCGGAGCGTGTTCGGAGACCAACGAGGCCGGCGCAGTGGTGTGCATCGAAGCTGACCTGTACCTTCACGCGTTCGACGCGACCGAAAAGCTGATCGAGGCAATGGGCGAGGAAGGAAACATCTTCCACCTCGCCGGGGCGCTTGCGGGCAACACGACCCCGCCGCGAATCAAGGGCGTCGAAGATGCCGTGGCGAAGTATCCGAACGTCAAGTTGGCGCAGACGATCACTGACATCGATACCCCGCAGGCCGCACAAGCCGCCGTCAGCAATCTGCTGGCATCAGAGGGTGACAACATCGACGGCGTCATTTCGACGGCATACAACACATCGGTGGCATGGGCGAACGCGATGACACAGGAAGGCAACACGTCGATCCCGTCGGTGATGACCGACACCGACCCTGCCGTGATCCAGGCGACCAAGGATGGTTACGTGACGGGCTTCATGGCGTCGAATGCGTACGCGCAGGCGTACCTGGCGGCGTACTCGTTGAAGCTGCTGTCGGAGGGGTGCACGTTCACCGATCCGGACAAGTTCCTTTTCGGAATCCCGTACACGTTCGTCGATCCCGAAGGCGCTGATCTGATTAACCAGAGTCTCGAGGATCAAGCGAAGGAGATCGCGTCGACCTGGAAGCAAGACCTCTGGACCTGCCCCGACTCCTGATGCCGCTGTCGCCTGCGTTGCGTCCCGTCGGGACGCAACGCAGGTTGGCGCGTCCGACGGCGACGACGTGATCAGTTTCAACCACAAAGTCGTGCTCATCACGGGGAGCGGACGAGGAATCGGGGCAGCGATCGCCGCACGGTTCCTCGAATCGGACGCAACCGTCGTCGGCGCGACCCTCGAGCCGGCAGACACCGCGTGGGCGGGATCCCCCAACGACAAGTTCACACACATCACCATCGACCTGACATCGAGCGACCTGCTGCCAGGCCTCGTAGCGGAGATCATCGATTCGCACGGTCGGCTGGACGTCGTGGTCAACAATGCCGGGTTCCATCCCCAACAGGGTCCGCTGGATGACGTGTCCGACGAGCAGATGCGGGCGGTGTTCGAACTGAACGTGATCGCTCCGATGGTTCTGTGCCGAGAGGCGCTCCCAGCGTTGCGACGCACGAAGGGATGCATCGTCAACATCGGAAGCGCTTCTGGCCTCCATGGTCAGGACGGATCGGTGGTGTACAGCGCATCCAAGGGTGCGCTGTCGGCGATGACGAAGGCGCTCGCCGTCGACGAAGGTCCACACGGCGTGAGAGTGAACTGCGTCAACCCGGGAGCGGTGCAGTCCCTGGCGATGGACGCCGAGCACGACCAAGAAGTTCAGGAACGCATCGCCCGATGGAGTGTGCTCGGTCGAGTCGGGACGATGGACGAAGTAGCCAACCTCGTCGCGTTCCTTGCCAGTGACGATGCATCGTTCATCACCGGCGAAGATGTCACCGTCTCCGGTGGCACCGCCATCGGCTACGGAGAGCGGTTCTACCTCAAACCATGACCGTCACCGACGCCCCGAACGAGACGCAGTCGTCGACCGCAGACTCTCGACCACCGATCGTGGCCGCAGCCCTTCGCGTTGAACTCCTCGGTGTCATCGTGCCGCTCTTGCTGTTGGCGGCCGTGCTCGCCGTTGTCACACCGAACTTCTACTCGGCGTACACCATGCGATCGATCGCAACCCAGGCAGGGATCTTCACGGTCGTCGGCCTCGCGCAGCTCACGGCAATCTCGATCGGGCAGATGAACCTCGCCCTTCCAGCGATGAGCGTGAGCGCCGGGATGCTGTTCGGGTACGTGATCAAAGACGCCGAGGCGCCGTTCCTGGTCGCAGCCCTGCTCGCGATCTCCTGCGGGATGATGTTGGGAGCCATGCAGGGAGCGCTGATCGGTTACCTGCACCTCAACCCGTTTATCGTCACGCTCGGTCTCGCAAGTCTCTACACCGGCCTCATGCTCGGGATCTCCCGCGGCGCGAGCTTCTCGTCGTTCCCGGGAGCGTTCGGCGAGATGGGGGCGAACCGGTTCATCGGCGTGCCGTACATCGCGATCTACGCACTCGTCGTGACTGCGTGCGCCTACCTGCTGTTCAACAAGACGGTGTCGGGCCGTGAGATGCTCGCCGTCGGGGCAAGCCCTCGTGCTGCTCGGTTCTCGGCGATCTCCGTGCCTCGCACCATCCTGAAAGCCCACGCCTGCAGCGGGGTGCTCGCAGCGCTCGCCGCGCTGATCGCGGTCGCCGACCTCGGCACCGTCGACACGTCACTCGGCCAATCGTGGCTGCTTCCGTCATTCGCTGCGCCCGTCCTGGGCGGCGCCGTTCTGACCGGCGGTCGCGTCAGCGCAGTCGGCACAGCGCTCGGGGCCGTACTGCTGGTGATGGTCGGGACGGGTCTCGTGACGATGGGCGTTAATCAGTACTGGTATCAGGTTGGGCTCGGGGTCATCGTGCTCGCATCGGTGCTGATCGGCCGCGCTCGAAACCGCCTCGGCGAGGAACCAGCCCCACTGTGACGACGATGCTCACCTCTGCTCCAACCATCGCGAGGCCGAACGCGCGGCACGCTCGCACGGGCGGATGGTTGGTCGCAGTCAACCTGGCATTGTTCGTGTGGCTGGCCGTCACCCAGGATGCGTACCTGAGCGACCGAAACATTCAGACGCTCCTCTCAAACCTCTCGATCGTCGCACTCATCGGTCTGGCACAGATGGTCGTGATCGCCGCTGGCGAACTCAACTTGGCATTGGGCGCCGCGGGCTCGCTGTCGGCACTCGCAGCATGTTCGCTGATGGTGAACGTCGGCGTCCCGGTTCCGTTGGCGATGGCTGCGGGCGTCGTCACGGGTGCCATGTGCGGAGCCTTCAACGGGTACGTGATTGGCCAGTTCGGACTGTCATCGTTCATCGTCACGCTGGCGACGGCGAGCGTCTTCACCGGTGTCGCCCTGGGCTTCAGTGAGGCACAGCCGATCACCGGCTTGCCGACCGGATTCGTCGACCTCGGCCACGAGACGGTGTTCGGAGTGCCCCGCACGCTCTTGCTCGCTGCCATCGCTGCGGTGGCACTCGCTGTGTTCTTCCGCAAGTGCGGGCTCGGGCGGCAGATCCTCGCATACGGCGGAAACTCCGAAGCGACCGAACTGTCGGGCCTGCGGCGCCTCGACGTGATGGTCGCAGTGCAGGCGATCTCGGGTGCCGTCGCCGGGTGGGCTGCGTTGCTGTTGACGGCCCAGATCGGCCAGGGCCAGCCCGACGTGGGACGGGATTGGCTGCTCCCGTCGTTCGCCGCGCCGATCATCGGCGGCACCCTCCTGGCGGGTGGGTCGCTCAGCGTGACAGGAACGTGCCTCGCAGCCCTCCTGCTGACCCAGGTCGGCAGCGCCATCGTCTTCATCGGCCTCGACCCGTTCTGGGTCCAGTTCGTCCAGGGGACGATCATCGTCGCGGCGGCGTTCTTCGACCGGACGCGCGGCAGGGCAGGCCGACGTGCGAGATCTTCGGCGGAGACGACGCCAATGGGGGTGGGCGCATGACACTCCACGAGCCCGCGATCGAACTCGTCCGGCTCCGCGGCGTCACAAAGCGCTACCCCGGCGTCACTGCGCTCGATGACGTCGACCTGAGCGTCGTGGAAGGCGAGGTCCACGGCCTGATCGGTGAGAACGGCGCAGGCAAGAGCACCCTGATCAAGGTGCTGTCGGGTGTCGAGCGATCGGCGGGTGAGTACACGTTCGGCGGAGAGAAGGTCGAACTGCGCTCGCCTCGCGACGCTCGAGAACGTGGAATCAGCGTCCTCCACCAGGAGCGACACCTCGTTCCCACCTTCACCGTTGGTGAGAACGTGCTGCTCGACGACATTCTGAGCAGACGGCTGTCCGTCTTCAACAAACGAAACGTCTGGGCACGATCGCGCCGGTACCTGGATCTGGTCGGACTCGATCTGGACCCATCCGACACCGTCGACGGGTTGAGCTCGGCGCAGCAGCAACTTGTCGAGATCGCTCGGGCATTGTCCGTCCAAGCTCGCCTGCTGATCCTCGACGAGCCGACTGCGTCACTTGCGTTCCACGAGGCTGCCGATCTGCTCCGGATCATCGACAACCTCCGCGCTCAGCGGGTGTCGACGCTGTTCGTGTCACACAAGCTCGAGGAGGTCACCGAAATCTGTGACCGCGTGACGATTCTTCGCGATGGCCGAGTCGTCGGAGAGGGACTGGACCCAACCCGACTCTCCCGCGACGATCTCGTCACCCGAATGATCGGGCGCACCTACGTCAGTGAGGCAGCGACCGTGCGGGCGCTGAACGAGTCCGATGTCGCTCTGCAAGCCAGCGGTCTCCACGGCGTCGGTTCGCCCCGGCCCGCCTCGTTCGTAGTTCGCCGCGGCGAGATCCTCGGCTGGTACGGACTGGTCGGCGCTGGCCGAACCGAGCTGGCCCGACTGATCGTGGGTGCAGAACGCAGCAAGGGCGGATCGTTGCGCGTCGACGGTCACGAGGTGTCGGTGAAGTCGGTCGCTGACGCATTGCGCCACCACGGCATCGGGTACGTCACCGAAGACCGACAGGGAGAAGGCCTGTTTCTTCTCCACACGATCGCCCGGAACGTGTCGGCGACGACGTGGAGCCGGCTCCGCAACCGAATCGGCTTCTTCGACCCTCGGGCCGAGACCCGCACGGCCGAGGAGTACCGGAGGTCGCTGTCGATTCGAACACCCGACGTCTCGAAGACGGTCGGCAGCCTGAGCGGCGGCAACAAGCAGAAGGTGAGTCTTGCCAAGTGGCTCGTCGCAGGACCTCGTGTGCTCATCATCGATGAGCCAACTGTCGGCATCGACATCGCTACGAAGCAGGAGATCCACGACCTGGTGACACGGCTGGCGGATCAGGGCGTTGCCATCGTGCTCATCTCCTCCGACCTGCCGGAGATGATCGGGCTCGCGGATCGCGTGCTCGTGTTCCGACACGGCGAGATCGTGGCCGACCTGTCGAACTCGAAGGACTACCAGCTGATGAGCGCCCTCGTCATGCAGGCGATCATCGACGACCGCGATGACGTCACGGCACCGGTGGTGCGGGTGGCCGAGGAGCAGCCCTCGGCGACCCTCGAGCGGAGAGCAAGTGCGGGCTGAGATGAACCAGGACGCTGTGTTGCAGATGTTCGAGCTCTGCGACAACAGTCGGCGATGGGGGCCCTCATCTCGCCGCGGGACCCTCAACTTTCAGACGACTGCAACCTGTTGCGCGGCAGCCGCCGAGGTTCGGTCCGGAGAGATCGTGGCCCTTGCCCGGCCCCTAACGTCGACGAAGGTGATCCCCGGCTACGAGTTTCGGTTGCTGACCTCGGAATCACCCGACGCCGTCGAGGACGAGGTGCGATTCGCGAGCCACGGCTTCGGCATCACCCATCTCGATGCAGTCGGTCACACGCTCTTCCAGGGCCGGGCGTTCGGCGGAGTTCCACGCGATCGACTGCTCGCCTCTGGCAGTCTCGGGTACAGCGACGTGACGGATCTGCTGCCCGGGATCTTCACGCGGGGCGTGCTGCTCGACGTCCCGGCCGCGCGCGGCGTCGACCATCTCGAGCCGGGTGAGGGAATCTCGATGACGGACATCGCCGAGGCCGAGAGCCTTGCGGGCACGCGAGTCGGTTCCGGCGACGCGATCTTCATCCGTTCCGGCATCCTCGAACGACTGCGACGAAGCGATGCCACGGACACGCCGCCGCGCGAGGGGATACTCCCCGAGGTCGTTCAATGGATCCACGATGCTGAGGTTGCCGTGTTCTCGGGCGACTGCATCGAGCGCCTACCGAGTGGCTATCCGGAGGTGCCGCTCCCGCTACATCAGATCGGTCATGTGGCGATGGGTCTGGTGATCCTCGACAACGTGGACACCGACGTGTTGTTGCGTGCGTGCCAGATCGCCGGTCGGTCGACCTTTCTCGTGGTGTGTTCACCGCTCCCGATCGTGGGCGGCTCTGCCAGTCCGGTGAATCCGCTCGCCATTTTCTGACGTCGCCATTCCCCGGGAGGCTCGATGCTCGATCGCTAGGGTTCGGCGGGCTCAGTGCAACAGGAGGAGATGTGCAACGTAGCCGCGCAACGATCGAAGACGTCGCCCGGCTTGCTGGCGTGCACGCGTCGACGGCGTCGCGGGTCCTTCGTGGAGTCGCAAGCCAGTCCGTTGCCCCGGCGACCAGACAACGCATCGTCGAGGCCGCCGCCGAACTGAACTATCAGGCGAACGCATTCGCTCGGGGACTCCGTCTTCAGCGGACGAACACGATCGCGCTTCTTTCGCCGTATCTCGAAAGTCTTGGATTCAGCGAGATCGCCCGCGGAGTGTTGGACGGCGCGAGCGAGCGGGGGTTTCTTGTCGTCACTGCGATCGTCGGGTCGGACAACGAAGCCTCCGTGTTCCGTCAGCTCATCGACGAAAACCGTGTGGACGGTCTCGTCGCGGCGTTCGGTCTGCTGAAGGACCCGATCTTGACAGCCGCTGCGCAGTCGGGCGTGCCGCTCGTGACCGTGAATCGACGCGTGCGTGGTATCAAGGCGTCGGTAGTCGTTGAGGACGGAACCGCATCGCGACTGGCGGTTACTCACCTCCATTCGCTGGGGCATCGACGACTGGCGCACATCGCCGGACAGGACGGCACGGACACTAGTGAGCGACGCAAAAGGGGTTTCAGGGATGCGTGTAAGAGGCTCCGCCTTGTCGCGCCGGCCGAGGTGATCGTGAGCGGTCAGTTCTCTGTCGACGGTGGGGCCGCTGCCGCCGAGCGACTGATGTCCTTACCTCACGACGTTCGACCGACGGCGATCGTCGTCGCCGATCCGATGAGTGCACTCGGGGCCATCAAGAGGTTGCAGACATTGGGTCATGTCGTGCCCGACGACGTGTCGATCGTCGCGCTCAACGACCATCTGGTCACCGATTTCGTCGAACCTCCGCTCACTACGGTCAAGCTGCCGTTTTCGGAGATGGGTCGAGCGGCCTCTGGAATGGTGCTCGACATGATCGACGGCGGCGCCGCTCGAGAACTCGTGATCTCCGAACCGGCCCCGTTCCTGATGGTGCGCGAGTCGACAGCCCCGTGTGCGGTGTAGACGTCAGAGCACGGCGTCGTGGGGACCGCCGAGGATGATCATCGTCTTTGTTCCCGTGACCATCCCGCGACTGCGCAGTCTATCGATCACACGCTTGAGCTCAGTGACGTCGCGAACTCTGAGCCAGGCGAGTGCGTCCGGGTCGCCGGCAGTCGTGAAGACGCCGATGACCTGCGGGATGCCGTCGCCGATCGACGCGATCTCATCGACGGTGGTGTTGCCAGCGAACCTGAGTTCGGTCACTGCCTGAAGCGGAGTGCCGAGCCGGGCGTGATCGACGAGAGCCGTGAACCCGACGATGACACCGTCCTCGACGAGCCGGTCGACCCGTCGTTTCGCAGCCGGGGCAGACAGGCCGACCGCTCGGCCGATGTCCTGATAGGTGCTGCGACCGTGGCGGCGCAGGAGGTCGACGATCCGGCGATCCACGTCGTCAACTGAGCGGTCATGATCCAGCAAACTCACGCAACAAATCATATGCGATATGAGACTGTGCAGCGATACCTTGCGGATTCGGCCGCCGTCAGGAATGATTCGTTGCTGCGCAGCGTCGTGTCTCCTACGCTCCGACGGTGCCCGATCTGGCTGGTTCAACATTGGACGTATCGGCCCCGTCGTCCGAGGCTCTCGCTGAGATAGAGCGTCGGGTGCTGTGGCTGGCGACCCGCATGATCGACAGTGCGAACCATGACCGACCGCAGTCCGAGGTGAAGGTCGGCGGACACCAAGCGTCGTCGGCCTCGATGGTGAGCATCATGACGGCCCTGTACTTCGCGTTCCTCGAGGCAGGCGACAAGGTCGCGGTCAAGCCTCACGCCTCGCCCGTCTACCACGCCATCAAGTATCTGACCGGAGGGCTGGATCGTTCGTACCTCACCCGCCTGCGAGACTTTGGTGGCCTCCAGGCGTACCCGAGCCGCACCAAGGACCCCGACCGGCCAGACTTCTCGACAGGTTCGGTGGGACTTGGCGTCGTTGCCCCGCTGTTCGCCTCGTTCGCGCAGCGTTACGTCCACGCACATTTCGCTCACTCCGACGGGCGGCGGCCTCGGTTCATCGCGATTGCCGGCGACGCAGAGTTGGACGAGGGCAACGTGTGGGAAGCAGTCTCGGACCCGTCACTCCAAGGGCTCGGGGACGTGATGTGGATCATCGACACGAACCGCCAGAGCCTGGATCGGATCGTTCACGAACAGAAGATCAAGAAGCTCATCGAGTTCTTCCACGCAGCCGGTTGGCATGTGGTCGAAGCCAAATGGGGTAGCCGCCTCGTCGAGGCGTTCAACCAACCAGGCGGTGACGTGTTACGGCGGCACATCGAGGAGATGTCGAACGAGCGCTACCAGTCGCTGTTCGCCTTCGCAGGGCCGGATCTGCGGGATCAGTTTCTCGCCGACGGCGACGGCGAAGTGCGAGACGTGCTGAGTGGTTGGGCCGATGACGAGCTGACGTCGCTGCTCCACAACCTCGGCGGTCACGACCTCTCCGTGCTCATCGACTGTTTTCAACAGTGTGACCGCGTAACCGACCGACCGAGTGTTGTCATCGCCTACACCGTCAAGGGGTGGGGCCTCCCGATCGCTGGCGACCCGCTCAATCATTCTGCGCTACTGACGTCGACGCAGATCGATGCCATGCGACACTCGATGGGTCTCACGAACGCTGACGAGTGGGACCGCTTCGACGCCAACTCAGCGGCCGGACGATGGTGCGCGACGATCGGTGAACGTCTGCGACAGGACGTCGCGCCCGAGCGGCCGCACGTCCGGGTGCCGAACTCGATCGGCAGCGGACCTTGGACCAAGCCGGTCAGCACCCAGGAGGTGTTCGGCCGGATCCTCGCGCGACTGGCCGCCGACGACGAGGTGGCACCCCGCCTCGTCACCGCCTCACCCGACGTCAGCGTGTCGACCAACCTGGGAGGCTGGATCAACAAGGTCGGCGTCTTCCACCCGATCCCCCAACCCGACGTCAGCCAAGGGGGCGTGCTGCGATGGAACCAGCACGCCGGAGGACAGCACATCGAGCTCGGGATCAGCGAGATGAACCTCTTCCTGATGCTGCAGGCGCTCGGCCTCAGCCACGAGGTACACGGGGAGGTGCTGTTGCCGATCGGAACCGTCTACGACCCCTTCGTCTGCCGGGGTCTCGACGCGTTGATCTACGCCTTGTACAGCGGCTCTCGATTCATCCTCGCCGGCACACCGTCCGGTATCACGCTCGCGCCCGAAGGCGGCGCCCACCAGAGCAGTGTCACGGCATCGCTGGGGACCGAACTCCCTAGCATCTCATACGTCGAGCCCGCCTACGCGCAAGCCCTCGACTGGCTGCTGTGCGACGGACTGCAGCGCCTGACAGCCGACCCGCCAGAGAGCACCTACCTGCGGATCTCCACCCGACCGATCGACCAAACCCCGTTCACCGAGTTGACCGAACGTGTCGACGTCGACACGCTTCGAGCAGACGTCGTGAACGGCGGTTACCGGCTTCGCGCACCAGTCGACCGCCCCGCAGAGATCGTACTCGTGACCTGCGGTGCGGTCGTTCCCGAAGTGGTCACAGCGGCGCAGATGCTCGACGACGAGGCGCTGCCGGCAATCGTCCTCGACCTCACCAGCCCCGATCGCGTCTACCGAGGCTGGCGAAACGAGACAGCAGCCGCGGCCAGCAGCGCACGACCATCGCGTCCCACCCATCACCTCGCCCATCTGCTGGCCCCGCACGAACGGCGGCTACCGATGGTCACCGTCCAAGACGCGGCGTCGCATCATCTCGCGTGGGTCGGGAGCGTCTTCGGTTCGCGGGTCGTGGCGGTCGGCGTCGACGCATTCGGTCAGTCCGGCACGATCAGCGATCTCTATTCCGCGTTCGGGTTGTCGAGCGAACAGATCGTGAACGCGGCATTGGTGGCGTGTGCGTGAGTCGACCCACCTTGCAACGAGCACACGAGTCGATGACCGCAGACGAAGGTGGTTTCAGCCCGAGGTGTCGCTCGCGGTAGCGAACGCCGCGAGCGTGTTGGTGAGTACCGTCGTGATGTCGTCGATGGACTCGGGGACGACGAGCGCGACGAGTTCGTCGACACCTGCGTGGCGATAGGCCTCCACAGTCGCAGGGTCGACGTCGGAGGGGTACGGGCAGACGGCGACGGAGACGTCGCTGCGCGTGCGTCCGTGCCGAGCGAGTTCGTCGGTGAGTGTGACGGTTGCCTGCGCCACTTCGTCGGGTGAGAGCGAGAGTGCGTACCACCCGTCACCGCGTTGGCCGGCGCGACGCAGCGACGCTCGGGAGTTGCCACCGATGTAGATCGGAGGCCCGGGTGATTGGACGGGTTTGGGGAAGAACCGGCACGGGGGGAGCTCGTAGAACTCGGAGGAGTGCGCCGAGACGTCGTCGGCCCAGAGGGTGGCGCACACGTCGAGGTAGGCGTCGGTACGGCGGCCTCGATCGTCGAAGGGGGCGTTGGCGGCGGTGAACTCCTCGGCGAGCCAACCGACGCCCACACCGAACGTGAAGCGTCCGCCCGAGACCAGGTCGACGTTCGCTGCCTGCTTGGCGGTGTAGACCGGGTTGCGTTGGGGGAGCACGCACACGCCGACGGCCAGGCGGAGGTGTTCGGTGAACGCGGCGATGTAGGCGAGCGACGTGAACGGGTCGAGTTCGACGTTGTCGGCGGCCGCGCCGGGCATCTTGCCGTCCTCGGCGCACGGGTACCAGGACTCGTAGTCGTCGAACAAGACGAGGTGGTCCCCCACCCACAGGCAGTGGAAGCCGAGACGTTCGGTCTCTTCGCCAAGGCGGCGGAGGTAGTCCGCGGTTGCGAAGGGCAACAGAGGGACGCACACCGACGCCTTCATCGATCGAGGGCCTCAGTCCGCTCCCCATGCGGCACGGTAGATCGCCGTGTAGTCGACTGGTGGCTGGTAGATCCCTCCTTCGGCGGGCAGGTTGGCGTTCTCGTCGCACACCTGGTAGCCGATGCCCGTTGTCGCCGCGAGTGGATCATCACCGGCGAAGACTCGGACGAGCGCATCGACGGCAGCGTAGATCTCGCTGCCGGAGTTCAGCCCGACACACATCTGCATGGTCGATCCGTCGCCGCCCTTGGAAGCGTGGATCTGTTCGATGCCTTCGGTCGAGCCTTCGCCACCGGCGATGATCAGGTCGCCCGCACGTCCGCTGGTGGCGACCGCGGCAGCACCGCCGCTCGTCATCACTGCGTCATAGGCGGGGATCAGCGCGTTGGCCTGAGGGTTCTCGATCAAGGATTGCTCGATCTTGGTCTGCAACGCTGGTCCGAAGTCGGCGCCGACGAACTCGACGACGTCGACGATCTCGCATCCGGCGCAGTCCTCGAACGCCGACGTCCATCCTCGCGACACGGCCTGGGTGACGGCGAGGTCGGTTTGGTCGACCAAGATGACGGCCGCTTCGCCTTCGGTCTTGGCGATCACCCATTCTGCTTGGGTGCGACCCCAGCCTTCGAACCACTCGAGGAAGTCTGCGTTGTCCTCGCCGTAGCGGACGACGTGGGAGAACTCCCCAGGGTCGCAGTCCTCGCTCTCGACCGCGATCGTCGGGATCCCGGCCTCCGCTGCCGCCGTCAGACCGTTGCTGATCGCCGCGCAGTCGAGCGTCCACAGGATGATCCCGTCGGCTTTCGCCGCGATCGCTTGTTCGATGCCGGTCAGCGCGACGCTGGGGTCGAACTTGCTGTCGAACACGGTGAGATCCCATCCGAGGTCGGCGGTGATCTCCTCCAAAGCGTCGGCGGCGACGACGGTGGGCTCGATGCCCTGTCCGATGGAGACGAACCACAGGTTCTTTCCGGGCTCGACGTCGACGGGCGTCGCGTTGGGTTCGGTGTACGTGCCCTCGTAGAGCGCAGCGAGCTGCGCCTCGAAGTCGTCGCCGATCGGAGGGGCCGTGCCGGCCGGAGCGGACCCGCTCTCGGTCGTCGTGACGGTGTCGGCGTTCGACCCGTTGTCGTCGTCGCTGCCGCAGGCGGCGATGAGCATCGTGCTCAACACCATGGCGAGCGCTGTGGTCCGCTTCATCGTGTGCTCCTTGTGTCGTGATGAACGGTGGTTCATCGGTGTCGGTTCCGTCCGAGGGCGACGGCGAGGCCGACCCCGACGATGAGTGCAATGCCGTTGACGTAGCTGTTGACGTAGGACTCGGCTCCTGCGAGGTTGAGGCCGCTGTTGAGCACCGACAGGAACAGGATCGCCACCATCGTGCCGCCGACGTTGTAGCGACCGGGTTTGATCGACGCGGTGCTGAGGAAGGCGGCTGCGAGCGCGGGGAGCGTCAGGCTGTCGCCGACGCGGGGACTGGCGCCCCCGGATCGCGCGACCTGGAGAAGGCCGGCAAGCCCGGCGAGGACTCCGGCAAGGATGAACGCCGTGGCGACGAGCCGTTTGGTGCGAATCCCCACCAGCGCTGCGGCTGCCTGGTTCGATCCGTAGGCGTACATCCGTCGGCCGAGCGGGGTGTGGTCGAGCATGTAGTAGACGGTTGCGGCGATGGCGACGAGGGCGATCGCAAGCTTCGGGATGCCCCACACGGTCTCGGTACCGAACTCGCGCAGCACGTCGGGGATGTTCCCGGTGACCGCCTGCCCCTCGGTCCGCTGGTTGATCGCGCCGGCGATGATGATCGACATGCCGAGCGTGGTGATGACCGCGTTGACCCCTGCGACGGTGATCAGCACGGCGTTGAGCAGCCCGACGAAGGCGCCGACGACGACGGCGATCACGATCGCGACCACGAGGTTGCCGCCACCTGCCATGAACTCGGCCGCCAGGATCGACGAC
>Ga0224722_1000642_pt1 | contig 20154 bp, 17 predicted proteins | sample Balambano_FR1_Me_FD_161646 | JGI IMG/M metagenome (GOLD analysis project Ga0224722, IMG submission 161646) | Freshwater sediment microbial communities from Lake Towuti, South Sulawesi, Indonesia - Balambano_FR1_MetaG | ecosystem: Environmental > Aquatic > Freshwater > Lake > Sediment | place... | reverse complement strand
GATGGGAACAGGGGCGCAGGAGGTTCTTGATGCGATTTTTGCCGGCCTGGTATCGTCGTTGTACGATGAATTTAGCGACTGGGTTACGACTTCGAGGCGGTTTCGTGCGTTTGCCTTTGAGCATCGTGTGAAGATACGCAGCAAGATACGCGCTGCGACAAGCGAAATGAGCGCGTCTGACCTTGTGGCAGAACTGTCTGTCGCGCGGCTGCTGTTAGCAGACCGGCGCTTTGAACTGGCATACGAGAAATATGCTGCGGTAGGAGGACGGAGCCCTGATTTTACTGCAACGTTTCGTGAGAACACGCTTCTGAACGTGGAAGTGCGGCGTATACAGCCTGCTGGGTCTGGCCCGGAAATGCTGACTGGCGCAAAGCTGACGCGTTTGCTGGCAGACAAGGCTGGGCAGACGCGCGCGCGGGAGCATAATGTTGTGTGGCTGTGGTGTGATATGCCGCTGGCAGCCGATACCACGCAAGAGATAGTCGCGCGGTTGCACAAACAGGCGCTGGCAAATCACAAGACGGCCCGTGAGGCTGAGGGCCATGCCAACACTGCACGGTTCGTGAATTCATATGGGCAGATAAGTGCAGTGATGGTGCACCCAGGGGGTAGTTACCTAGTGGAGAACACGGCAGCGCAACTCAGCCTGGGGCCAGAACTGGCACGGGCGCTGCGGGCACTGGTGCAGTGAAGGGGGCTACTGTGCCCCCCCTTTTTGACGAAAATCCACGAATCGATAGCCTACGCCGCGTTCGGTAAGGATGTAGTGCGGGTTCGAGGGATCTTCCTCGATTTTTTCCCGCAGATAGTTGACATACAGCCGCACATAGTGCGCTTCATCGCGATATTCATAGCCCCACACCTTGGCGAGAAGCTGATCATGGGGTACTGTCCAGCCAGCGTTTTCTATGAGGTGATAAAGCAGACGGTATTCGGTGGGACGCAGCTTAACCCGCTCTCCTTTTACGATCACCTCGCGCTGGTTAAAATCGACGCTCAGGTTGTCATCAATCCTGAGGACTGCATGCTCTGGTGATGCAGACGGCATATCGGCGCGACGCAGCACTGCCTTGATGCGGCTGGTGAGTTCACGCGGGCCGAAAGGCTTGGTGACGTAATCGTCAGCACCAAGTTCCAGCCCATAGACTTTGTCGTTTTCATCGCCTTTGGCTGTGAGCATGATGACTGGGATATTGGAAAATTCGCGGAGCATGCGCAGTGTTTCGAAGCCGTCAATGTCGGGCATCATCACGTCAAGGAGGATGACATCCGGCAGTTGTGTACGCACCGCTTCCAGGGCTTCCAGGCCAGTATGGGCCTCTATCACCTGATGTCCTTCGAGTTCCAGATTCATACGGATAAACCCGATCATGCGCGGTTCATCGTCAACGACAAGCACACGTCGGGCGTCTTTAGGCGTGGTTTTGGGCACTGAGGATGGCATATTGCTTAATCGCGGTAGGGCAGAACGACGGTAGGCTCTTCTTCGCCTGTTGGCAACACCTGAATATAGTTGATGCGCCACCAGGGGAAGATAACCGTGGTAACACCTTCATCGACCCAGGTTACTTCCTTGTCGCTGCGCTCACGAGGATTCTTACCGATGACGCAGGTATCTGTGGGAGAAGGTATTTGCTCGACGTCGATTTTGACAGGTTCAGAATTGGAGATATGAACAAGGATGGAAATCATGGCGCCTCTCTATTTGAAATGGATATGCGCGACCAACTTTCCAAATTTTACCTCATCTCCGTCTCTTAGCACACGGGGCTGGTTGGGCGCCAGCCGCTGGCCGTTAAGGTAGGTGCCGTTGGAACTGCCGGCGTCGCTCAGTACCAGGGTATCCTCCTTTAGTTCCAGCACAGCGTGGTGCCGCGAGACACCCTTTTCAAGGGCACCATATGGAGAAAGATCGACATCGGGCTTGAGGGGGCTGGTATTGTCGGCGCGGCCAAAGATGAGGCGCCTGGCGGGCTTTACGTCAAGCGTTTTTTCACCATCGCCAAAGTTAAACATGAGCCAGGAATTGTCATTGAGGTGGGCAGTCCCACGAATCTTAAGCTCTGGGGGAGTAACGGCCAGCTTGCGGTAGGGAACGACGGGCTGGGGTACTTCCTGGGCAGCAACGGCCACGATGTCTTCAGTGGTATCTACAGGGGACGGCTTGAGCGTTCGACCGCACTCCTCGCAGTACAACATTCCAATACGGTTTTTGTGTCCACATTCAGAGCAGATCATCATGCCAACGCTTTGACTAACCTTAACTTGCCTAACTGTACCTACTTTCTATTATAGCGCATGTTACAGCGGCATCAAGCATCGATTAGGGATCATTTGTTGCAATATAGTTAGTGAGCGCAGTGTCCAGATCTAGCGGGCTGACGAGCGCGCGAGTCTGGTATTTAATGGTCATTTTACCCTGTGCGGAGAGTGCACGTGTCTGTGCGACCCGCTGTGCTTCTGAAAGCGTTGCCTGAGCGAGTTCTGTCTGACCCATTTCAAGCAGGCGGGTCGCCAGGTTATTCAGACGTTTTGTTGCTTCTTCGATATTGCCTTTTTCGAGCGCCTCGCGCGCTTTTTCCTGCAGGCGGTACAGTGTCAGCTTGCTGAGAGCTTCCATGATGGCGGTGGGCGGCTCATCGTTCTGCACGCGGTCGGTGACTTCCAGCGACACATCGCTGACGGCCTTAAAGTGCGGCCGGCGGTTCTGCATAATGTCGCCGGAGACGACAAGGCGGGCAACCGTTCTGAAAGCCTTTTGCATACCTGGCGGCAGTGTGAACTGAAGCAGCAGCGAAATGGGGCGATTGGCCTGAAGGCTTGACAAGGGGATAACGTGATCGTCAATCAGCAGTGGCTGCGGATTGGGGGACAGCCTGAAGGCCATTTCAAGCCGGATGTCAGGATCTGGCGCGATGGTAATCTGAAGCCGTTCGGCAAAGGCATTGGAGAGCGTGCGCACATGGTCGTGGAAGAAACGCAGCACCATATCGGCTGAGTTGATGTAGCTGGTAGCGCCTCCGGTGGTGGATGCCAGCTTGTCGAGGAATTCATCGTTCCAATCGCTGCCCAGGCCCATTGCGCTGATGACGATACCTTGTTCAACAGCCTGTTTTGCCAGGGTGAGGCAGTTTTCCTGGTCGCCGAAGGTGTGACCATCGGTAAGCAGAATAACGCTGTTGATGCGTTTTGTGTCACTGAAGGCGCGGTTCTGCTGCACACCAGCCACAAGCCCCTGGTAGATTTCTGTTCCGCCGCTGGGTGCAATCATGCTGATGCGAGCGCGCAGCGATGGCTTATCTGTAGGATTAGTGGCAGGAATGATGACGGCGGCGCGATCATTGAACACGACAACGGATATGACATCCTCTGGCGACAGATCTTCTACGAGGCGCTGGGCGGCGATCTTGACGCGCTCCATGCGGGAACCCTTCATTGAGTTGCTGATGTCCAGCACAAGTGTCAGGTTGACATGGGTTTCCTTACGCTGACCTTCGCCTACCTGGGGGGCCGGGAAGATTTCTGCCAGCAGGTAGATGACCTGCTCTTCTGGCAGGTCGAGGACGGCGCGCTTGCTAGGGGTAACGCGGAGGGTAAAGTAAGTATCCTGGTGATTATCTGCGCCGATGAACAGATCATAGTCGCGTTTTGAGATGGGATCGGTGAGGAGGTTGTGAGCGAGGTTGACATCACGAAACTGCATCTCAGCCCCCAGATTGTTGGGGTTCTTATCGGGGTGAAGGCGCTGTGCCAGGCGACGATAAGCTTTCCTTATTTCGTCGTCGGTGGCACTGCGTGAGATGCCCAGAATCGTGTAGGGGTCAAATGGCACGTCCATGTTACATCCCAGGCATGCGCAATAGAATTGCACTGATATTGTCGGTGCTGCCCTGAGTGGAGGCAAGCGCGACCAGTTTTTCGCAGATTTGCTGTGGACTGCCGTTCCCATTTACGATTTCTCGTATCTGGTGTTGGCTGATGTTGTCCCACAGGCCATCGCTGCATAGCAGCACAGAAGCCCCAGGAGGCAGCCGGCGGGAAATGGTATCTACCTCCAGGTTGTCTGATTGACCAATGGCACGGTAGAGCACGTTGCGCTGGGGGTGGGACCGACTTTCTTCCTGGGTAAGCTGCCCAAGCTCAATCAGTCTCTGCACCAGGGAATGATCGCGAGTGAGCTGGTCTGCCCCATCTCTGGTAACCAGGAAAGCCCGGCTGTCCCCGACATGCGCGAAATGACCCCAATCACCCATCAGCACCATCAGTGTCAGGGTTGTCCCACCGTCGTTGATCTCTTTCATGACGAGATCATTGGCGGATTTAATGGCTGCGATCAACACTTCTGCGATAGGTGGGCGATCATAATCGTCATCGCCACCAATGATGGGCAGGTAAAGGCGATCAAGGATAAAGCGCGCGACGGCACGGGTGGCTATGGAGGATGCCTTCTCGCCCGATTGGTGACCCCCCATGCCATCGGCCATGATGAACACCCCAAAGTCTGGATGATTTTCGACAGAGGAACTGCTGGCGTAGAACAGGAAAGTAGCATCTTCGTTATTGTCGCGCACAAGGCCAACGTCCGACACGTAACCAAAGACAGGATGCCCGGAATTTGTGATCTGCTCGGCATCTGCTACCAACGGGCGCGTGGAACCATCCAGGTGTGCGGTTTGCCCCTCGGGATTATAGGAGGGCATCATGGGTGGTGTTTCTGCGCTGGCAGGTTCATTTTCTGAAGTCAAACCAGAATTTCCTTCGTCTTTTGGTTTACTTTCATCGCTTTCACTTTTGCTGAACACGCGACGTAAAAAACTCATTGCCTATCCCATCTACTTTTTAACTAGCGGCAACGCGTACAACGTCGCATCTGTTGATCCGATCAGAATGACATTATCTGCGATATGTGGGGCGGATGTGATGGGGCCGCCTGTCTGGAAGCGCCAGTTTTCCTTGCCGGTTTTTGCGTCTACGGCGTAGAAGATGCCATCGGTACCGCCGAAGTACACGACATCCTGGTGAAAGGCTGGCGAACCAACGATGGCTTTACCTACATCAAACGACCAGCGATCCTTGCCTGTTTGCGTGTTGACGGCATACAGTTTGCCATCGGTGGAGGTGAAGTATACCAGATTACCAGACACAACAGGTGAACTCATCACTGCGCCGTTGGTTCTGAAGCGCCAATGGCTGTAACCACTGGCCGCGTCGATCGCGTAAAGGAAACCATCCCATGAGCCAATGTAGCATACCCCTTCAATGTCGACAGTAGGGGAGGAGGTGACGTTTTTGCGCGTTCTGAACGACCATTTTCGGGTGCCGTTTAACTCAAGCCCCAGCACTTCACCGGCATCATTGCCGACGATGATGCGATCGTTGGTTACAACCGGGCTGCCACGCACTGCCGATCCAGTGTCATAAGCCCACATCTGGCGGCCATTGCCTGCGAGCACGGCGTACAGGTTGCCGTCGTCGCTGCCGAAGAAAACATGCCCGTGAGCCAGGCGACCACTGCTGCGAATTTTGTCGTTGGTCATGTATGACCAGGCGATGCGCCCGGTTTTCCAGTCTACAGACAGGAACTGGTAGTCCTCTGAACCGAAGAACACCTGTTTGAGTTCCCGTTCAACGACTGGCGAGGAGGCAATGCCGCCTTCGGTCGCCCGTTTCCAGACAAACTCGCCCGTTTCTAGGTTCAGCGCCCACAGGTTAGTGTCGTAAGAGCCTACATAGGCCATGCCACTGAAGGATGTGGGACTGGAGCGAATCTCATCTTCTGTTTTGAACGTCCATTTTGGCTGTATGCCAGCATCCACGTTGTCGGGCACATCGACAAAGAAGCCCGTGCCACTCTGATCGGCGCCGATGTGAGATGGTGTGGCGCCCTTACTGGCGGTGGGCGCAGAAACAGGGGCGGCGGCAGGCTGTACTGCCCGGTAGCGCAGTGCTTCGAGAGATTCCTTCATCTCTAAGCAGGACTGATAGCGATTCTCTGACTCAAAGGAGAGCGCCTTGTCTATGATGCTGGCCAGCTGGGGCGTTGCTTCTGGGTTGTACTGGGCCAGGGGGCGCTCGGCAAAGCTAAAGGGTGGTTCCAGGCGAGGATCCTGGCGCGTGATGACGTGATGAAGCGTGGCGCCGAGGCTGTAAATATCACTGAGTGGGGTGACGAGACCCTTGTACTGTTCAGGCGCTGAGTAACCTTCTGTGCCGATCTGGGTATGTTTTTTGATGCCGCTGTCGAAAATCTTTGCGATACCAAAATCAATCAGCCGCACTTTGCCGAGGCTGTCGATCATGATGTTGGCCGGTTTCATATCGCGGAAGATGACCGGTTCTGGCTGGTAGTTGTGGAGGTAGTACAATACATCACAGAGGTCAATGGCCCATTCGATGATTTTGTTCATCGGGAGCTTCTTGGTCTTGACCAGCAGGGCTTCCAGATCACTCCCGTTGATGTATTCCATGATGATGTAGGCGCGATCGTTCTGGTCGAAAAAGTCATAAATTTTGGGGATGGCCGGATGACTGAGTGTGGCAAGCAGGTTAGCCTCGCGCTGGAAGGTGCGGATGCTGGCTGCCTTCTGTACAGGGTCTGCGGCGGTGACATGCATTTCCTTAACCGCCACCAGGCGGCGGGCGGACGGGAAATTCTTGTCACGAGCCTGGTAAACTGCACCTTGGCCACCGCCCCCCATGATCGCAGTTACCTCGTAACGACCGAGCAGGACGGTGTTGGGCTTTAGTGTACCTTCGAAGTTGGTGTCGCCATCGAGGCCGCCGAATTGGGTTGTATCTGGCATAATGATCGCGCTTGGTTAGGATTACAGATAGATGATTTGAATTCAATTATAGTTACGCTGGCAGATTACCGCAATCAACATTCCACTAACGAAGGAAAAGCACCCGCAATATGGCTGTGCCACCCCATTCCATCTACCTGCATATCCCATTCTGTCGGCATATCTGCACCTATTGTGCGTTTAACACTTATGCGGGGATAGACGATCAGATTCCCGCTTATGCTGACGCCCTCATGCGTGAGATTACCCAGGTGGCGCTGCTCGCTCCGGAAGACATTGAGATTGGCACAGTGTTTTTTGGCGGCGGCACTCCCAGTATGCTGCCTGCTGAAATGGCTGCTGATATCTTGGCGTGCATTCGTCGATCGTTCAAGGTGAAGGCAGACGCAGAAATCAGCCTTGAGGCTAACCCTAACGATCTGACAGAACCTTACTTACGGGGACTTTACGCGGCTGGCGTGAACCGCCTGAGCATTGGCATGCAGTCGGCTGTTGCCGCGGAACTGGCGATGTATGAGCGCCAGCACACCCCTGACATGGTAACAGCCAGTATCCACTGGGCGCGGCGCACGGGCATTCAGAACATCAGCCTGGACCTAATTTTTGGCAATCCACAACAAACTGAAGCGATGTGGCAGCACACGCTGGATGAGGCGCTGAGCCTGAATCCGAATCATATCTCTCTCTATGGACTGGAAGTAAAGGGCGGAACGGTGCTAAGGCAGCAACTATTGGAAGGCAGGCTGCAACTGCCCGCTGAAGAATCGACCAGCCGAATGTATGAAGCGGCGTGTGATGTGCTGGCTGCACACGGCTACACGCATTACGAAATCAGCAATTGGGCGAAGCCGGGCCAGGAGGCGCGCCATAACCTGCAATACTGGCACAACGCGCCATACTTTGGGTTTGGGGCGGGGGCACATGGGTACGTCGCAGGTGTGCGTACCGTCAATGTAAGGCTTCCAGCACGCTATATTAGTCGTATGGTTGATGCTGGGGCCAAGCGGTTCATGTATCCACGCAGCGCAGCAAATTCAAAGACGACAGCGATCCAACGCGATGAGGAAATAGCTGAAACGATCATGCTGGGTATGCGCATGACTGTGGAAGGGATCAGCTTTGCGCGCTTCAGCGAACGCTTCGGCGCAGACCTGCGTGAGCTGCGGCGGCAGCCACTAAAGCGTTTATCGGCATTAGGAATGATAGAAGTTCTGAACGACCGCGTGAGGCTGACACAGCGAGGCTGCCTGCTGAGCAACCCCGTCATTGCTGAGCTGATTTAACTGGCGCGCTGGAAGAGGTAATTTACAAACTCCTCCAGCATATGGGCAAAGGCTGGGCGCGGGTTACCTTCACGAAGCGCGCGCAGCGCGCTGTCGTAGTACTTTGCTTCCAGGCTGCGGGCGTAGTCCTGGGCGCCGGCGGCGTCAAGGATGCCGATGATCTGGGTAACTCGTTCATCGGTAAAGGGTGAAGGATCGGAATAAAATGCTGCGAGGCGTTCGTCCCTGGCGAGGCCGAAGAGCACAGGCAGAGACTTCTTGCGCGATACTATGTCTGTCGCGGTGGATTTACCTGTAACCTGGGGATCGCCCCAGATGCCGAGGATATCGTCGTGGATCTGAAATGCGATGCCCAGCATGCGGCCAAAGGTGTAGAAGTGAGCGGCACGCTGGCTGCTGCCGCTGGCGATGAGCGCGCCCAACTGTGTGCTGGCGGCGATAAGCGCTGCCGATTTACCTGAGATCATGGATACATAGGCGTCGGTTGAGACCGACGCCAGGCCCTCGAAGCGCATGTCCAGGTGCTGGCCCCGTGTCAGTTCGGCATTGGTGTGGTTGAAAATTTGCCAGGCTTGCAGCACAACCTCAGCAGAGCAGACCTGGGCAAGTTCTGCAAGGGCGGCATAGGAGAGCGTAAACATTGCATCGCCGGCGTTGATGGCGTTTGGGATGCCCCAAACCTGCCAAACGGTAGGGCGATTGTGACGCATGGGACTGGCATCCTGGATGTCATCGTGGATCAGCGAGAAGTTATGAAGGAGTTCAACGGCGGCTGCGGCAGGCAGGGCGCGCTGCCAGTTATCATCCAGGGCGTGGGCGGTGAGGAGGAGCACAAGCGGGCGCAAGCGTTTGCCCGCCGGGAAATTGTAGGGTCTGTCGTGTTCATCAGACCAGCCCAGGGCGTACCGCAGCATCACGCCGAATCCATCCTCATGGGCCAGATGGCGGCTGACGATGTCCCGCATGGTGATGTCTAAATGCTGCAAATAAGGTTGCACCTGTAGGTTCACAAGTTAATCTTTCAGAAGGGGGGTTTGCGACAACGCCTCAATGTCCTGAGCGCCCGAGCACAACATTGCGATTCGAAGCTGGGCGATAATCTCACGCGCAAAAGCGTCTGTTTCCTCAACAGACTGAGCAGCAGCTTTAAGGAAAGGCCCTGCAATGCCGGCCAGGTTGGCCCCCAGCGCAATGGTTTTGGCGACATCTATGCCATCGCGCAGGCCGCCGCTGGCAAAGACAGGAGTTTGTGGGGCATTTTGCCGGGCGTATACGACAGCCTCTGCCGTTGGGATGCCCCAATTGGCAAACGAGCGAGCAACACGGGCGTGGAAAGCTGTAGGAGCGCGGTGATACTCGACTTCACTCCAGGATGTGCCACCGGCACCGGCAACGTCAATCGCGCTGATCCCCGCGTTCACAAGGTTTTTCACATCCCTGGGCGAGAAGCCCCACCCAACTTCTTTGGCAATAACTGGAACCCCTAAGCGGGAAGTGATGGCCTCAACTTTGTGAAGGAGATTGGCAAAACGGGTATCGCCTTCTGGCTGAACGGCTTCCTGCAGGACATTGAAGTGCAGGATGAGAGCATCCGCCTCGATCATTTCAACTGCGCGCTGGCATTCGGCCAGGCCATAGCTGTAGTTAAGCTGTACAGCGCCCAGGTTGGCAAAGAGCAGGATGTCTGGCGCGAGATCGCGCACCTTATAGGTGTAGGCCAGTCGTGGATCCTCAATGGCTGCACGCTGGGAGCCAAGCCCCATGGCGATGCTATGCATCTGTGCGACCTGGGCCAGGTTACGATTGATGCGATTTGCAAGTTCAGCGCCGCCAGTCATCGAGGAGATGAGCAGCGGGACCTGCAGACGCTTGCCGAAGAGCGTGGTACTGGTGCTGATCTCATCAAGATCCAGTTCCGGGAGGGCTGTGTGCAGAAAACGATAGCGTTCGAGGCCAGTGGTAAGGGAGGGGAAACTGACATCCTTTTCAAGGTTGATGCGAATATGATCAACCTTTCTGCCTTCTGTAAGGGTTTCCTGCGTCACTTCTGCCATGAATAAGTGTTCCTTCCTTTGGCGATGTGAGGTAAATCGTACAAAGGATACAAAGGCGTGTCAATGGAGCGGGGCTCTAGGACAGGGCTGGCAACCGACATGAGAATTTGTATAATGTGCGCTGTGTTTGCCTTACCTGAATGACTAATTCCCAGGAAACCATTGGAGGGGACAAAAGATGGCGAATGTTGAAGAGCGTGTAAAGAGTATTGTGGTTGATGTGCTTGGTGTGGATGAATCACGCGTGGTTGACGAAGCGCGTTTTCGTGAAGATCTGGAAGCTGATTCCCTCGATCTGGTTGAACTGATTATGCAGTTCGAAGAAGCTTTTGGTGGCGAAATCAGCGATGAGGATGCGCAGAAGATTGAAACAGTGGGTCAGGCTATCAATTACATTCAGACCCATATGGCCTGAGCCAGCGCGGCAGCAGAACAGCAGCATGATTGTAAAGAACGGGGCTATTGCGGCCTCGTTTTTTGTTCCCAGAGTATGATGGCAAATATGAGGGCGTAGAGACAGGCAAGCGTGAATGCGGTGGGCCAGTAGCTTACCCCAAGGTGGTAATCGGCGAAGGTGCTGTTTGCACCTACAGCCGCCCACAGCGCGGTGAATAACCCAATGACACATATGGCCTGCGCAACGAATTTCGTATAGTGATGAGGCAAGAAGCGAAGGAAACCGCACGCAAGCACTATAAGCGCAACAAAGAACTGCTGCCGGTAGTTAGCGTCATCAGGAGTCTGTACAAACTCAAATGGGGGTAATGCTGCAAAGGCCACTATCAGGACAAGAGGTATGATCCAGCGTCGGGTCAGATGCTTGGTAAGCAGCGCCCAAAGAGCGGCAAGCAGGGGCAAATGTAAGCGCAGCAGCAGACTGGTGAGCAGAGCAGGGGATGCAAAACGCTCTGCCGGGGCCAGTGAAAGCCATTCTGCCAGGTCATATGAGGTGAGCGCGAACGCAGCGGTCGTGTGCCTTGCTGGCATCAACAGATATACGTCAAGGAGGGCAAAAAGCGTTATCAGGCATAGATTTCGCGTAGTCATTAATCAAACAACATCCAGAACACTTTTTATCTGATGATCTTCCTGCTGTTGCCGCTGAACATAACCATCCATGAATTCACTGCGGCGCATACGCAGGGCGAGCAGCGCAACAGCCAGAAGATCATCCGGCGTTACAGTGGTGCGAAGATCGGCAGCACAGTAGGCGCGTGCTGTTTCAAAGAGGGTATATTCCGCACGATGCGAATCAATGCCCAGCGCGTTTACCCAGCGAACCCCGGCACTCACCACCTCATGATCGATGGTAACATCGGGCAGGATCGCACGCGCAATCGTCAGTTCCTCCTGTGCGTGGTGTGTAGCTGCCTCCCACTCTCTTACAAAACGCGAAGGATTGAGGCGATAACTGCGTGCCCGCCAATAAATCTCCGCACGCTCTTGTTCATCTGCTACGCCAGCAACCACGACGCGCAAACCAAAGCGATCCAGAATCTGAGGGCGCAAGCGGCCCTCTTCCGGGTTCATAGAGCCGATGAGCACAAACCGGGCACGATACGTGCCAGCTACAGCGCCGCGCCGCACTGTATATGAGCCCTGTGCTGCCGCATCAAGGATCAGGTCAACAATTTCGTCATCTAGCAAATTGACCTCATCGACATACAGGATGTTGTTATCTGCACGATTGAGCAGCCCACGCTCTACCCGAACTAAGTTGCGGTGCATCGCAACACGTTCGTTGATACCACCGACCACATCCTCCACACGTGCATTGAGCGGCAGTTCGACAAGACGGACTGCATCCATATGAGAGATAGGTTCGCCACGTCTGTATTTCTCGTAACAATCCGGGTACAGAGACTGTGCTTCATCCGGCGATACTGCCTCCAGGTCAGCGGGTAAGACCCCTTCTTCACAATCACTGACTTCTACATGTGGAAGGATAGTAGTCAGACTGCGCACAGCCGTTGTCTTCCCTGTGCCTCTGGGGCCTACCAGCAGCACTCCGCCAATTGCAGGATTGATAGCCGAGAGCATCAATGCGAGTTTCATCTCATACTGGCCAACAACTGCCAGGAATGGAAAAGGGCGATAGTTTGCGAGACCAAGATCAGGTTCTGGCAGCTCTGTGATACGTTTATAGCTATACTCACTAAGCAGCCTGAGCAGGGCAGATTGTTGAGCCACGGCGATAATCCTCAGAGGTTCAGAACAGTGCGATATACATTCAGAAGCTGAGCAGCAGAACGTTCCCAGGTAAAGCGCTGCGAGCGCTGAATTCCAGCATGTGATAATCTGGCACGCAGCGCGCTGTCTTCAAGCAGCAGCCTGAGTGTATCGCGTATTTGTAAGTCATCATAGGGGTTTACCAGCAAGCAGGCATCGCCCGCAACCTCTGGGAGTGAGCTGATATTGGATGTTATAACAGGTGTGCCACATGCCATACATTCCAGAACCGGGAAACCAAAGCCTTCATAAAGCGAGGGAAACACCCCGGCGATCGCTTCTGTATAAAGCGCTGGGAGATCGGCATCGTCCACAAAGCCAATCATATGAACACGGGATGACATGCCAGTTGCGTCAATTGTGTGGTAAAGCTCGTCCTCAAGCCAGCCTTTTCCACCTGCAATTACAAGCTGAACATCGGAATAGGTACTGCCAAGCGCATGCAGGGCGCGTACAAGCCGCGCATAATTCTTGCGTGGCTGGACTGTACCAACACTAACGACAAATGGATGAGGTCCAAGCCCATAACGAGTGCGGATATCTGAGTGAGGTGATGGCCGAAAGCGACTTTCAACACCACTAAGCACAACAGAGATGCTGTGAGGATGGATATTATAGGTTTCACACACATCGCGTCGCGTGGCTTCAGAATCTGCAATAATGTGTACAGCACGTGCCAGCGAATAGGGCACTACACGATCAAGAAACTGCCTGAGCGCGGGTGAAGCAGCATGTGGCACCTTGACGAACGAAAGATCGTGGATTGTAACGATGATGCGGGCATCTGGCAGTGCACGGGGAATAACAAAATCTGTCGCATGGAACAACGAAAAGCGACCAGAGAACAATTCGATCGGAAGCGGGAGGTGGAGGCGGTACCACAGGCGTTGGAGGTTTAGCGTGGAAAGCGGGGCATAGCGAATGTGATGCGCAGTGCTGACGCCAGCGTGACGACGATGGACTGCGCCACTGAACAACTGTATCGGAAAGGGGAGATTGAGGCGCAGCAAGGCGTCTACCTGATGACGGACCAACCGTCCTATTCCGGCGGATTGTTCAAGTGCAGGCGTGTAGTCAACAATGAGTGGCCGCACTGCGTTAGTCTACGTCGTTGTAAGTCCAGTAACGGTTGATAAAAAAGTTCCAGATCATCACCACAAAAATAGCGATCAACTGGGCGACATTACTGCCCAGGCGCTTAGTAATCTCAGGCGTGGCGACATAATCAGGCGAGAAAAGCTCAAGCACGCTGGTTGCAAACAGGCCAATGGGGGTAAACATGAGCGTTACCCATATGGTGCGCGCTACCCAACCGACCGCACTGACGACAAAGAACTGAATAAGCTGCCTGCGGAGAGGGCGAGAGCGAGAGTCGGGATATGTCCAGTAACGGTTGAAAATGAAATTGCTGGTAACGGCAGCGATAAACGCGACAGACGTAGCAACAGCGACATAGATAGGCACACTAGGAGAAAGAATCGTAACCTGGAGCGCATTCAGTATGCCAAAATCAATTACTGCGCCAAAAAGACCCACAGTGGCAAACTTGAGGAATCGTTCAAGTTCTTTAGCTTTTGCCCCACCGAAACGCGCAGCAATGCGCTCGTAGGGTTTGTCCAGCGGCGTCCTGAGTGCCCAATGTTCCTGGTGCTTGTTCTTGTCTACTGAGGACACCTGAACCATGCTACTCCACACGTTTAGCCCCATAGGCGCTATGATACACAAAGTAGGATAAACCGAGTATGGCGCCTATGTGCAGAAAAAGGTTGTTGACGTAAAGGTTATCCAGAAAACTGTGGAAGACCAGATACAACCATGCGCCCCAGAGACCCGTTGCCAGAAGACGAATGCCCACAGCTGGTAGGGCCCGCGCGTACCAGCACATCACCAGATTATGGCCCATAAAGAAGAGGTACGCCAAAAGGCCAATAATGCCAGCCTCAGCCAGAATGTTCAAGTAGTAGTTATGGGCATGCCCCAGCGGGAATTTCCAGGCAAGCAGGCGATACTGGTCATAGACCACCTCGTAATTTCCAAGACCGACGCCCAGTGGATTTGCCTCTGCCATGTTCAGTGCAGCCTGCCAGTGGGCCAGTCGCTCGGCCACCGCGTAGTTATCAGTCGTAATATCAATACCGCGCATATCCTGAAAGGCGAAGAAATCACTGGTAGAACTTGCAAGGCGAGCCACGACAGATTGCGGTATCAGATTAAATGTATAAGCTCCAACAAACAACCCAACGGCGATCAGACTTACAGCGAAGCTGATAAAAGTACGACGGGGTAGGGCAAAGACAACCCCCACCATCGCCGCAATCAGGCTGAGCCATGCGCCACGGCTCCAAGACACAAAAACACCAGCAGCGAGCAGCAAAACCGCGCAAGCATAAAAGCCTGTTAACACCAGCCACAAAACTGAGCGAGCAGACCAAAGGCGATAGATGGCATCGAGGAGCATACAAAAGGCAAGAGGAAACAGAATCGCGAGGAACCCACCAAATGGGTTCGGCTGACCAAACGTGCCAAACGCCCGAAAGTACCGTTCAAGTACGAGCAGATGAAGGGCGCCACTGCCACCAAAGAAAATGTAGATGCCAACAAGAGCATTAGCAACGCCAGCTAAAATGAGCGCGGCAACGATCCAGCGCCATTTGCCAGCGTGTGCTTCAAGGCTAATGTAATGGGCCACAATGAGCATCGACAGCCATTTGATGACTTCGGTAAGGGTGACGGTGAGAGCGTTGGTAACAAAGACAGTAAACATGCTCACGCCAATAAGTATCAGCAGTGGCGTGTGTACGGCAGCCAAGCGTATTACAAAAGGCTGACGTTCGCTGACCAAGTGCAGCACTCGCACAGCGAGAAGAACGGCGAAGAGAATCTGGCCAATATCGAGCGGCAGTTGGAACGATGACTCTGTCAGGATAAGCACGCGCAATGGCGCGAGAACAAGCAGCGCAACCAGGCTGGCCAGGGGGGTGAGCCACATGCAAACAGCCAGCAGGGCCAGGGCAAGCAGCCCAAGAGATAACGGGACAGGGAGCAAAGATGCTAAAGCGCCAACAACCAATCCCAGCGCCGCCCCGGCGAACTGGGTTAACGATGGGAGTGAAAGCATCATGCCAGATTGCGAAAGTACGTCAGGGTTTTTCTGAGACCGTCCTCCAGCGAGGTCTGAGGCTGCCATCCGAGAATCTCCATAGCCCGCGAAATGTCTGGGCGGCGCGTTTGCGGGTCGCCTTTAATTCTAAGACCTTCTTTGAAGACGATGCCGGCAGCGTTTTCTGCTACCTGATTCACGGTCTGTGCGAACTGAAGAATTGTAACTTCATGGGTTGTGCCGATGTTTACAGGCTGGACATAGCTTGAAAACAGCAGTCGATGTACGCCTTCGACCAGATCACTGATGTACTGAAAGCAGCGTGTCTGGGAACCATCTCCGTACACGGTAAGGGCCTCACCGCGCAGAGCCTGCCCAATAAAGTTGGGAACAACGCGACCATCATCCAGGCGCATGCGCGGGCCATAAGTATTAAAGATGCGTACAATGCGCGTATCCATCTGGTGTTCGCGGTGGTAGGCCATCACCAGCGCTTCGGCGTACCGCTTTGCTTCGTCATAGACGCCACGTGGGCCGATGCTATCCACATTCCCAACGTAGGTTTCCTTCTGGGGATGTTCCAGTGGATCGCCATAGACTTCAGACGTAGAAGCCAGCATAAAGCGTGCACCCTTGATGCGCGCCAGCCCCAGTGCATTGTGGGTGCCAAGTGCGCCTACCTTGAGCGTCTGAATCGGGAACTTGAGGTAATCCACCGGGCTGGCTGGCGATGCGAAGTGCATCACGACATCCACGCTGCCATTGATGTAAATGTGATTGCTCACATCGTGATAGATGAACTCAAAATTTGGGTTGTTCACATGGTGAGCGATGTTCTGGTAGGTGCCGGTTAAGAGATTATCTACTGCGACAACCCGATGACCTTCTGCCAGAAACCGATCAGTAAGATGCGACCCTATGAACCCGGCGCCGCCGGTGATGACAATACGCACGTTGTGTTTCCCATTCGTAATCTAAGTGCTTGCATATGCCAGTTTACCACATGCAGCGCCGGCTTACCTGCCCAGGTTTTGATCTGCCGCCCAATCAACCTGTCGTAGATTTGCCACCACGGCCAGCAGCAGCATGTGAATAAGTGCCAGATCCACAACAAAGATACTGTTATCGACCAGGCCATGAGCCAGTGTAGCAGACATAGCGCCAGCAGCACCTACCAGCAGCATGCGTGGCACGGTGGGCAAGGAGGCGAGTCTGCTTATCCCACGCCAGAAGGCCAACTGCACAGCAATCAGCAGTACAACTCCCAGAATTCCCAGCCGCGTCCAATAATCGAGCACGAAATTATGGGGGTGAGACAGATCTCTATCGAACAACGCATCAGGTCTGATATAGGTGCCGCGATAATAGTAGAGAAACTGATCAAGCCCAACACCGGTAAGAGGGAAATCTGAAAGCATGCTAAGCGTGCTTTCCCAAACGCGAAGGCGAATGAAATTTGTGCCTTCAGTGATGGTCAGCAGCTTGGCAAAACGCTCTGACACACTCGAAAGCACAAGACCAGCAGCCAGTAACGCGGCTGCAAGCCCAGCCAGCGGCAGCACAGCGCGCCGCCCAAAGCGCCACAACAACACGACCGCAATACCGGCTGGTACCCCAATAAAAATGCCCCCTGTGCTCTGAGTTAACACTGATGTGACGATCAAAAGGATCAGCAGACAGGCTGCTACTATTCTGGAACGACCAGGAGGCGCAAACAAGACTGCCGCCAATACAAACGGCACAGCACGGCCCAGGAGCAGAGCGACATTATTCGGAGATCCATACACGCTGGCGAGGCGTTGTGCACCATCTTCCGCTGTAATGATGGCAGAGCCGCTGGCAAAGAGAACGAGACCAATAACACTGACAGCTACTGCGCTGGCGACCAGTGCCCAGACAGCCCGCCGCAGCGCCTGGGGTGTACGGAGCTCTGCACGAAGGATGAAGTAGAAGAGAGCAGGCTCGGCAAAAAGGGTGCGCAGTTCCGTGAATGCCTCATCACGCAGAGGCGACCAAAACACAGCCGCCGCCGCTACCAGAGCAGTTGCCAGGACGACACCATCCAACGGCTGATAGTGCGATACCAGCGCCCTTAGAGGGACATGGTCACGGTGAACAATGGCGAGCCTGCGACAAAGCCAGGCAAGAAACGTCAACAGGAGCAGCAGTTCGCTAAGCGGGAAAGCGAACCGATACAGCTCTACCGGGAACAAAAAGAAGGGCGCCCAGAACAGCGTCAGCAGCAACCCCGTTTCTGGGCGGTTGAAAAAGATGATAAACAGCAGCACGCAGCACAACAGTGCAACGGGAAAAGCGGGCTCTAATGCAATGAGCCCCAGCGAGACAAGGTAGGCTGATCCTAGCTGAAATGCGTCCTTTCGAATGATGGCGGGTGCGCCGTCAGAAACAAGCAGATACAGGCTGAGCATAAACGCAAAAGACGTTACCATGCCAACCATGAGGGACACCAGCCCGGAGAGAGGCCGCATGAGATGGCGCAAAGGCAGCAATAAAGGACGCCATGGCAACTGGACTGCGCTTATAACCAGCGCACAGGCAGCGGCAAACAGGCCGACAGCAGCCAGGTTCACCTGCTTGCTGTAGGGTAGGGTAAGATCACCATCACTAACGGCAAAGCCAACCAGTGCCCATTGATCCCAACCACGATCCGCTACCAGATGCAGATTTTGCGGGCCTGGAGGAAGATTTGACGCTATCGCCTGCACAACAATCTGCGGTGCTCCTGTCTGGCTGCGCAGATAGATGTATGGATTACCGCTGGAGTCGCGCTGTGTACGGTTGGGAAAGGCATTGATGAGGCGTGGGTAGAGGAAAGCAGAGTAATCGCCTTCACGCACGACAACACCGACATCAGACCCACTAAATCGGAATGAAATCTGGCTGTCTGACGTTTCAAGCCAGCCAATATCCGCGCCCAGTTCACTGAATGACCAAACGCCACTATAGGCAGCAAAGGGGTTCCGGGGCGAGAAAAAGCCGTTCGATGGAAGCTGAGTAGCAGGAAGGCTTCGCAGTGCCAGCAGCAGCGGCGATGCCTCGTTGTGCCGATCAAGCAGGGCAAAGCCCCATTCCGGTGCATCGGCGCCTGCTGCTGGCTGCCAATAATTGAGCATCGCACCACCAGCCCAGGGCCATTCTGTTTCTATGCGCCGAAGTGCCTGAAGCGTGTATTCTACCTGCTCTGCGGGTGTAACGCTTCGCCAGGGCGACGGCAGGCCAGTCCAGCCAGCCGGGAGTGTGTTCCAGCCCCAGTTAGCGAACCAGATATGTTTATCTGCCGCGCCGTTGGCCACCATGATTTCCCGCAGACGAACAACACGCGAAAAATTCAGCACCTGGGGTTCTACCGTGCGGTCGTGTGGCGCGCTGTCGAACCCGTATGGCTTGGCCGAAATAGCATCGGATACACCATTGAGGCCCAGCGCGTACAGTTCTTCGAGAAAAATCCAGTCACTGATATTGCGCCCTGACATCTCTGTCGTTGGCGCCAGACCCGCAGAGATAACCACAGCGTCCGCATCGACCGCGTGAATGGCATGGTAGGCAGATGACAGGATTGCAAGGTAATGGGTAGCATTAGGGTTAGTACGCCCCCAGGCTTCGTAAAGATTGGGCTCATCCCAGATCTGGTAATGGTCGACAACCGTACCATAGCGCAGCGCAAATTCGGCAGCAAAGGCAGCAAAGGCAGCGGGATCTGCCGCAGGAAGTGTAGGATGGGGTGGGTACTGCGCAGAAGCTGCCCAGCGCGGTGTGCGCCACAGCACAACAACCGGACGAACATCGGAGTGTCTGGCCAGGGCGGCGAAGATCTGATCGTAAGCTGCCCACTCATAGCTGCCAGGCTCTGGTTCAACGTCGTCCCAGGCGACATACTGGCGCACCCAGCGAATGCCCGACGCCGATATATTCGTCAGGTGTAAGTCCAGTTCGGTGGCTGTGTACTGAAGGAGGTCAACATTTACGCCGAGCGTCGGGACTTTAGGTGGTAAGGGGTAATCTCGCAGAGGATACGCGACACCACGTGTAAAGTGGGCATGCTGCATCCAGGCGACAGAATGCTGAATGCTGGCCACTGCAAATAACAGCAGCGAAACTGCAAAGATGACATACGATCGACGCATTTATCCCGCCCAGACAGGATGCTGAGACTGCCCATCAAAGGTAAGCTGGTAGGCGGCCCCTGAATCGACATCTACAACCCAGAGATTACCCTGGTAGATCACTGCAAGCTGATTGCCTGCTGGGTTCCAGGTGAAATTTTGTGGAGCAAGCCCTACGTCGGTAGATTTAATGCCCGGTTGATTGGCCGGGGGAAACACGACCCGCCGGTTGCTGCCGTCACGATCTGCGATCACCAGATCGTAATCACCATTTACACTGTTATATGGTTCGCGCGCCTGCAGGTAAGCCAGTCGTATCGTTGGGTATACGGAAGTAGTGGTGTTATTAGCAGGCGAGAACTGCGGCGATGCCCACATGCCTGCCGCATCGAAGAGCAAGGCCTGATAAAGACCGGTAGACTCAACAACCTTTGCATCGAAGACGGGGCTGGTCTCAGGTGGCTCGCTGCCTATGGGAGCGCCGTGCGAAGTGGCGGCGATCAGGGCCCCATCCGGCGACCACGAGACAGAGGAACGCCATGACCAGTTCTGATTTGT